>ERZ1643249.314-NODE-314-length-58838-cov-64.744977_pt1 | contig 58838 bp, 44 predicted proteins | sample MGYA00579263_ERZ1643249 | MGnify/ENA primary metagenome ERZ1643249 (study PRJEB29033, sample SAMEA4952264) | chicken gut metagenome | biome: Broiler Chicken; feature: Gastrointestinal Tract; material: Caecum | place: Ireland | collected 2018 | study: Broiler...
CCCATAGATTGTTCAGCAAGAAATAGAACGCACCCCTTATCACCTCGTGTGTTGTTGGTCATATGATAGCAAATGCCGTCAAAAATGTCAAGCGATTTTTCGGGGACTCTCTTCGCCGCGCCGCCCCCAAAGCGCCGCCGCCTTATACCAGCTTCCCGATCTCTCTTTTGAGCCGTTCGATGATGCGCTTTTCTAGGCGGGAGATATAGCTCTGCGAAATACCCAGCTCGTCTGCAACGTCCTTCTGCGTCATCTCCTCGCCGCCCGAAAGCCCGAAGCGAAGGTCCATGATGCGCCGCTCCCGCTCGGAAAGGTGCGACAGCGCCTCTTTCAAAAGCTCCTTCTCAACGCCGCTCTCGACGCTCCCGTACACGGTATCGCTGTCCGTCCCGAGAATATCCGAAAGAAGCAGTTCGTTGCCCTCGAAATCGGTGTTGAGGGGCTCGTCGAAGGAGACTTCGCTCTTGAGCTTGGAGGTGCGCCTCAGATACATCAGAATTTCATTCTCAATGCAGCGCGAGGCATACGTCGCGAGCTTGATATTCTTGTCCGAACGGAAGGAGTTGATCGCCTTGATGAGCCCGATGGTGCCGATGGAGATGAGATCGTCCTTGTCGACGCCCGTGTTCTCAAATTTTTGCGAAATATAGACGACGAGCCGCAAATTGTGCTCGATGAGCTGCGCCTTGATGTGCTCCTCGTCCTCGCCCGCTTCGAGACGGTGCAGCATCTCCGCCTCCTCTTCCCCCGAAAACGGCAGGGGCAGCGCCTCGCTCCCGCTCAGAAATTGGACGACGTTCTCAGTTCCTTTGATCTTTTGCAGCCAGCTTTTCAGAACGACAAGGATCCCCATCTGTTCCCTCCCACAACATTGCATTCAAGAGTACGGGACGATCGGGGATGCCGACCTCTCCCACCGCAAACAGCGCCCCTTCCCAAACCTTTTCCCCCGCCGTGAGTCTTCTCACGCGGAAGACGGGGGAAGTCTTCTCCCCGCCCGCCGAGCGCATCGTGATGCGGCCCACGGGCTTTGCGCCCCCGAAGAGCGTCAGCGCCGCAACGGGCGTCAGGACGGAGACGGGCTCGCCGCGGAAGACGAGCAGATTCCCGCTGTCATACAGCGCATCCCAGTGCACGGTGCGCCTTCCTTCGATGACGCAGGGAACGCTCGCCCGCGCGACCGCCCGCCGACGGTGCACCAAGCGCACGAGCGCCGCCATCCCGAAGAAGAAACCAAACGCCGCCGCCAGCACGAAAACAACGGGCGTGCGTCCGATCAAGAACCCCCGCCCCTCGGCAAACTCTGCGCCGAAAAAGGAGGAAACGGCAGCGAGCAGCCCGCCGAGGGCGAAGGTCAGAAGAAAGAATGCGGCACAGACCCAAAGATGCGGTTTGAGCTTCCGCGAAGGACAGCCGATCACCGCGATGAGGACGCCGCCGAGAAATTTGACGGGATAACTCAGCCACACGGGCAGCGAAAGGACGGGAAAGAGCAGGCTCTGCGCCCCGCCCGCGGCGGAAGCAAGCGCGAGCCGCCATCCGCTCACCCGAAGGCGCGCGCACCGCAGGGCGAGATATAACAGCAATCCGTCGAGGAGCGCGTTCTCCGCAAAGGCATATTCGATATAGACGGTCATCCCCCCTCCCCCTGCGGCAAAGCAGCGCTTTCTTAGCAGCCTTCGGCGCTCCCGCGTTTCGTGAGGTACAGTATAGCGGCGCGGGGCGCGAAGAAATGCGTTCTTTCACGGACAATTTGCCGAGATTTGTCCGAGAGCGCCCCCGCCCCAAAAGACAGCCGAAGCGCCGCAAAACAAACCGCGAAAACCACCAACAAACAAAAACCGTCCAACTTTTTCCACATGTTCTTGTTTCGGCACTCCTCTGCCGCGCCCACGGACGGGCGAATTTCCACAAAGTTATCCACAATGATTCCACAATTCGACGGAATTATCCACACATTCCGCCCCTTTCGGCGGCTTCGGATGAGTATATTCACATAATTTATCCACACAAATATTTTTTCTGTGGAAAGTGTTTTTCGGGGGCAAAAAACGTTGACAAAACGATTGCGACCGACTATAATAAGAGAGCTTTTGAAAAAGCGCACCGTTAGCTAAGCTGGATATAGCGTCGGTCTACGGAACCGAAGGCCAGGAGTTCGAATCTCTTACGGTGCACCAAAAACGGGACAGTCACTCGGCTGTCCCGTTTTTTGTACTGTCAGGCAGTTCAAACTCCTGCATTTTTCAGGAGTTCGCGCGCGAAGGCGGGCACGCCGCTTTTCTTTCTTCCGCTCACCCCTCCCCGCCGACAATGCCATCGAGCGCCTTGCGCGAAGATCATCTTTACGGTGCACCAAAAATGCGGTCAGGCAGTTTGCCCGGCCGCATTTTTTGCATCGCTAAGCTGTTCGAACTCCTGCATTTTTCAGGAGTTCGCGCGCGAAGGCGGGCACGAGGAACGATCTTTCAGATGCCGCCCTGTTTATGCGTCCCTCTCTTCAAAGGGCGCTTCCCAAATTTTTACACGGCTCTTTCCCGCTTGCAGCCCCTGCAAAGGCCCCGCAAGCACGGCGCCTTTTACTGCATTCCCCACAAGATCGGTATCCAGCCTCAGATCGCTCCCGTCAGGCGCTTCGAACCGCTCCTCGGTGATGCGCGTTAAGCCGAGCTTTTCGCTCGTCACGACCTCTCCCTTCCCGCAAAACATCTCTTCGGGCAACTCGGTCTCCAGATACACGCCGTCCCGGCCCCGCACGATCCTCACCTCGGCACGCGTCTTACAGACGCAGCTGTCCTTCTCCGCCTCAAAGGGAAGCGCCCCGTTGAGGTAGACGTTCCCGCAGATATAGGCGGGCTGTCTGACGCGCTCGAACTGTTCGAGATCGCCGTAGCCGAGCGCTTTCACCCGTTCGATATACTCATCGAGCGAAGTCGGGGAGCCGTCATATTCGTTCGTTCCGTAAAATTTCCCTTCCTCCTTTCCGCCGACAAACACGTTCTGCATCCAGCGGTCGTCCCCGCCGTACACGGGCACGGTGCCCGCGGGCAGAGTCGAATGCGGGAAATGATAGGGCGTGGAGCGGTTGAGCACGGGATAATGATTGAAAAGCCCGCACACGAGATTATGCGCATAGGCGCCGCCCTGCGAAGCGTTGTCGAAGGCGTATGCCGACGCAAAGATATTGTTGTCGACAAGGTACGGCCCGTGCGAAACTTCGACAAACAGATCGCGGTCGTTGTGCTCAAAGATGTTGGCATGCACGCGCAGCCCCTGCGCCTGCCAGTCGAACCACATCCCCAGCGTACAGTCATGCACATAGTTGTTATGGACGAAGGTGTCGATCGCCGCGTGCAGCTTGATCCCGCCCAGCTCATGCCCGTAAAATTCGTGCTTTGTCCCGATGCGGAAGATCTCGTTGCCGCAGATCTCACAAAACGCCGAGCCCATATGCCCCACGACGCCGTTCTGACCGCAGTCATAGATCACATTGTTCCGAACGATGTGCGAGCCCACTTTCTCCTTGCTCCAGCCGATCGCAAGCGCCTTGAACACCGCCTCCATCTGATACTGATAGCCGGGCTTTCTGCCCCACTTCGTAAAGTCGTTGTCGCCCGTCGTCTCCTCCTTCCCGAGGCTCACCCCGCTGCACTTGGAGTCGTGGATGACATTGTCTTCGATGATCCACCCCTTGCTCCAATTGGGGCCGATGATGCCCCACTGCTTTGCGGTGGGCGGAGCCCACGGGGTCGCCGCCTGCGCCATCTCAAACCCCTTTACGGTGATGTAGTCGATGCCCGTCCGTTCGGGGAAGAAGCACGCCCTGCGCACGTTGAATTCGACGAGCGCATCGTTGGGGTCTGCGCCCCGGAAGTTTGCATAGAGCGTCGTGGTGCGTTCCCCGACCTCGGCATACCACCGAAAAAGCGATGCTTCGGGATCGGACAGTTTCTCCTCCCGCCAGCCCCACGTCTCATAGACGCTTTTTTCCCACTTTTCGGGATGAAAGACCTTCTCCAAAGAGGGCGCTTCAAACAGCGCCTTGCCGTTCAGATACACTTCGGCGGTATGGACTTTCTGTTCTCTCGGGGCGACCAGCCAATCGCCGTCGATCTCCGTGCAGAACGGGTCGTACTCCCCGAAGATAGATCGGTCGATCTCCGTCTTCCACACGTCCCCTTCGACGCGCTCCCAATGCTCCGCCCGTTCGGAACCCTTGATCATGGCTTTCTCCCCCTCTGCCGCCAGATAGGTGATGCGAAGGTCTGCGCTCAGGCCGCCCCTTCTCGGCTTGACCCACTCCCTGTACACGCCCTCGTGAACGATGACGGTATCCCCCGCCGCGGCGATATCTGCCGCCCGCTGGATGGTAAGAAAGGGGCGCTCCTGCGTTCCGGGGTTTCTATCGCACCCCGTCTTTGCAACATGATAGATATGAGACATTGTATTCTCCTTATTCCCGATGCTTATCGGGGAGCGCCCGCCTTTCCCGCAGACGCTCCTCATTTCATCAGGAAAACAAGAGCAGCCGATCGGGCTGCTCGTTTTTTTACTTCACCCAGAAGACGCGGCCCTCATTGCGGGGCTTGGGTGCGGGCGGCTCGCCCTCGATATAGCCGAGTGCGACGTGCCCGATGCCGATATACTCTCCCTCGATGCCGAGCGAAGACAAAAGCTCCTTCCCGAAAGGGCGTTCGAGCTCTTCCTTGGCGCGGTGGATCCAGCACGAACCCAGCCCCATCGCCCACGCGGCGTTGAGAAGGTTGTCCATCACGCAGCTGCCGTCATACACGGCGTTGGGGCAAACTTTCGCGGCGACCAGAAGGATGACGGGCGCGCCGTAGAAGGGATCGGAATCTCTCCCCATGACGGCGGCATTCTCTTTTGCGATCTTATCGCGCATCTCCTTGTTCGTCACGGCAATGATGATGGGATCCTGCAATCCCATCCCCGTGGGCGCATAGAGGCCCGCCTCGATGATCTTTTCAATGATCTCCTCGGGCACGGGGTCGCTCTTGTACGAGCGGATGCTCCTGCGCGTCAGTAACACATTCATCGCGTCTTTCATCATGTTCCTCCCTTTGGGCGCCCCTTTCAAAACCGCGCCCGTTTTTCTCCATTATAACAGAAACGCCCCGCGGTTTCAACCCTCGGGGCAAATTTTTTAGGAAAGCTTTTGCAGTTTTGCAACAAAGAACCCTTCAAAGAGGCCGTCGGGCCTTACACACAACGTCCCTTCGGCGGAGGGCAGCAGCGGCACCCCCTCGGGCGGAGCGAGCGGCACGAGCCGCGCCCCCTTCAAGGAAGAGATCGCCTCTTCGTTCTCTTCGCGAAGGACCGAGCAGGTGGAATAGACGAGCGTGCCGCCCGGTTTTAAGAGTTCGAACGCCTTTTTGAGAAGCGCCCGCTGCAATAAAACGCACTTTGCAAGCAGTTTTTCGCTCCAACGGACGGGGTTAGAAGGCGAAAGCGTTCCGCTGCCCGAACAGGGCGCGTCTAAAAGTACTTTATCAAAGCGGAAATACGAGCTCAAATTCCGCGCGTCCTCATTCAGGAGCGTCACGCGCCCCGCGCCCTGTTTTTCCACGTTGTATTTAAGCCGTTCGAAACGGAATTTGTCGCGTTCGCAGGCGGTGATGAGCGCGCCGCCTCCCGAAAGCGCGGAAAGCTGCGTCGTCTTGCCGCCGGGAGCCGCCGTCATGTCGAGGACGCTCTCCCCCGCCTTGGGCTCCACAAAGAGCGGCGGGAGCATGGAAGAAAGGCTCTGCAGATAGAGGCCGCCCTCCTCATAGAGCGACGTTTTCTGCACATCGCGCTCCGAAGCGCCCTCCAAAATGAAGGCGTCCTCATAAAACGCAGCGCGGCGAAGCGTCATCCCCGCAAACTCCCGAAGAACGCGCCCCTCGTCCGCTTTCAGGCGGTTGACGCGGAAGGTGACGGGCCGCTCCCTTTCAAACGCCGCCAAAATTTTGTCGGCGTCCTTCCCGTACTCAAATTCCAGTTTTGCCCGCAAAGCTTCGGGAATGCCCCGATCGCGATATACTATGTCTGACATATTACTATGTTAATCGGCAAAAAATGCCTCATATTACGCAAAAGAGCGGCATTTCTCCGCACATTTCGGGAAAAGCCGCCCATATCTTAGCTTAGCGGATCTGCCGCTCCATGCGCTTGATGGCGGCGTTGGAGCCGAACACCACGACGGAATCACCGGGGAGGAATCTATCCTCGCCCGTAGGCGTGATGCGCTGCTCCCCTCTGCAGATGAGCAAAACGTTGAGATGATAGCGGTTTCTCAGGTCCATCTCCATGAGCTTTTTGGAGGGCTCCTTACCGCTGTAGACGAGCGTTGCGACACTCGATTCCTCCGTCACGCGGAAGAACTGCGTGATGCCGTGATTGAGAAGCCGCCCGCAGAGGTTGTTGACGGCGAGCTCTCTCGCATCGAACACCTCGTCCGCGCCGAGGCGCAGAAGGACGCGCTTTGCGCTCTCCTCTTCCGCACGCACGATGACGCGCCCCACGCCAAGCTCTTTCAGAAGCACCAGAATGAGGATGCTCGCCTCGAAGTTCTTTCCGATCGCCACGATGACGCAGTCAACGTCGTCGAGCTCGAGCTTCTTTAAGGTCTCCTCCTTGGTGCAGTCGCAGCAATAGGCGAGCGGGATCTGTTCCGCGATACGGTTGACGCGCTCCTCGTCCAAATCGACGGCGACGACATTCGCCCCCTGGGCGCCCAGCTCCAGGCAAAGCTTACTCCCGAACGAGCCGAGCCCGATGACAGCAAAATCTCTTTTCATATATTCCTCCCCGCTTGTCGCGGCTATTTTTTGCGGCGGTAACGACGCCGACCTTTATCCTACGATGACTTCCGCATCCACATAGCGGATAGATTCGTCCTCGCTGCGGTTCCAATTGCGGCGCAGGACCATCAGAACGGTCATGCAGCCCAGCCTTCCGAAGAACATGGCAAAGATGAGAAGCGCCTTGCTCCCCGTCTCCAGGCCCGTCGTGATGCCCGCCGAGCTTCCCACGTTCGCAAACGCGGAGACCGTCTCCAATACGATATGCGAAGTCGGGGTCTGAGGTTCGAACGCGGCGACGCCCGTCGAGACCGCATACACGCAGATGAGCGTCATCACCGTGATGAGCATGGCGCGGGATACGGTGCGCGCAGGGATCTTGCGCTGGAAGACGACGGGCTGCTTCCCGCGCATGAACGAGACGATGGCAACGACGATGACGACAAGCGTCGTACACTTGATGCCGCCGCCCGTCGAGGCAGGCCCCGCGCCCACGAACATCAGAAAGTCGTAGAACATGAGCGAGGAATTCTTCCACGTCGAAAGATCGCAGCAGGAGAACCCGCAGGTACGCGCCATCGCGCTCATGAACATGGCGTCGCCGAAGGAGACGCCGCCCCACTCGGAAAGATAGATCCCGAGCCCGCCGCCGAAGAGCAGGATGGGCGTGATGGTCAGCACGATCTTACTGTGCGTGCTCAGATGCTTCGGGCTCTTGCGCAGCGTGACGACCTCGTTGATGACGATGTACCCGAGCCCGCCGAGGACGGTCAGAAGCGCCGTACTGAATAAAAGCAGCGGGTTCTTGTCCCCCGCATACATCTGCATGCTCGTAGAGCCGAACAGATCGAACCCCGCGTTATTGAAGGCGGAGATCGCCTGAAAGAGCGAGACAAAGAACAGCCTTCCGCCCGAATAGTCGGCGCGGAGGGCGATCATGTTGAGGATGACGCCGAACACCTCGATGACGAGGGTGATAAGGAGAGCGCGCCCCAAAAAGGTGCGGACGTTGAGGCGGCTTTCGCCGAGCGTTTCGCCCATCAGAAATTTTTCCGAAAGGCCGAGCTTGACGCCGAACAGCGTCAAGACCGCCGTCATGACGGTGACGAACCCCAGCCCGCCGATCTGGATGAGCAGCATCACGACGATCTGCCCGAACAGCGTAAAGGTGTCGATGACGACGACGGAGGAAAGCCCCGTGATGCACACCGCACTCGTCGAAACAAACAGCGCATCGATGAAAGCGATGCCGTTATGGGTCGCGAAGGGCAGCATCAGAAGGAGCGAGCCGACGAGGATGATCGCCAAAAATCCCAATAAGATAAAGAGATAGGGAAATTTGAGTTTGAATGGCGACCGGGTTACTTTTCCGTTTTCCATAGCATCAATAGAAGGTCGCGAGCTCTTGTTCGGGCGGCTCGCAGTAGTCAAGGGCGCTCGCTTTCAGAACGGGCCCCTCCTGGCCGTAGATCTTATCGTATTCGATGTCGATGCGCGCGGTGATCTTCACCCAGTCACGCGTCTTTAAGGGAAGGGTCGATGCGTGCTTTACCACCATGCCGCTGTAAGCGATGTCCGCCTCGCAGCACGTCATGATATGCCGCCCGATGACGATGGTGCCCTGCTTCATCTTGCGGTCGACGGCAACGAGCCCCTTGAAGGAGACCACCTTCCCGTCGTATTTTCCCATCTCTTCCATGAGATCGCGGTAAAAGAAGGCATAGTCCCTGTCCTCGATCCCGATGACTTTGGCGTTGATGTCGTACGGGAGCGGATCTTCGATCTCATCGTATTCCGCCCTGCCGCCGGGATATTCAAAGACGATCCCGGGACGGCGGGAGGCGCCGCGCACGATCTTGTGGAACTCCTCTTTGCTGAACTTGTCGTCGAAGCGGTTGAAGACGACCATATCGGCATACGGGATCTTATCAAAGACGAGCTGCCGCATGTTCTTGTTGTATGCAAGAAAGGTGGTGGAATCGAAGAAGGTCATCACCTGCGCGATGAGCCAGCCGTCAGGCATGGCGTCGAAGAGCTTCTGAAGCTCCCACATCCCGTTGTATTCGAGGACGACGCGGTCGGCGCGGTGCTTTTGCACGAGAGAGGCAAGGTTCTTGCCGTTCAGCCCCTCTTCGTCCACTTCCTCAACGGCAAAGTGCTCCACGGCAAAGCGGGAAGGATCGTACTCCTCCACCCCCTCTTCGCAGACAAGAAGGAGGGTGCGCTCTCCGGAGTCGAATCGCTCGTCTTCCATCGTCTCCTGAATGAATGTCGTCTTACCCGATTCCAGAAAGCCTAAGAACAGGTAGACGGGGATCTCTTTCGGCGCCATGGCTTACCCCAAAAAGAGCGCTTTGAGCTTGTCTTCCGCGAGGTGACAGCCGATGACGCACAGCCTGCCCGTGACGGACGGCTCGCCCGCACGAAGGTCGGGCTCCCCGGGGACATAGTCGAAGTAGATCCAGCCCTCTTCGCCGTCTACATAGCCCTTGGCGCGGAGGATATCGCCGTACTCGCCCGAAGAGAGCGCTTCGAGCGCGCCTTCGAGCTCCTCTTTCGAAAACTTCTTGGCGGTCTCCGTGCCCCAGCTTGCAAACACTTCGTCCGCATGATGATGGTGATGATGGCACTCGCCCTCATGCTCATGCTCGTGGTCGTGATGGCAGCACTCGCCGTGCTCGTGCTCTTCCTCATGATGATGGTGATGGCATTCCCCTTCCTCATGATCGTGATGATGGCAGCACTCGCCGTGCTCATGCTCATGATCGTGGTCATGATGGCAGCACTCACCCTCTTCGTCATGGTGGTGATGATGGCAGCACTCATCATGCTCGGCGGGGGCGTGCTCTTCCGCCTCTCTGGCAAGACGTTCGAGCTCGGCTCTGAGGCTGTCGCGCTGTTCCATGGCGGCGAGCAGCTCTTTGCCGTCCAGCTTCTCCCATTCGGTGGTGACGATGGTCGCCTGCGTATGCCCGCGGAGGAGCGCCACCGCTTCATCCAGCTTCTCGTGCGGCAGCGCCGTGTGCGAGAGGATGATGCAGCTTGCGTTCTCCACCTGATCGAGGAAGAATTCGCCGAAGTTCTTCAAGAACATTCTGCACTTCTTGGCGTCGACGACGGTGCAGAAGGCGTTGAGTTCGGAATGCGCGAGCCCCGCGCGCTGCACGGCGCGGATAACGTCGGAGAGCTTCCCCACGCCCGAAGGCTCGATGACGATGCGGTCGGGAGAAAACTTCTCCTCCACCTCTTTCAAAGCCTTGGCAAAGTCGCCCACGAGCGAGCAGCAGATACAGCCCGAATTCATCTCGGTGATCTCGATGCCCGCGTCTTTGAGGAAGCCGCCGTCCACGCCGATCTCGCCGAACTCGTTCTCGATGAGCACGACCTTCTCGCCCGCGTAGGCTTCCTTGATGAGTTTCTTGATGAGCGTCGTCTTGCCGGCGCCCAAAAACCCGGAAATGATGTCGATTTTCGTCATAGCTGATTGCCGGTCCTTATATTTGCGATCGGGCGGTCAAATGCGCCCCGGTCATTGTCTGAAATATCTGCAAACAGGCGTCTCAGAACGCCCAGTTGCCGTCCTTGAAGATCTGAACGCGCTCCCCGTTCTTGGTCACGCCGACGATCTCGAGATCCTTCGCGCCGATCATGAAGTCGACGTGGATCATGGAATCGTTGATGCCCTTTTCGTGGATCTCCTCTTTCGTCATGCTCTCGAAGCCCTTCAGCGTGTTGTCGAAACCGCGGCCGAGCGCCAAGTGGCAGCTCGCGTTCTCGTCGAAGAGGGTATTGTAGTAGAGGATGCCCTGGTTGTTGATGGGTGAATCGTAGGCGATGAGCGCGCATTCGCCGAGCTTCGCGGCGCCCTCGTCCATTGCGATCATTTTCTCGAGGAGGTGCTGGTTCTTCTCCGCCTTGACTTCGACGGCCCTGCCGCACTCAAAGCGCACGGAGAAGTTTTCGATGAGCTCGCCCTGATAGGAGAGCGGCTTGGTCGAATACACGATGCCCTCCGCTTCCCCTGCCTTGGGCGAGATGAAGATCTCCTCCGAAGGGATGTTGGGGTTGAAATAGCGGCCGCCCGTGGTCTCTTCGCCGCCGCCCATGAAGACGGAATCGGGGATGAGCCCCACCTTGAAGTCGGTGCCGTTGGAGGAACGGTATTCGAGCGACACGAGCCCGAGGCGGTTGAGATAGTCGCAGCGGGCGGCGAGCGCGTCGTTGTGGCGCGCCCATTCGCGCACGGGGTCTGCCCCGTCCGCACGGGAAGCTTTTAAGATATAGTCCCACAACGTCTCGACGGCTTTATTGACCATGAGCTCGGGGAACACCTTCTTTGCCCACGCCTTGCCGGGAACGGCGGCGATACACCACTGGTACTTGCACTCCATGCGGTCGCGGTAAGGCTTCGTGACCTTGGTGCGCGCCGTGCGGACCGCCGTAAACTTCTCCTGATCGATGCCCTTGAGCCCGTCGGGATCGGAAGATTCGAGATAGAGCATGGCGGGAAGTTCGTTCGCCGTCCATTCGAGCTTCTCCGTCTCCCACTTCTGAAGTTCGGAGAGCATCTTCTCGTTCGCATACTTATAATTGATCTTTGCAAGGGGCTGATGGCTCCACTCGACGATCACCCTGCCCGCACCCGCGCGGTAGAGCTCTTCGACGACCATCTCCACGAATTCGGGCTGATCGAGGTCTGCCTGCACGATGACCCACTGCCCCTTCTTGACGTTGACGCCCACTTTCGCGAGCAGTTTTGCATAGCGTTTGAGTTGCGTTTTATTCATACGTTTCCTCCGTTGGGTAGCTTTTCATGCTCCGTCTATTATACCCTTTCTTTTGCCTTCCGTCAATCTTTTCGCTTGAAATCGGCGAAAGACGCGGCAAATTTTGCCGCGTCCTCCGCTTAGGTGAGATAAAGAATGACTTTATGACTTTGCAAACTCTTTTGTACGTCGATGACGCGCTGGTTGGAAGAGCCCCGAAAGACGAGGCGGATGTCTTTGAGCGCCTCCTCGAACTTCCCGTCCACAAGGACGTCGAGAAGCGAGATGAACTCTCTCGTCACCTCCGTCTTCGCGTGCGGCTCCAAAATATCCCCGTCGTCGTAAGTGTAGCCCGTGAAGCACCAGATATCCTTTTCGGGGAAGCGCTCCTTCACCTTCTTCACGAAGGGAACAAGCGCCCTCTGATTTTCGGGCTCGAACGGATCCCCCCCGAGCAAGGTCAGCCCGCGGATGAAGGAGGGCGCAAGCGCCGAAAGCACTTCCTCCTCGGCAGCCTCGTCGAAGGGCTTGCCGTAGGAAAAATCCCAGGCGATCTCATTGAAGCACCCCTTGCAGTGCCGCCTGCAGCCCGAGACGAAGAGGGAGACCCGTACCCCCTCTCCGTTGGCGATATCCGTCTTTTTGAGTTCAGCGTAATTCATTACAGATGCAGCACCCTGTCGCGGATCTCCTGCGTCCTGCCCTGGTTCCAGAACTGCGTTCCGATGTAGCCGCACGTCCTGCGCGCGACGTTCATCTTGCTCTGGTCACGGTTATGGCAGTGCGGGCATTCCCACAGCAGCTTGCCGTCCTCCTCGACGATCTGGATCTCCCCGTCGTAGCCACACACCTGGCAGTAATCGCTCTTGGTGTTGAGCTCGGCGTACATGATGTTGTCGTAGATATACTGCATCACGGCAAGCACCGCGGGGATGTTGTTCTGCATGTTGGGCACTTCGACGTACGAGATGGCACCGCCCGGCGAGAGCTGCTGGAACTCGCTCTCGAATTTGAGCTTGGTGAAGGCGTCGATGGGCTCGGTGACATGGACGTGATAGCTGTTCGTGATGTAGTTCTTGTCCGTCACGCCCGGGATGATGCCGAAGCGCTTCTGCAAGCACTTGCTGAATTTATACGTCGTGCTCTCGAGCGGCGTGCCGTACAGCGAGAAGTCGATGTTGTGCTCCTTCTTCCACTCCTTGCACTTGTCGTTCATGTGCTGAATGACGGAGAGCGCGAAGGGCTTTGCCTCCTCGTCCGTATGCGATTTGCCCGTCATGTACTTGACGCACTCGTAAAGGCCTGCATAACCGAGGGAAATGGTCGAATAGCCGCCGTAGAGGAGTTTGTCGATGGTCTCCCCCTTCTGCAGCCGCGCGAGCGCGCCGTACTGCCAGAGGATGGGCGCCGCGTCCGAGAGCGTTCCCTTCAGACGGTTGTGGCGGTACATGAGGGCGCGGTGGCAGAGCTCGAGGCGCTCGTCGAAGACTTCCCAGAACTTATCCTTGTCCCCGCCCGAAGAGAGCGCCACGTCCACGAGGTTGATGGTGACGACGCCCTGATTGAAGCGGCCGTAATACTTGGGCTTGCCGTTCTCGTCCACATAAGGAGTGAGGAAGCTGCGGCAGCCCATGCAGGTATAGCAGTGCCCCTCGCCGTTCTTGTCGATCTTATACTCGAGCATCTTCTTTTCGGAGATGTAATCGGGCACCATGCGCTTTGCGGTGCATCTTGCGGCGAGCTCCGTAAGATACCAATACTTGCTCCCTTCGCGCACGTTGTCCTCTTCGAGGACGTAGATGAGCTTAGGGAAGGCGGGCGTCACCCACACGCCCGATTCGTTCTTGACGCCCTGGATGCGCTGGTTGAGCGTCTCTTCTATGATGAGGGCAAGGTCTGCGCGCTCCTGTTCGCTGCGCGCCTCGCCGAGGTACATGAACACCGTCACGAAGGGCGCCTGCCCGTTGGTGGTGAGCAGCGTCACGACCTGATACTGGATGGTCTGGATGCCCTTCTTGATCTCCTCGCGCAGCCGCTTTTCGGCGATCTTGTTGATGGCGTCCTCATCCTGCGAGCCGACGGCGGCAAGCTCTTCCTTGACCTCCCGCCTGATCTTCTGACGGCTGACGTCCACGAAGGGCGCAAGGTGCGTCAAAGAGATGCTCTGCCCGCCGTATTGGTTGGAGGCGACCTGTGCGATGATCTGCGTCGCGATGTTGCACGCCGTCGAGAAAGAGTGCGGCTTCTCGATGAACGTCCCCGAAATGACGGTGCCGTTCTGCAGCATATCCTCGAGGTTGACGAGGTCGCAGTTGTGCATGTGCTGGGCAAAGTAGTCGGCGTCGTGGAAGTGGATGAGCCCTTCGTCGTGCGCCGCCACGATGTCGGGCGGCAGCAAAATGCGGCGCGTGAGGTCCTTGCTCACTTCGCCCGCCATATAGTCGCGCTGCACCGAATTGACGGTGGGATTCTTGTTGGAATTTTCCTGCTTGACTTCCTCGTTGTTGCACTCGATGAGCGTGAGGATCTGCGCGTCCGTCGTGTTTGCGCGGCGGACGAGCGCACGCGTATAGCGGTAGGTGATGTACTTGCGCGCGACGGCGAACGCCTTTTCGTTCATGATCTGGTTCTCGACGAAGTCCTGCACTTCCTCGACGTTGACCGCGCGGTTGAGATCGTTCGCAAGCGCCGTGACTTTTTTGGTGATCTTGTCGATCTGCTCTTCGGTGAGGCGGTTGTCCTCACTCACTTCGTTGTTCGCCTTGCGGACGGCGTTTGCGATCTTTTCGGGATCGAACGTGACTTCCGTTCCGTTTCTTTTGATGATCTTCATACTCTTCGTCCTTCCTTATTTTCCCTTTGCGCGCTTGTGCCCCGAGACGGCAAAAGCGCCCCTTCTTACGAAGGAACGCTTTCATAGTACCACATTTTGTGCCCTTTGTCAAGGGTTTCCCACAATATTTATGGAAAATTTTTCCTGCTCACCACAAGATATAGTGTCTCCCTTTGTCATCCGCCGGAACAAAGCCCCGTGAAACAGAGAGCGCGTATTGTTCCGCTGCGGTTCGCGGCGGGAAGCCCTGTGCATGCTTGCGGTCAGAACTGCGTCACGAGCAGGTTTTTGTAGATCTCCTCGTACTTTTCCTTGGTGAAGGAGATGGTGCCGAAGGTGGTGACGGTCGCAGTCCCCGCCGCGACGCCCGCGCGCAAGATCTCGGGAAGGTCCGCCCCCTCCTGCATCTTGACCGCCGCCGCCGCGACCATGCCGTCGCCCGCGCCCACCGTCGAATTGACGGCAACGTTGATGCTGCGGCAGAAGTAGTTCTTGCTGCCGTCGGTGATGACGGCGCCGTCCTTGCCGAGCGATAAGAGCACCGTCTTCGCGCCGCGGTCGATGATCTCGCGGCAGCCCGCGAGCATGTCGTCCTTATCCTTGAACTCGCGGCCCAGCGTCTCCTGCAATTCCTCGAGGTTGGGCTTGACGAGATCGACTTCCGCTTCGAGCGCAGAGAAGAGCTTCGCCCCCTCCGTGTCGACGATCTTCAGCGAGTTGGGATCGACGGCTTTGACGAGGTCGCGGTAGTAAGCCGCATCGACGCCGCGGGGCAGGCTCCCCGCAATGACGGTGATGTTGGCGCGCGAGGAAAGATTGCGCACCATAGACAAAAGTTCGACGAGCTTTTCCGTCGAAACATGTTCGCCGATATCGTTGATCTCGGTGAGCATGGACCGCTTGTCGATGAACTTATAGTTCTCGCGCACGCGGCCGCCGTTCCACACAAAGGCGAACGGCACGCCTTCCTTATCCAGCGCCTGTTCGAACATGACGCCGTTCTCGTTGTACATGAATCCCGTGGCGTATGCCTCCGCGCCGAGGCGGGAGACGCCGATCGCGACGTTGATCGCCTTGCCCGTGAAGGAGAACGTCTTGCTCTTGACGAGGTTGACCTTCCCGATGTTGAGCTGATCGAGCTCGATGGTGACGTCGACACTTGGACTGATGCAGACCGTTAAAATCATAGGACCCCCTTCTTCCGCCCGCGCCAAAGGATCGTGCACGGACGGCAGCGGAGATTGGGCGGCAAAACCGCTATCCTCCCCGTTATGCGGATATTATAATACATCCCGCAGGAAATTTCAATAGGAAGCGGGAAAATATTTGCCGCAAAATGGTAAAATCTGTAAACAAATCGCCCGCTTTTTTCCAAGCGGGCGGGTTTTATACAACTATATGCGGTTTTTTATCACATGGAGATCATCTGCAGCGTCTCGTAGAGCTCGTAGTTGAACTTCTTCTTCATGGAGACCGCTTCGATGATGTCCATATCGATGATCTCGTTGCGGTGGATGCCCACAACGCGGTTGCCGATGCCGTCTTTCAAAAGCCGAACCGCCTTGTTGCCGAACTGCGCCGCGAGCATCCTGTCCGCCATCGAGGGCGAGCCGCCGCGCTGGATGTGTCCGATATTGGTGGAGCGCACCGAATAGGTGGTGTTCTCCTGCAGCTGCTTGGCAAAGTCCTCCGCGCTGATGGCGCCTTCGGCGACGACGATGATGTTGGAGTGCTTGCCGTTGGCGCGCGAACGGTTGATGCGCATGACGATGTCGTCCATGTCGTAGGCGATCTCGGGCACGATGATGATCTCGGCGCCCGACGTGATGCCCGCATAGAGGGCGATGTCGCCGCAGTGGCGACCCATCACTTCGACGACGGAGATGCGCTCGTGCGAGTTCATCGTATCGCGCAGCTTGTTGATGACTTCGAGGCAGGTATTCACCGCCGTGTCGAAGCCCAGCGTATAGTCGGTGTATTCGAGGTCGTTGTCGATGGTGCCGGGGATGCCGATCGTGGGGATGCCGTAATTTTCGGTGAGCGCCTTTGCCCCGCGGAAGGAGCCGTCGCCGCCGATGACGACGAGGCCTTCGATGCCGTGGCGTTCGAGCGTCTTCACCGCCTTCTTCTGCCCGTCCTGGGTGAGCATTTCAAGGCATCTCGCCGTGCGCAGCTTGGTGCCGCCGCGCTGCACGATATCCGAAACGCTCCTCATCTCCATGGGCATCATGGTGTCTTCGATGAGGCCCGCATAGCCGCGCTCGATGCCGTACACCTCCATGCCGAAATAGATGGCGGTACGCACGACGGCGCGGATGGCCGCGTTCATGCCGGGGGCGTCGCCGCCGCTCGTCAAAAGTCCGATCCTCTTCATCTTCCGATCCTCCGTATGTTATCTTTCCTATTCTCTGATTCCCCGCCGCTATTATATCATCAAACGCGGGAAAAGCAAACAATTTTCACGCTCTTTTTCGCGCACTTAAACGAGTTTTATCGCCGATTCGGGCAAAAACGTCCTCAGTTCCGCCATGAGCGCCCGCGTGAGGCGCACGGGGAATTCGTAGCGCTTGCCGCCGTGCAGCACTTTACAAGGCGTTTCGCCCTCATAGCCCGAGAGCGTATCGAGGAGCTCTTTGAAGTCCTCCTCCCCCATGTTCCTCGCGTCCAGCCAAAGCACCTGCTCCCCGCTCTTCCGCTCGTTCCGCGCGGGGGCCTCCCGCTTTTCCTCAGGCGGGACGAACTCTTCGATCTTGTCCGCGATGATGACGGGGAGCTTGTCGGGCGCAATGTCGATCTTGCCCGTCACCTTCACGACGGCGTCCGCTTTCAGGAAGTGGCGCGCGCGGTCGTAGATGCGCGGGAAGGCCACGCAGTCGATGTTCCCGTACAGATCTTCGACGGTGACGAACGCCATCGTCGCGCCCGCGCGGGTGTTGATCTTCTTGACGCCCGCGATGAGCCCGCCGAAGACGACCTGCTGCCCGCTCTCGATCTGCGCATACGTCCTCTCCCCCGTCTCCTCGTCCTCTTCATAGTCGGCGAGCAGCCCGCAGTTGAAGCTTGCGTCGCGGAAATAGCGCGCGAACGGCTCGAAGGGATGCCCGCTGACATACACGCCGAGGACGGATTTTTCCTTGGAAAGCAGGTCTTCCGAGGGCCATTCGGGGATATCGGGGTATTCCGCCTTAGGCGTCTCCTCGACGATGAGGGTGCCGAAGAGGGAGAGCTGCGCGCCGCTCTTCTGCTTGTCCATGCCCGCGATGCGGTGCATGAGGTCTTCGTACACGGCGGTGTACTGCGAGCGGCGGTAACCGAAGCTGTCGAAGGCGCCGCCCAGGATGAGGCTCTCCACCATGCGCTTGTTGACGTACTTGGTGCAGCGCATCAGAAAGTCGGGGAAGTCCTTGAAGGGCCCGTTCTCGTCGCGCTCTCTGATGACCTCCTCCATCGCCCCGATGCCCACGCCGCGCAGGGCGCACAGGCCGAAGCGCAGCCCGTCCCCCTGCACCGAGAAGTACGCCTTGGAGCGGTTGACGTCGGGCGGATACACCGCGATGTGCTTCTCCTTCATGTAGACGACGTACTTTGCGATCTCTTCGATCTTGTCGATGCGGTTGTTGAGGACGCCCGCCAGAAACTCTTTGGGATAGTACGCCTTGAGGTACGCCGTCTCGTAGGTGACGACGGCATACGCCGCCGCGTGCGACTTGTTGAAGGCGTAGGAAGCGAAGCTCTCCATCTTGGCGAAGAGCTCGGCGCTCACCTCGGGCGGGATGCCCTTACTGATGCACCCCGTGATGTTGCCGCCCTTGTCGATGTCGCCGTAGATGAACTTATCCTTCTGCGCCATCAGCTCGGAGCGGTGCTTTTTCGCCATGGCGCGGCGCACGAGGTCTGCCTGCCCCAGCGAATAGCCCGCAAGGTTCTGGAAGATCTGCATGACCTGCTCCTGATAGATGATGACGCCGAACGTCTTCTCCAAAATGGGCTTGAGCATGGGCGTTAAGTAGTGGATATTCGCAGGGTCCGACCTGTTCTTCAGATATTCGGGGATGAAGTCCATGGGCCCCGGGCGGTAGAGCGAAATGCCCGCGATGAGATCTTCAAGGCAGTTTGGCTGCAGCTGTTTCATGAACTTCTTCATGCCGCCCTGTTCGAGCTGGAACACGGCGTCCGTATCGCCGTCGGAGATGAGCTGATAAGCCTTGGGGTCGTCGCACGCCTGCGTGAATTCCACCGTCTCGCCCGTGTCCTCTTTGATATAGTCGAGCGTCTTCTTGATATCGGTGAGCGTGGTGAGCGCCAGAAAGTCCATCTTGAGCATGCCGATGGACTCCACTTCCTTCATGTCGAATTGGGTGGTGATATCCTCGCCGTTACGCGAGAGCGGCACGTTGTCGGCGATCTTCTTGCGGCAGATGACGACGCCCGCGGCGTGCATGCCCGTCTGACGGGGCATGCCCTCGAGCTTCAAGCCCATGTCGATGACGCGCTTCAGGGTCGCGTCGCTCTCGTAAAGGTCGATGAATTCCTGGTTGCGCTTGCTCTCCTGGTCGGCAAGCTTTTTGAGCGCCTCGTCGTGCTTGTCGGGATCGTTCTCCGTCTCGATGACCGCCTTCCTGCACTTTTCGAGGTTGAGCCCCAACAGTTCGCGGATGGACGACTTGCCGTCCATGAGCTTGGTGACGCGGTCGGTCTCGGCATAAGGGACGCGCATGACGCGCCCCACGTCCTTGATGACGGCGCGCGAGGCGAGCGTACCGAAGGTGACGATCTGCGCGACGTTCTCGGGATGATAGCGCTTTCTCACATAGGCGATGGTCTCCTCGCGGCGGGCGGTGCAGAAATCGACGTCGAAGTCGGGCATGGAGACGCGGTCGGGGTTCAGAAAGCGCTCGAAGAGGAGGTCGTAGCGCAGCGGGTCGACGTTGGTGATGCCGATGGAATAGGCGACGATGCTGCCGACGCCCGAGCCTCGCCCGGGGCCGACGGGGATGTCGTGCAGGCGCGACCAGTTGATATAGTCCCACACGATGAGGAAGTAATCGGCAAAGCCCATCTTGATGATGATGGAAAGCTCGTACTCGGCGCGCTTCCTGATTTCCTCCGTGACGACGGGATAGCGCTTAGGCAAGCCTTCCCAGGTGAGCCGCGTCAGGTATTCGGGCGAAGGCGTGCCGTCGTCCGCCGTGTAGAGCGGGATGAGCGACTTATCGTATACAGGGTTGCCGTCCGGTTTCAGGTTGAAGGGCGTGTCGGTGTCCGAGACCTTGTCGGCAATGACGCGCGTGTTGGAGATGGCTTCGGGAAGGTCGGGGAAGAGCGCCGCCATCTCATCGCCCGACTTCATGTAAAATTCATGCGTCTCCATGCGCATGCGGTCGGGGTCGTCGAGCGTCTTCTTCATCTGGATGCACATCAGAACATCCTGCATCTCCCAATCTTCCTTGCGGAGATAGTGTACGTCGTTGGTGGCGACGAGCGGGATGCCCGTCTCCCGCGAGATGCGCACGATGAGCGGCAGAATTTGTTTCTGTTCGGGGATGCCGTGATCCTGGATCTCGAGATAGAAATCTTCCCCGTAGATCTCCTTCATGGAGAGTGCGAACGCCTTCGCGCCCTCGTAGTCCCCCTTCATGAGGAGGCGCGGGAGCCTGCCCGCGAGGCACGCCGAAAGGCAGATGACCCCCTCGGCGTGATCCTTTAATACGTTGTAGTCGATGCGCGGGCGGTAGTAAAAGCCGTCCACAAAGGCGAGCGAGTCCATCTGCACGAGGTTGATATACCCCGCCTTGTTCTTTGCAAGCAAAATGAGGTGATCGGCGTGCTGATCTTTCTTGACGCGGTAGTCGTCCGTCACATAGAACTCACAGCCGATGATATATTTGATGCCCTTTTTCTTGCACGCCTCGGCAAAGCGCAGGGAGGTATACATATTGCCGTGGTCGGTGACGGCGACGGTATCGATATTGTTCTTGACGCAGTGATCGACGAGCTCCTTCACCTTGACCGCCCCGTCGAGGAGGCTGTACTCGGTATGAAGATGCAGATGGACAAAATCGGTCATGTGTTTTCCTCCGTGCTTCTATAAAGTTCCATGAGTTTGCGGATGCGGTGATTTAAGCAGCTCTTGCTGATATTCAGCCGCGCCGCAAGTTCGGTGAGCGATTCCGAGGGATGCTCGACGCGCGCCCGCACCGCCTCTTTGAGGGGCTCGGAAAGGCTTTCAAAGACGCCCTTTTCATACAGCTCGCGGAAGATCCTGAGCTGGTTGACGCTCGCGATCGCCGTGCGGTCGGCATTGCGGGCCACGCAGTTGGAGACGCGGTTGGAGTTGTTCCGCTCCTGCCGCTCGGCGGCGAGCTCGTTGAGCTTTTTCAGCGCCCCCGCCGCTCCGACAACGGCGCAGAAATCGGAGAGCATATCCCCGCTCTTGAGGTAGACGACGGTACGCTCCCCACGCCTTGCGAATTTCCCCAACAGGTCGAATTGAAGCAGCAGCGCTTGGAACGCCTCGGCGTCCGCCGCCCGCGGGAAGACGAATTCGAGGTGATAGCCCGTCCTCGTCCCTGCGGCAGGCACGGTGCAGCTCCCGCCGCCCAGAAACGCCGCCTTGAGGCAGGAGAGCGCGCAGCACTCCCGCTTCGCCGCCCACGCGATGCCGCGCCCGCCCGAAAAGCCTGCCTCGTGCGCGATGCGCGCCGATTCCCCGCCCGCGTAGGAGAAGGTCAGCCTGTCCCGCTCGCGCTTGGGGTCGAAGGCGGCCTCCTTGATGTCGAAGCGCACGGAATACACGCTCTCGGCAAGCGCTAAAAAGAGCGCCGAAAGCCGCTCGTTCTCGCTCACGAACTCGATGCGCCCGTCCTGATAGGAGCCGCCCGTCGCGAGCAGCGCAAACAGCGCCGCCTTCTTGCAGCAGGGGTCTTTGGGGGGAGCCGCAAACAGCTCCCGTTTGACTTCCGAAGTAAAATTCGCCATAATTTCAAGTTACGCCGCACCGCCCGCGCAGAGCGGCAAGCGGCAGATGTTCTCAGTGCGTCCGTTTATAGTCCTGAAGGCGGAAGGAGGGCGTCCTCCCGTCGATGTTGCAGATCTGCGAAAGCGGCACACCCACGCGGCATATCTGCTCCGCCGCAAGAGAAATATCCCCGATGCGGCCGGGGGAGTGCGCGTCCGAATTGACGACGAACTTCACGCCCGTCGCCGCGGCCTCTGCAAGCTCCTCGTCGGTAAAGTGCCCTTTCTTGCCGCTGATCTCAAGATACGTCCCGTAATCGCGGCAGCACTTGGCAACTTCCTTCACGTCCGCAAAGCAATGATAGTTGACGTGCGTCAAAATGTCGATGGGGTTTTTCTCGACCGCCCGCAGATAGGCGCGCGTCATCTCCCGCACCATGCGCAAGGAGGGCCTGATATGTGCGCGGTAGCGGAAAGTCGTCCATCCCCCCTCCCAGAAGGAAGAAAAATTTTTGTATCTGACGACGGGATGAAAGCCCGCGAGGTAGACATCGAAGTCCTCAAAATCGGCTTCCGTCAGCCCGCAGTCGCCCTCGAGGCTCAAAATGTTCTCCTCGATGCCGCGGAGGACGGGAAAATTCGTCTGCCGCGCCGCCTCGTCGATGTCGGCAAAATAGCGCTCCTTCTCCCGCCGCTTCACGCCGAAGATGACGTGCGAAAAGCCGTGGTCGGTGACGGCGATGCCCAAAAGCCCCGCCTCTTTTGCCGCCAGCGCGTTTTCAAGGGCGGTCGACTTGCCGTCCGAATATTTGGTATGCGTATGATAATCAAACGTGAGCTTCATGGTATTTCCCGTAGCGCCCGTTTTCAGAGCCGCCGTACTTCTTGTTGTGCGCTTCTGAGAGCCGCGCATTTGCTTGGCACCCGTCTTCCCGAGCCGCACTTTTTTGAAAGGCGCATTTCAGGGGATCCGCCGCACCTCTTCGCGGAGCACGATCCCCGTCTCCTTCTCCACGCGCGCCTTCACCAGGGCGATGAGCGCCGCGACATCGGAAGCGGTCCCCCCGTCATTCAAAATAAAGTTGGCGTGCACGTCGCTCACGCGCGCCCCGCCCAGCCGCATCCCCTTGAGCCCGCACGCCTCGATGACCGCCCCCGCGCTCTTTCCCTCGGGGTTGACGAACACGCAGCCCATGCTCCGCCCTTTGGGGAGCGCCCTGCGCTTCGTCCGGAAATAACAGCGGCGGCGCGCGATCTCATCTGGAAAGCTGTGTTTGAGCCTAAGTTCCGCGCCGATGACGGCGATATTCTCCCGCAGGAAGATGCTGTCCTTCTCTTGAAAGGCGCACTCCGCTTGGGAAAGGCAGAACGTCCTGCCCGCCGAAGCGCAGACAACGCGCGAGATAAGCTCGCCGATATGCCCTTCCTTCACGCCCGCGTTCATGGCGACAGCGCCCCCGACGGTCATGGGGATGCCCGTCAAAAACTCCGCCCCCGCAAGGCACTTCTCTTTTGCAAAGCGCAGGAGCCCTCCTCCCGTCACGCCCGCGCCGACGCGCACCACTGCCCCCTCCGCCTTCCGCTCGCAAAAGCCGCTAAAGCGAATGACAACGCCGTCAAAAAATCCGTCGCGCGGCAGCACGTTCGCCCCCGCGCCGAGAAAGCAGTACGGGATGTTTTGCTCCTTCAAAAGCGCAAGAAGGGAAGAAAGTTCCTCCCCGCTTTTCGGGCACGCCCACGCCGCGGCAGTCCCGCCGCAGCCGATCGTAGTATGCCGAGCAAAGTCAAATGGCCCGCCCGCGCAAAGGCGGGGCAGACGGCCGATGAGATAGTCCGCAAGCGTCAAGCTGTCACTCCCCTTATTCTAACACATTTCGCGTCCGATTTCAAATACTTTTCAGGTATTTTTCGGGGACATCCCCTTCCCGCGCCGCCGCAGCGAGCCGACCGAGCGCCTCCCTTGAGGAGAACACGCTCACCGTGCGCTCCGCATTGTTTTCCAGCGGGAACATGCCGATCTGAGAAAGCCGCCCCTGCACTTCGGGGGAGAGCAGCGCTTCCACAAAGGCAAGGGAGGCATCCCGCTTTTCGGAAGAAAGGATGCCGATATACTGATAAAGATCGCAGTATTTTGTGAGCGGGCGCGCCTGCACTATGACGCCACGCGCCTGAAAACGGCACACGTCGCGCTGTGTGCCCAGAAGATAGCGGTACTTCCCGCTCAGAAAGCCCGTATAGGCGGCAACACTCTCCGTCTCTTCTCCTGAGATCCCCTCGAGACGGGCGGCGACAGCAGGCAGGTTTTCCCCGCCCACGGAAAGAGCCGTCCTGCCCTCCCCCTCAAAATCGGTCAGAGAAAAGAGATAGTACCCGCCCATGCACCACGGATAGGCGAGCGTCTTTCCGCCCAGCTCCCCGCCCGCAAACTCCCGTTTGAGCGGCAGGAGCCGTTCCGCAAATTCCGAAAGCCCCACGCCGAAGGAGAGGACGTCGGGCGCATCCCCCTCCGCAAACGCCGAAAGCGCCCCCTCGAGGGTGTAGCTCGTGACGAGATAGTACGCCTCCCCCTTCAGCTCCCGCGCGACGCTCTTCAAAAACGCAGTGCGGGAGCCCTTCCCGCCCTCGAAGGTATCGATATTCCACACGCGGACGACGGTGCGTGCCTCGGCTTTTTCCGATTTTTGCGGCACAAAGACGATGACGGCAGCCGCAAGAAGGAGCAAAAACGGCAGCCCGCGCCAAAGCATGCGCCCGAATTTTCCCATCCCCCGCAAGAACGCTTTCATCCCCTCATTGTATGCAGGAGCCCGCCTTGCTTATGCCGCCCCCTCCGGAACCCGCCCCGAAGCCCGCCGTTCTGCCGCGCCCATGCCGACAACTTTCCACACAAAAAAAACAGGCATCTCCCGAAAAACGAAAGACGCCCCGCCCGAACAAACGGGCTCTATCTCAAACAGCTGCGCTGTGACAGCAGTTTGTGCCGCTATGAAAAAACTATTCGCCCCGAGCCATACCGCGCCATGTCGGTCAACCTGTTTTCAAGGCTGCCCGTTCCCCCAAAAGGCACAAAAAAAGCCCCCATGCGGGGGCAGCCGTCAGTGCCTCTTCTGGAAGCTGTCGCAGCAGGTGCAGTGCTCGCAGTCGCAGGTATTGCCCACATGGATGGTCTCCAGCTCGCAGTGGCAGCCGTCCACATTGAACTTGCACTCCGAAACGCCGCACGAAACGCCGCAGTTGATCATATTACGGTCCATATTTCACCTCCTCACAAGGTCAATATGCGCAAAAGCGCAAAAATTATCCCAAACCCCGTTGACAAAGCCCCCGTCCTTTGGTAAAATATTACAAAAGGAGAACCACCATGAAAGTCATTTTGAAAGCAGATGTCAAAGGCACGGGCAAAAAAGGCGATCTTGTCGACGTTTCGGACGGCTACGCAAGGAACTTCCTTCTAAAAAAGGGGCTTGCCGAAGTCGCCACGACGAGCGGCATCAACGAGATCACGCAGCGCCGCATCGCAGACGAATTCCATCGCGCGGAGTATGTCAAGGCACAGAAAGAACTTGCGGCAAAGCTCAACGGCGCGGAAGTCACCGTCGCCATCAAGGCGGGCGAAAACGGCAGAGTGTTCGGCTCGGTCACGACGGCGCACATCGCCTCCGCCCTCGAAGCGCAGGGCTATGAGATCGACAAGAAGAAGATCTCCTTGAAAGAGAACATCAAAAACGTCGGCGATTTCAGCGCGGAAGTGCGCCTCATGGAGGGCGTTACCGCCAAGATCAAAGTCAAAGTCGTCGCCGAATAAACGCGGCTCATTTCAAAGCACGCAAAGCGGCAGGAAGTTCCTGCCGCTTTTTTTCGTAAAAAACAGGCGTCTCCGCTCGGGAAACGCCTGTTTTTTGATATTATGCCACGCATAGTACTATGCTAATCGCCGAAAAATGCGTTTTATTTTAGCACTATCCTGAAATTTAGGGAAGCTGGATCTCGTAGAGCTCCTTCGGAGGAAGCTTATTCGTGGAATCTTGCACGAACTTCTGCACGGCGGCGGCGCCCTTCTCGACGGGGATATTGACGCCTGCGCCCGCGACGCAGCCGCCGAAACACCCCATACCCTCGATGAGGCAGCCGTTCTTCTTGCCCGCCTTTGCAAGCATAAGCATCTTCTTGCATTCGACGAGCCCTTCCGCGTGTTCGATCTTGACTTCGACCCCGGGGTAGTACTCGCGCACGCACTCCTCGATCGCGTGGGAGACCCCTCCCGCGACGCCGTATCCCCTGCCCGCGCCCGAAGCGTCGTGGATGGGATCTTCCTTGGTGTACGTCTCAAAGTCGATGCCCGCCGCCTCGAAGATCGCGGCGAGCTCCTCGAACGTGATGACGAAGTCGACGTCCGAACGCACGGTACGGCGCATCGCTTCGAGCTTTTTCGCCGCGCACGGGCCGACGAAGATGACGCGCGCGTCGGGCATCCTCTGCTTGACGGAACGCGCCGTCGCGACCATGGGCGTCAGAGCGCTCGAAACTTTGTCCACCATGTCGGGGAACTGCGTCTTTGCGAGCATGCTCCACGCGGGGCAGCAGGAGGTGAGAAGGAAGGGAAGCTTGCCCGTCACGACCTCCGTCGCATAGTGGTGCGCCTCGGTGGAAGCCCCCACGTCCGCGCCGTGCGCGACTTCGAAGACTTCCTTGAAGCCGATGTCTTTGAGGGCGGCCTTGATGCGCCACAGCGTCGCCTTGGGGCCGAACTGCCCCACGATGGCGGGCGCCACGATGGCGACGACCTTATCCCCGCGGCGGATGGCGCGCCCGAGCTGGAAGATCTGCGACTTATCGGCAATGGCGCCGAACGGGCAGCTCACCATGCACTGGCCGCAGCCCACGCATTTTTTGGGATCGATGGAAGCCCTGCCCAGAGGATCGCTCGAGATCGCCTTGACGCCGCACGCGTCCGCGCAGGGGCGCACCTTGTGGGCGATGGCGTCGTACGGGCAGGCAGCCTTGCACTTGCCGCACTTGATGCACTTCTCGCGGTCGATGACCGTCTTGCCGTCCTTTCCGATGGAGATGGCGCCCTTGGGGCAGACCGCCATGCACGCGCGCGACACGCAGCCGCGGCACTGGTTGCTCACTTCATAGACGTTGTCCTCGCACTTGTCGCACGCCGAAGGAATGACCTGCATGAGCGGGGGCTCATAGTACTGATCGGAGATATTGCTCGCATCCAGCCCCGCCGTGATGTGGACGGGCCTGTCCTGCGGGCGGAGCGACATGCCGAGGGCGAGGCGCACGCGTTCGGAGGCGATGGCGCGCTCGCGATAGATGCTCTCGCGGTACTGCGGCACCTCCGTCGGGGAGATGGTGTAAGGGATGGCCTCGATGGCGCTGTTGACGTTCTCGTCATCCACAAGATATGCGACCTTGGCGACTTCGACGAAGATCTTTCTTCTCAGTTTGGTGACCGAAGTATTGATACCTCTCATTTCACTGTCTCCTTATTTTTTAGCCGAAGTCGGGGCAGAGGAAACTCCCCTGCCCCGGCGTTCGCGTATTTTTGTTACTTTCTGCCGTAGTAAGCGTTGAGATACATCTGCTTGATCTCGCTCATGAGCGGGTATCTGGGGTTGGCGCCCGTGCACTGATCGTCGAACGCGTCCTCGGTCATCTGATCGAGACGGTCGAGGAACTGCTCCTCCGTGACCTTGCCCTGAAGCGCTTCCTGGATGGTCTTGGGCTGACCGATCGCCGCCTGCAGCTCGTGCAGCTTTGCAATGAGCGCTTCGACGAGCTCGTCGTCATTGGCGCCCGTGCAGCCGACGTAGCGTGCGACATCCGCATAGCGTGCCTTGCACTGAGGATAAGCGTACTGAGGGAAGGTGCCCATCTTGGCGGGAGCTTCCGAGCTGTTGAAGCGGATGACCTCTTCGAGCATGAGCGAGTTCGCCATGCCGTGAGGGATGTGCCAGTAGGAACCGAGCTTGTGCGCCATGGAGTGGCAGACGCCGAGGAAGGCATTCGCAAACGCCATACCTGCCATGCAGGAAGCATTTGCCATCCTCTCACGCGCTTCTGCGTCGTGCGCGCCCTTCTCGTAAGCGCGGGGCAGATACTCGAAGATGAGGCGGGCAGCTTCTTTTGCGATGCCGTTCGTGAAGTCGGTCGCCATGACGGAAGCGATCGCCTCGAGCGCATGGCTCATCGCGTCGATACCCGAGCAGGACGTAAGGCCCTTGGGGATGTTCATCATGAGGTCTGCATCGACGATCGCAACGTCGGGCATGAGCTCATAGTCGGCAAGAGGATACTTGGTACCCGTCTTCTCGTCGGTGATGACGGCGAAAGGCGTGACTTCGGAGCCCGTACCTGCCGTCGTGGGGATGGCGACGAAGAGCGCCTTGTCGCCCATGTGAGGGAAGGTGTAAACTCTCTTGCGGATATCGATGAAGCGCATCGCCATATCCTGGAAGTCGACGTCGGGATGCTCGTACATCACCCACATGATCTTGGCTGCGTCCATGGGCGAACCGCCGCCGACCGCAATGATGACGTCGGGAGCGAAGTCGCGCATCTGCTTGACGCCTTCGTTCGCGCAGGCGAGCGTGGGATCGGGCGTGACGTTGAAGAAGGTCGCGTGCGTGATGCCCTCTGCGTCGAGGATATCGGTGATCTTCTTGGTGAAGCCGCTCTGATAGAGGAATCCGTCGGTGACGATGAACGCCTTCTTCTTATTGTAGACCTGATGTCCGAGTTCCTTGAGGGCAACTCCGAGGCATCCGCGCTTGAAATAGACCTTTTCGGGAGCTCTGAACCACAGCATATTTTCCTTCCTTTCCGCAACGGTTTTGTAATTGATGAGGTGCTTGACGCCGACGTTCTCCGAGACGGAGTTGCCGCCCCACGAGCCGCAGCCGAGGGTGAGCGAAGGCGTCATCTTGAAGTTGTAAAGATCGCCGATACCACCGTGCGAAGAAGGCGTGTTGATGACGATACGGCAGGTCTTCATGACGGAGCGGAAGCGCTCGATCTTGTCCTGACCCGTCTCGACGTTGACATAGAGCGAGGAGGTGTGGCCAAGGCCGCCATCCTTGATGAGGCGGTCTGCCTTGGCGACGGCGTCCTCGAAGTCCTCCGCCTTGTACATTGCAAGCACGGGCGAGAGCTTCTCGTGCGCGAACTCTTCGGAGATGTCGACGGACTCGACTTCACCGACAAGCACTTTGCTGCCCTCGGGCGCCGTGAAGCCCGAAAGTTCTGCGATCTTGCAGGCGCTCTGGCCGACGATCTTCGCGTTGAGCGCGCCGTTGATGATGATGGTCTTTCTCACCTTGTCCGTCTCTTCGGGGGTGAGGAAGTAAGCGCCGCGGAGCGCCATCTCCTTCTTGAACTCGTCGTAGACGTCTTTGAGGACGATGACCGACTGCTCGGAAGCGCAGATCATGCCGTTATCGAACGTCTTGGAGTGCAGGATGGAGGAAGCCGCGAGCTTGATGTCCGCAGAGGAATCGATGACGGCGGGCGTATTGCCTGCGCCGACGCCGACTGCGGGCTTGCCGGAGGAGTATGCCGCCTTGACCATGCCGGGACCGCCCGTCGCAAGGATGAGGTCCGCCTCTCTCATGATCATGCCCGAAAGGGGCACGGTGGGCTGATCGATCCAGCCGATGATGTCTTCGGGGGCACCCGCTTTGACTGCCGCCTCGAGGACGATCTTCGCCGCTTCGATCGTACACTGCTTTGCACGGGGATGGGGCGAGATGATGAGCGCGTTCCTCGTCTTCAGGCAGATGAGGCACTTGAAGATCGCGGTGGACGTGGGGTTGGTCGTGGGGATGACCGCAGCGACGACGCCGACGGGCTCTGCGACCTTCGTATAGCCGAAGCCCTCGTCGCGTTCCACGACGCCGCAGGTCTTGACGTCCTTATACTGGTTGTAGATGTACTCGGCCGCGTAGTTGTTCTTGATGACCTTGTCCTCTACAACGCCCATGCCCGTCTCTTCGACTGCCATCTTCGCGAGAGGAAGACGCATCTTGTTCGCAGCGAGCGCCGCCGCGAAGAAGATCTTGTCCACCTGCTCCTGCGTGTAGGTGGCGTACTTCGCCTGAGCCGCCCTGACACGCGCCAAGAGCTTTTCGAGCGATTCCTCATCGTTGACGATAAAGTCTTTCATGTGATACCTCCGATATATTTTGCTGATTTAAATATTGCTTTTTTCAAGCGCCGCTCTTTTCGGTCTCCGCCGAAAGAGAAGCGAGCGTTGCCGCAAGATCCTCGCAGCGCAGCGTCACCCCTTCGGGAACGCGCACATACGCGGGCGCAAAGCTCAAGATCGCCGTGATGCCCGCCTCCACCATCGCGTCGCACGCCTGCTGCGCCGCTTCGCCGGGAACGGTGAGGATGCCGAGCCGCACATTTTCGCGCTCTGCGATCTCTTTGAGCCGCTCCATGGGATAGATGGGCTTGCCCCGGAGCGCCCCCACCTGCGCGGGAGAAATATCGAACGCGGCGACGACGTCGATGCCGTAATGCTCGAAGCCGTCATAGACGAGGAACGCCCTTCCGAGCCGCCCCGCGCCCACGACGCAGGCATGCGTCTTCAGGTGATATCCGAGCGCCCGCTCGAGATCCCCGATGAGCTTCCCCACGGCAAAACCCAAGCGCGGCTTCCCTGGTTCGGACGCGACGAGCGCCAGATCCTTCCTCACGCACACGGCGGAAAGGTGCATGTCCTCGGCGATCTCCGAAGAAGAGACGTACCCCACTCCCGCCGCCTCTTCCGCCTTCAGATAGCGAAGATAGGCAGGGAAGCGGAGGAACGCCGCTTTGGAAATTTCCGCCGTCTTGCCCTCCACCCTGTCACCTCGAATCGATATTTTTTTATCGATTTACATTCTACCAAATCTCAAACCGCTTGTCAACTGTTTGAGGGCAGTTTCTTCCGCAAAGTACAAAAAAATACATCCCGCCCCGTCATTGCGTGACCCCCCCTCTTTTTCTGTCATTTTGAGTCATTTTCCGCAAAAAGGAAGGCGCCGCCCGCGGCTTTGTGCCGCGGGCGGCGCCCGTTCAAAATTTTTTAAGCTTCCAGCTCTTTGAGCTGCGCTTCGATCTTTTCCTTCATGTCGATGAACTTCTCAAGCTTTGCCCGCTCGTCGTCGACGAGCTTTTTGGGCGCTTTGGAGATGAACCCCTGGTTGGCGAGCTTGCCGTTCGCGCGGGCGATCTCCCCCGTCACGCGTTCGAGCTCCTTTTCAAGGCGCTTCTTCTCCTCTTCGAGGTCGACGAGCTCCCCGAGCGGGATGAACACCTGCCCGAGATCGCACACCTGCGAGACGGCTTTGCTCCCCGCCGCCGCGCCGCTTTCGGCGGTCTCCACGGCGCTCGCGCCCGCAAGGCGCAAAATGGACTGGCGGTTGAGCGAAACGAGCCGCTTACAGTCGGTCACGAGATAGATATGCACTTTGCGCGAAGGCGGGCAGTTGACCGCCACCTTCATCGCGCGCACCGTCTTGATGAGCCCGATGACGCCCTCGAACGCCTTCGCCTCCTTCTTGTAGGCGAGCTTTCCCACATAGCGCGGGAACTCCGCCGAGATGATGCGGCCGTGCTCTCCGGGAAGATAGCTGTAGATCTCCTCCGTGACGAAGGGGATGAAGGGATGCAGCAGGCGCAGCGCGTTGTCGAGCACATACAAAAGCACCGAGAGCGCCCCCTTCCTCTTTTCGGCGTCGTCGCCGTAGAGGGCGGGCTTCGAAAGCTCGATATACCAATCGCAGAAGTCGTTCCAGACGAAATCGCTCAGCTTGTCCGCCGCGATGCCGAGGTCGTACTTCTGCAAAGAGACGGTCACTTCGCGCACCGTCGCCATGAGGCGGGAGATGATCCAGCGGTCGGCGGGCTGCAATTTCACGGAGGCAAGCGGCGGCACTTCTTCGTCCTTGACATTCATAAGGACAAAGCGCGCGGCGTTCCACACCTTGTTGATGAAGTTGCGCGAAGCTTCCACCTTGGCTTCCGTGAAGCGCGTGTCGTTGCCGGGCGCAACGCCCGTGAGGAGCGAGAGGCGCAAAGAGTCCGCGCCGTATTTGTCGATGACTTCGAGCGGGTCGATGCCGTTGCCCAGAGACTTGCTCATCTTGCGGCCCTGCTCGTCGCGCACGAGCCCGTGGATGAGCACGTCGTGGAAGGGAACTTTTCCCGTCTGCTCGATGCCCGAGAACATCATGCGCATCACCCAGAACGGGATGATGTCGTAGCCCGTCACGAGCACGTCGGTGGGATAGAAATATTCAAATTCGGGAGTCTTATCCGGCCAGCCCAGCGTCGAGAAGGGCCAGAGCGCCGAAGAGAACCAGGTATCGAGCACATCCTCGTCCTGCGTGAGGTGCGCGCTGCCGCACTTGGGGCAGACAGAGGGCGTCTCGCGGGAGCAGATGACCTCGCCGCAGTCGCCGCAGTACCACACGGGGATGCGGTGCCCCCACCACAGCTGACGGGAGATGCACCAGTCGCGGATGTTTTCCAGCCAATTATAATAGATCTTCGCGAAGCGGTCGGGCACGAACTTCGTCTTGTTCTTCATCACGGCGTCGATGGCGGGCTTTGCAAGGGGCGCCATCTTGACGAACCACTGCTTGGAGACGATGGGCTCCACCGTCGAATGGCAGCGGTAGCAGTGCCCCACGTTGTGGGCGTGCGGCTCCACCTTGACGAGGAGCCCGAGCCGTTCCATATCGGAAACGATGCGCTTTCTCGCCTCATAGCGGTCGAGCCCCGCATATTCGCCCGCGAGCTCGTTCATCGTGCCGTCGTCGTTCATCACGCGGATGACGGGCAAGTTATGACGGAGCCCCACTTCGAAGTCGTTGGGGTCGTGCGCGGGGGTGATCTTCACCGCGCCCGTACCGAATTCGGGGTCGACGTACTCGTCCTCCACGAGGGGGATCTTTCTCCCCACGAGGGGCAGGGTGAGCGTCTTGCCGACGAGGGAAGAATAGCGCGCGTCGCCGGGATGCACCGCAACGGCGGTATCGCCCAGCATGGTCTCGGGGCGGGTGGTCGCGATGGTGATAAACTCGTCCGTGCCGTCCACGGGGTATCTGAAATGCCAGAAGAAGCCCGCGTCCTCGCTGTACTCGACTTCGGCGTCCGAAAGCGCTGTCTTGCAGTCGGGGCACCAGTTGATGATGCGGCTGCCGCGGTAGATGAGCCCCTTGTCATACAGGCGGAAGAAGGCTTCCCTCACGGCCTTCGAGCAGCGCTCGTCCATCGTGAAGGCGAGGCGGGACCAGTCGCAGGAAGAGCCGAGCTTTTTGAGCTGATCGCAGATGCGGCCCGCGTACTTGTTCTTCCACGCCCAGGCGCGCTCCAAAAAGCCCTCGCGCCCCAGCTCCTCTTTGGTGAGCCCCTCTTCCTTGAGCTGATTGACGATCTTGACTTCCGTCGCGATGGAGGCATGGTCGGTGCCGGGGAGCCAGAGGACGGAATACCCCTGCATGCGCTTGAAGCGCGTGATGACGTCCTGCATGGTCTCGTCCATGGCGTGGCCCATGTGCAGCTGCCCCGTCACGTTGGGGGGCGGCATCATCAGCGAGAAGGGAACTTTCCCTTCGTCTATCTCGGCGCGGAAGCAGCCGTTTTCCTGCCAATCCGCGTAGATGCGATCCTCAAATTGTTTGGGATCGTACGTCGTTTGCATCTCTTTCATCTTTATCACCTAAAAAAGCGTAATACAGCATTTCATTATACACGCTTTTTCCGCCGTTGTCAATGAAAGCGCCCCTCGCATACGATATATTATTGCCAAATTCCGAAGATGCGCCCCCGCCCTTGCGGTGAGCCGCATCTTCTTCCACGGAGGTCCCCATGTCAAAACTTTCCCGTCTCATCTTGCTTCCCTTGGCGGCGCTCTTCGCGCTCCTCCCCCTTTCCGCCTGCACCGAAGAAAAGGAGGACGATGTCACGCTCATCCGCGTCAACGAAGTCACCCACTCGGTGTTCTATGCGCCCATGTACCTTGCCGACTCCCTCGGCTATTTTGAAGAGGAGAACATCAGGATCGAACTCACGAACGGCGGCGGCGCCGACAAGGTGATGGCAGCCGTCCTCTCGGGCGATGCCGACATCGGCTTCTGCGGTCCCGAGGCAGCCATCTATGTGCTCCTTGGCGGCACCACGGACGTCCCCACCGTCTTCGGCCAGCTCACCCGCCGCGACGGCTCCTTCCTCGTCTCCCGCACCGACGAGCCCGATTTCTCATGGGAAGACCTCGCAGGCAAAGAAGTGCTCGCGGGCAGAAAGGGCGGCGTGCCCGCCATGACCTTTGAATATATCTTAAAAGAGCACGGCATCCAGGATAAGGTGACGCTCAACTACGACGTCGCCTTCAACCTGATGACGGGCGCCTTCGAATCGGGTGTTGCAGACTACTGCACGATGTTCGAACCGACGGCATCCGAATACGAAGCGGCAGGCAAGGGCTATGTCGTCGCCGCCGTGGGCGAAGCGTCGGGCGAAGTCCCCTACACCGCCTATATCGCCAAGCGCTCGTGGCTCGACGACAACACGGAGGCCGCCGAAGGCTTCCTCCGCGCCATCATGCGCGCCATCGGCTTCGCGGAAAATGAGCCCGCGATGACCGTCGCCGAGTACCTTCTCCCCCACTTCCCCTCCACCTCGCAGGAGTCGCTCGCCGTCAGCGTCGAAAGCTATCGAAAGATCTCCGCCTGGCAGCCCGACATGACGCTCTCCGAAGAGAGTTTCAACCGTTTGCAGGACATCATCGAGAGCGCGGGCGAACTTCCCGAACGCGCGGACTATCAGGCGCTCGTCGACAACTCCCTTGCTCAGCGCGTCGCCGCCGCGCTCCAATGACGCCAAAGCGCCCCTCGGGGCGGCACGACCATGAAAGAAATACTCGCCTTTGACAACGTAAGACTCACCTATCACACGCGGCAGGGAGAAGTCACCGCCTTAAACGGGCTCACCTTCTCCCTCGGCGAGGGGGAATTCGCCGCCATGATCGGCCCTTCGGGCTGCGGCAAGAGCACCGTCCTTTCGCTCGCGGCGGGCATTTTGAAGCCCTCCGCGGGCAAGGTGACGCGCAAAGGGAGCATCGGCTACATGCTCCAGCGCGACGAACTCTTCCCGTGGCGCACCATCGAGAAAAATCTGTACCTTCCCCTCGAAGTGCAGAAAAAGAACACCCCCGCCCGCCGCGCCCGCGCGTTGGAACTTGCCGAAAAGTACGGGCTTTCGGGCTTTCTGAAGCGCTATCCTTCCGAGCTCTCGGGCGGGATGCGCCAACGCGCCGCGCTCATCCGAACGCTCGTCATGGAGCCCGACATCCTGCTCCTCGACGAGCCCTTCTCCGCGCTCGACTATCAGACCCGCCTCAAAGTCGCCTCGGACGTTTCCCGCATCCTCAGAAGCGAGCAAAAAGCGGCGCTCCTCATCACGCACGATATTTCGGAAGCCGTCTCCCTCGCCGACCGCATCTTCGTGCTCACCGCCCGCCCCGCCCGCCTTCTCGCCTCGCACGAGACGGACTTCCTCTCCCCCGATCCCCTGAAACGGCGGGAAGAGCCCCGCTTTTCGGGCTGGTTCGAAACGCTCTGGAAGGAACTCGACCCATGAAACACGACAATCTCTCCAAAGAACACCGCGCCTTTCTACAAAAGAGCAGAAAAAAGACGGGCATCGTCAACGCCGTGCGGCTGGGGCTGCTGCTCCTCCTTTTGGGGCTGTGGGAGCTCATCACCGCCCTGAATTGGGCGGATCCCTTCCTCGTCAGCTCCCCCTCCCGCATCGCCAAAACGATCGCCTCCCTCTACCAAGAGGGCACCCTCTTCTATCACATCGGCATCACCCTTTCGGAGACGCTCATCGGCTTTGTTGCCGCCATCCTTTTAGGCGGCGTCATCGCCCTGCTCCTTTGGTGGAGCGAGACCCTCCGCCGCATCTTAGAACCCTACATCGTCGTCCTCAACGCGCTCCCCAAGATCGCCTTGGGGCCGCTCATCATCATCTGGTGCGGCACGGGGAGCCGCGCCATCGTCTTCATGACCATCCTCGTCACCGTCATCCTCGTCATCCTGCACATGCTCTCCGCCTTCCTCTCGGCAGACGAGGGCAAAGTGCTGCTCCTTAAATCGATGGGCGCAAACAAGGCGCACATCCTTGTAAAACTCGTCCTGCCGTCCTCCCTTCCCGCCTTCGTCTCCATGCTCAAAGTCGCCGTCGGCATGAGCTGGATCGGCTCCATCATGGGCGAATACATCGTCTCGCGGGCGGGGCTCGGATACCTCATCGTGTACGGCGGGCAGGTGTTCAAACTCGACCTCGTGATGGCGGCGACCGTCATCCTCTGCTTTCTCGCGGCGCTCATGTACTTCCTCGTGGCTCTTCTCGAAAAAAAGCTCGTCCGCGCATGAGCGCGCTTTGCGGCGGGAGCATTCCCGCCGCCTTTTTTTCGTCGGAAGCAGGACAAGTTATGTCTGACATAGCATTCTCCCACCCCGTATCCTGTGGTCGAAGGCGTTTGCACGCACAAAATAGCAAAATTTTTTTGCAATTACGTCAGGCATAGTACTCTACACTCTTGACAAATCTTGTCGTATCCTGTATAATAGTGTCATATCGTATAAGGAGACTCCCTATGGATCAGGAATTTACCCATAGCGAAGACGAACCCATCGTAGACGTCGCCGAAGAGCCCGCCCTCTCCCCCTCGGACGAGGTGCCCTCCGCCGCCCCTCTTCCGGAAGACGACGGTCTCCCCGAAGAAAGCGAGGATGAAAGCGGCGAAGAGGACGAGAAGGACCACGGCACCATCAGTTCCGATCTCATCCGCGGCCACATCAACACCATCATCCTCCGCTCCCTCTATGACGGGGACAAGTACGGCTACGCGATCCTCGAAGAGATCGCCCGCAAGAGCCACAATCAGTATCAGCTCAAACAGCCCTCCCTCTACAGCGCCTTAAAACGGCTCGAGAAGGAAGGCTATATCACGTCCTATTGGGGCGGCACGGCAGGCGGCGGCAGGCGCAAGTACTTCTCCCTCACCGATCAGGGCAAGGAAGTCGCCGAACGCAACCTCATGGAGTGGGAGTACTCCCGCACCGTCATCGACAGCCTCATCTCCGATAAGGACTTCGACTTCTCCTCCCCCGCCCCCTCCGCCGTCGACATGCGCGTTCTGAAGCAGTCGACGAGCCGCGTCCCCACGACGGGCGAACCCTACGACGAGGACGAACGGATGGACGAGCCCATGGACGGGCTCCCGGAAGAGGCAGAGCCCGAAGAGGCCGCACCCGTCTATCCCGCAGCCGAGATAGAGGGCTCCATGCCGGACGGCACTGCGGAAGAAGCGGCGTATGCGGAAAACGCTTCCGCCGCGCCCGCTCCCGCAGAGAATTCGCAGGACGCCCCCGAAGAAGATGTGCAGGAGAACGAAGAGAGCATGCAGACGGCAGCCGCGGCAGCCGCATTCCCCGCCCTCTCCGAACCCGCCCCCGAAGAGCCCGAAGAGAGCAGCGCTGAAACTTCGGAAACAGCAGAAGCAGCGGAAGCCGCTCCCCTTTCCGAAGACCACCCCGCCTTCCAGGAATTGGAAGCCCGCCGCGCCGCCTTTGAAGAAGAGCAGCGCCGCGCCGAAGAGGAACTGCGCGCCCGCGAAGAAGAGCTCCGCACCCGCGAAGCGCTCTTCCGCAGCGAGGAAGAACAGCGCAACCGCATGATCGCGGAAGAGGCAGCCAAAAACCGCTATTGGGAGGAGCTGCGCGCCCGCGAGAACGCCCGCCTCGAAGAGGAACAGCGCCGCCGCATGGAGGCAGAAGCCATCGCCCGTCTCCGCTATGAAGACGAGCTCCGCCGCCGCAGCGAAGAGAGACGGCTCCGGGAAGAAGCGCGCCTTGCCGAAGAGGAAGCCCGCCGCGAACAAGAGCGCCTCGAAGAGGAGCGCCGTGCCCGCGAAGAGGCATTGGAAGCCGAGCGCCTTCAGCTCGAAGAGGAGCAGCGCCTCGCCGAAGAGGAAGAACAGCGCCTCGCCGCCGAAAACGCCCGCCTCGAAGAAGAGCGCGCCCACGCCGATTCCTTGGACGACGAAAAGGCGCAGCAGAACGCGCGCATCATGGAGATGCAGCCCTTCGCCGAAGAGCGCGCCAAGTACGAACAGATGATCCGCGACCGCGAGGAACAGCTCAAAGCGCAGCACGCGCGCGAACTCGCCGAACAGGAACAGCGCATCCGCAGCGAAGACGAGGAGCGCTTCCGCGAACGCGAACAGCAGATGATCCATCAGAACTATCTGAGCCTTGTCAACACCCCTCCCGTGGAGGAGGCTGCAAGCGGCGAATACAACTACTTCAACACCCCCGTGGTGCCCGCAGGCGAGGCAAAGACGCCCATGTACGCCGCACGTCCGGAAGCGGAACGCGAATACCGCTCGGTCATCGGCAAGCTGTACATGAACGCCATCAAAGAGGAAGAGCCCGCGCCTCAGCCCGCTCCCGCACCTCAGCCGCAGCCCGGGCCGCAGGCCGCTCCCAAACAGCAGCCCGCACCCGCCGAGCCCGTCTATGAAGCGCCTCCCGCGCCCCGTCCCGCGGCGCCCAAGCCGCAGGAAGCGCCCGCCCCCAAGAAGGCAGCGCCTACGCCCCCGCCCCGCTCGTTGGACGGCGTCGACTTCTACGACATCGAGATGCGCGCAGCCGCCGACGGCATCCGCATCACGACCTCGGGCGGCGGGACCAAGCCCGTCACGACGACGCTCTCCGTCAACCTCGTACACAAAGGCAAAGCGCTCTTCTTCAGCGCGCTCATCGTGTTCCTTCTCTGCATCGCCGAAGGCAGCATCACGCTGGGGCTCATGCGCACGCTGCAGCTCCCCCGCTTCTACCCCTATCTCATCTGGGGCGCGGGACTTGGCGTCCTGCTCGTCTGCGGCCTCGCCTATGTCAATCACTACGGCGAACGCGCTTTGCGGCGCACGGGGAACCTGCTCGTCAACACCATCGTCACTTACGCACTGTGCGTGATCGTCATCCTCATCATCGCGCTTGCGAGCAACATCGACTTCTCCAACGTCGGTCAGCTGATGAGCTACGTCGTCATCCCCGTCGTATTTTTCCTGAACATCGTCGTCTTCGCGGTCGCCTACTTCTTCCAGGTCCGCCCGAAGAACGAATGACCTCCAAATCTATGAAAAAAGGCAGCTCCTCGGCTGTCTTTTTTCATAAAAAATTTCATAATAAAGGAACCGCACGCAGCATGCAAACCAGAGAAACCTTACAATTACTTTTTGAAAAATGGATCAAGAAACTTCGCCTTACGCCCGAATGGGATATTCATCTGGAATGGATCGAGGATCCCGCATGGCGAAAAACAGCCGATTTTAAGATCGACTGCGACGACCGGAAAGCCATCATTCTGCTCAACGCCGCCGAAATCGATCGGGAAAATATGGAAGAAATGATCGTTCACGAACTGATGCATCTGAAACTTTACCCGTTGGATCAGATAACGGAATCGTTGATCGTCAGCAATTTTGAAGAGGGTACGCAAGGGTACGATTTTGCCTATCGCTGTTTCTTCACCACTCTCGAACAGACGGTAGAAGAACTGGCAAAATGTTTTCTGCTGGAATTCGGCCAAAACAAGGAACTTTCCTTTCAGCGCTGCAGCACAACAAAGTCATTTACGGAGCTTTATGAAGGCTTAAAGCCTATCGAATAAGCGTGCATACCAAAGCCGATCCTCTGCCGCAAAAACCTTTCAAAACAGCACAATTCAAAATACGAAAAGAGGCGCATCCTTCAACGGAAGCGCCCCTTTTCGTTTACTTGATTCCGATCACAGCCTGCAATATTTATTCGTGAGATACTGTATATAATCGTCTTTCTCGAATAATCTTTGGCTAGTCTCATCCCCTTGGGATGCGGCGATCTCGCAGATAGGTACAGTCAGGCGGATATGCTGTCCGACACTTTTGTTTTGCGTATAATTTTCTAAAATAGTTTCCGCTCCTTCCGTCTTCAGATTCCCCAAACACCATGATGGTCCGGGGGTCGTCACATTTGGATAAACGAAAAAACGGTTATCAATAAAGAAGACGGGCGTCTTACTCACATAGCTTGCGGTCGAACTGTCATTTTTCAGCTCCTCACAGAGCGTCTGCTCCGATTCCCCGAATACATCCTCTATCCTTGTTTTGTGAAAGTGCTTTAATGTATAATCCGCGAGCGCCTGCGGGATCATATGGAGATCGTCTTCGGTCAATCTGACGGCATATCGTTTTTCGTTTTCCCCATCGCAAGAGCCCTGATGCATAAAAAAGGAAAATTCTCCGCCAAAAGACCTGCAGCGCTTCTCCAACTCTGATTTTGTTATGAGCGTCTCGATCAAGGGAAGCTCACCGATATTGTCTTTATTTACAAACATCTGGATACGCGGAGAGATCTGATTTGCAAGCAGGATGTCGATCGCTTCCAATATTTCATTGTACGCATTTCCCTGCCTGTATAAAGATCCGTCTTTTCCTGCCCGCCGAATAAAGTCAGCTGCGCCTTTTTTAATCCGAGTGCGGAAAGCCACTTAACATATTCCCTGTCACGGACGATACGCCAAACGCTGATCAGTTCAAAATGGTTTTCACGGACATCGGACAAGCGGCTGCACAGATCCCAAAGTTCCTGATAGTTATCCCTGTAATCGGGTTCACGATACCAGTCGTAGACAGTCAGGGCGTTTGTAAACGGACGAAATTTCTCTGCAACGAAGATCAGATCGTCCTTGGTCAGATTGCCGTTCGAAGAATGCCCGACCCAACAATGTTTGCATCGGTTCGGACAGCCATACATATCGAGACATACCGTTATTCTTTTAAACATAACCTCCTCCACAGTCTGACGCATGAGCAGTATCTCGGGAAAATACAAGCGGTCTTCCACTGTCTTCCATGCACACCAAACAAAACTTCACCCGAGAAAGCCGAAATGCCTTGCAAGCTTCCCGCACACTTCCTCCCGGGTATCTCTGCCGTCCTCACCCCTTACGAGCGTGAAAAACCCGCTGCCCGCAAATTCCTCATAAGCTTCGCGGGAATTGACGAGCGCAAGCCCCCGCCGGAAGTTTTGGAGAACGGCGTCGGGATCTTCGCAGCTCTCGATCGTCTTTAAGAGAAACTGCTTTTCCGCATCGCCCCGCTCAAAGAAGCGGTCTACGCTCATCGACTGCGGCGAGAGCATGACGGCAACGTGCCGATGATCGGAAATTTCCTTTAAGATGCCGACGGGGATGTTGGTGTCAACGATCGCCTTCCTGTCTTTGGGCAGGGAGATGAGCGCCGCAACTTCAAATTCGGCAGCCTCTCGCGCAACGCCCGCCGCCCAATCTGCATATTCTTCGGGAGGGCGCGTCACAAACTGCTTCCAATCGGTCAGAGTGTTGAGATAATGGATCTTCGGCTGCCGTTCGGGCGAGGCAACAACGTCGGATACGGCGCTGTGAAAGTTTTCTCCGCAGCAGATCATGCCATATCGTTCGGCGAGCATCTTCACGGCGGTCGATTTTCCCGCATAGGCAGTGCCTGTAATGAAGTACACGTTTTTCAAGTAGTGCTTCAAAATGTTATTCGCAATCTCCATGCCTCTCCGCTCCTTTCCGCTTGGATGCCGCCGCGATCAAAAGGGAGGCGCACCCATCCTGCCTGCAAGATAAGCGTGCCTCCCGATCCTCAGATATACGCCCGTTATGGAACGCCTGCGCCCGGAATAGGCTTTCCCACGGCGCAAGCGCGCCTCTTAGAAGATCTTCTTGCTGTCGTTCTCCTCGCGGAGCATCTCGAAGAAGGAAGATTTGTCCATCACGCCGATGTCGCCCTCTCCGCGGCGGCGCACGGAGACGGTGCAGTCCTCCATCTCCTTGTCACCCACGACGAGCTTATAGGGCACCTTCTCCACTTCGGCGTCGAGGATCTTCCTGCCGAGCTTCTCCTTTCTGAGATCCGCACTTGCACGGAAGCCCGCCGCGTTCATCTCATCGGCAAGCGCCTGCGCGTACTCGGCGGCGCGGTCGGTGACGGGAAGCACCTTGACCTGCTCGGGCGCGAGCCACACGGGGAACTTGCCCGCGAAGTGCTCGATGAGGATGGCCATGAAGCGCTCGATGGAGCCGAACACCACGCGGTGGATCATGATCGGGCGGTGTTTCTGTCCGTCCTCGCCCACATATTCGAGGTCGAAGCGCTGCGGCAGCTGGAAGTCGAGCTGGATGGTGCCGCACTGCCACGTCCTGCCGATGCTGTCTTCAAGGTGGAAGTCGATCTTGGGGCCGTAGAAGGCGCCGTCGCCCTCGTTGACCTCGTATTCGAGCCCGAGCCCTTCGAGCGCCGCCCGCAGAGCGTTCGTCGCGTTCTCCCAATCTTCGTCCGAACCCATGCTGTCGTCGGGGCGGGTGGAGAGCTCCACATGATATTTGAACCCGAAGAGCTTGTAAACTTCGTCGATGAGCTTGACGACGCCCTTGATCTCGGAGGTGATCTGCTCGGGAGTCATGAAGATGTGCGCATCGTCCTGCGTGAAGCATCTCACGCGCATGAGCCCGTGCAGCTGACCGCTCTTCTCATGGCGGTGGACAAGCCCGAGCTCGCCCATGCGGATGGGAAGATCCTTATAGCTGTGGGGCGAAAGCTTGTAGACGAGCACGCCGCCGGGGCAGTTCATGGGCTTGATGGCGCACTCCTCCCCGTCGATCTTGGTCGTGTACATGTTGTCCTTGTAATGATCCCAATGCCCCGAAGTCTCCCAAAGCGTCCGCGTCATGATCATGGGCGTCTGCACCTCGACGTAGCCGTCGCGGCGGTGGATCTGACGCCAGTAGTCGATGAGCAGGTTTTTGAGCACCATGCCGTTGGGCAGGAAGAAGGGGAAGCCGCGGCCCTCGTTGAGGAGCGCGAAGAGCTTGAGCTCTCTCCCGAGCTTGATATGGTCGCGCTTCTTCGCCTCTTCGAGCATGACAAAGTAAGCGTCCATCTCCTCCTTCTTCGCGAACGCGGTGCCATAGATGCGGGTGAGCATCTTCTTCTTTTCGTCGCCGCGCCAGTAAGCGCCCGCGATGCTCATCAGCTTGAACGCCTTGATCTTGCCCGTCGAAGGAAGGTGCGGCCCGCGGCAGAGGTCGATGAACGCGCCCTGCTTGTAGAAGGAGATCTCCTCGCCCTCGGGCAGGTCGTTGATGAGTTCCACCTTGTAGTTTTCGCCGAATCCGCTCATGAGCGCGACGGCCTCACTTCTCGGAAGCGTGAAGCGCTCAATGGGCAGATTGCTCTTGATGATCTTCTTCATCTCCGCCTCGATCTTGGCAAAGTCGTCCATTGTGATGGGCGTCTTGAAGTCGATGTCATAGTAGAACCCGTTGTCGATGACGGGCCCGATCGCAAGCTTCGAAGTCGGGAAAATGTTCTTGATGGCCTGCGCCAGCACATGCGCGCAGGTGTGGCGGTAGACGTGCAGCCCCTCCTTGTCTTTGAGGGTGACGATCTCGAGGCTGTCCCCCTCCTTGAGCGCCGTCGAAAGATCGACGAGTTCCCCGTTGACCTTGGCGGCGACGGCGGCGCGGGCGAGCCCTTCCGAGATGGCCTTTGCGGCAGCGGCGCAGTCCGCACCTTCCGCAACTTCCAGCTTATCGCCGTTTTTCAAAGTGATGTTCATATAAGACCTCCTTCCTATGCAGGAAATTCAATTCTTTTGAAAGTTATATCGGTATTATGTCAGGCATAATACTATGCTAACATAAGAAAAACGCCCTTAATTCCTCAAAAACGAGAAGTTAAGGACGCATCATCTGCGCGGTTCCACCTTAATTGCCGTATCCTGCGGCCGCTCGAATGCAATTTTGAAAGAGCGCAAAGCGGTTTCGCCCTCTGCCCTGTGGGACGCGCCTTGCAGCCGAAGGGCGCGCTCTCTGTACCCAAGAAAGCAGTGCTACTTGTCTTTTTGCAGGCTTCGGCTCATTCCCTGCCGAAGCTTGTTCCTATTATAGCGGATGCCCTCCCCTTTGTCAAGAGAATACGGTGCGCCCCGCATAATAATTTTTCAGGAATTCCCCCATCCCGTCCGGGACACCGCCGAGGCAGTTCACATATCCCGCATCCGCAAGCACGATCTCCCGCTCGGCGCATTCTCTCCCTGTCAGGCGGGAAAGGCGGAGCCTTCTGAAATTTTCTCCGTACACTTCGGAATTTTTCAGATAGACGGTGCGGCGGCTCTCCTGCACGAGAAACGTACTAAAATTTTTGAGATCTTTTTGCGAAAACCCCTCGGGGATATACGCCGCGATGCGCTCCCACTTTTCCCGAAGCTCTCCCATGCGGAAGGCAAACAGCCCGTCGAGGCAATACTCCTTCTCGCTCGCAAGGCGGGGCAGGATATATTGCCTGTCTCCTTCGAGGTCCGCCGCGATGAGCGCGGAAAGCAGCAGCGCCCGCTCCCGTTCCTTAAGCCCCACGCGCACGCAGCCGTCGAGGAAGCGGTACTTATACCCCACCGCGACGATCTCCGTCATGCGCTCTAAAAGAACGGGCAGCGCACGGCTTTCCGCAAAGACGCGGCAGACGGCGCGCTCCCCCGAAACATCGAGCTCCGCCCTGCCGACGCCCTGCGCCCCGCTCACGCTGCTGTAAAAATACGCCAGAAAACCGCTGTGCTCCATGCGGTCGGATACGAGAAATTCCACAACGATATTGTATGCCGCTTTCCGTCTTTTATTTCTCCCGCCCCCGATTTTGTGCCGCAAAACACCCGCATCCGCGTGACGCATATGTGAAATTTTACCCCATTTGCAAAAAAACTCTTGACAAGCGCAAAATCGGCGCTAAAATAGAGGGCAAAAGAAAAAAGGAGGAAACAGCCATGCAGCGGCATTTTGTTCGGCGCACGATCGCCCTTTTGACGGCGCTCATTTTAGCCTTCTGCCTCGTCTTTTCCTCCGCTTACTTCGGCGTCAATGCAGATCACGAATGCCTCTCTTCCGAGGACTGCCCGATCTGCACCGAGATGAGCCTGTGCAGCGAACTCACGCACGCGCTCGGCTCCGCCGCTCCCTCCGAAGAGGAAGAGCGCCCCCAGGCGCCTGCCTTCTCAGTCGAGCTCAGGCCCGCCGCCGCGGCTCCCCACCGCTTTGCGCCCACGCCCGTCTCGCTCAAAGTCAAGATCACAAGTTAACGTTTCACGGCAAGGCAAACAAGTCTTGGCGCACCTTTTGTGCGCGGCTTTTGCGTGCGGAATGAGGCCTCCCGCACCGTTTGTCTTGCCGTTTTTGTCATCTTCTATACTCAATATTTTATATTATTCCAACTTATTTCCACAGATGACGATATGAAACACGCGATCAGGACTTTGCTTTCCGTCCTTGCCGTCCTTTGCATTTTGCTTGCGGGCGTGGGATGCGACTATGTGCTCAACGAGCGCACCTTCTTTAAGACCATGACGAACATGCTCGCCTTCCCCTCCTCGTATATGGGCTCGAACATCGAACTTGACTGCTTTGTCTACGAGCTCACCGATGTGGAGAGCGGCGAAGAATACACCCTCGGTGTCCGAAAATGCTCTTCGGGCGTCGGCTGCACCTGCGGGAACGATACCATCATCGGCTTTATCCTCGATTACGACGGCGCTATCCCCGCAGCTAAAAATCAGAGCGAGGACACCAACGACAAGGCGTGGATCCACATTGCGGGCAAGCTCGAAAGCGAAACGCCCGAGACCATCGCGATCAACGCCTACACGAACGGCGTCCCCAACGGACAGACGGAATACATTCAGATGTTCCGCTTCTCCGTCAGCTCTTTGACTGCGATCGAAGACTATTCTTCGCTCGCCTACTATGTGACGGACTGAGTTTCCGCCGCCGGACACGCTTGGGCGGAAATTTCCGCCGCACAACATTTTATTCGGAGTACAACACACATGAAAGAAAATACCGTGGCGGCACGCCCCGCCAAACAGCTTTCCGCGCGCGAAAAAAGGCGTTATGAAGACTTGAAGCGCGCCCGCGAAGAACAGTACAAACACGCGCTCTCGCGCCTTTCCCCCCTGCTTCTTTCCGTCTTTCTTCTGAGCATCCTTTTGCTCGCGCTCTTCTTCTGCGATCTTTCCTACATCCACAACACCGACGTCGGCCGCGAAGTGAGCGTCAGCGTCTGGTCGTACGCGTTAGCGACGGTCTCGGGGAGCTTTTCTTCCCCTGCCGCCGTGTTCGGCGACATCGCCGTCCCCTTCTACTACTATGCGGAGACGGGCACCGTCCTCACGGGCATTTTATCGCTCGTCCTCGTCATCGCGGCGCTTGCGCTCGCCGTCCTTTCCGCCGTCGTCTTTCTCAGGCGGAAGTACGACCTTCTGCCCCTTCTTCTCTTTGCGGCGGGCGTCACCGTGCTGCTGCTCGTCGGGAGCCTCATCTCCTCGCTCGCCCTCAACAGCTCTCAGATCCTGCCCGTCTATTGCGGCGGCAACCCCGCCTGCTCCATCCGCTCGGACGCATACTTCCCGCTCATCGCGGCGTTCGCGGCGCTCACCGTCGCTATCGTCGCCGCGGTGAAGTATCATTCGGCGCGTGATATTTTGAGCGGAAAGCGCCCCGTGCGCGCGGGAGGTGCGTCATGAAACTCAAAAAGTACCTCTGCACCCTCTTCGCCGCACTGACGGCGCTCACCCTCCTTCTAGCCTCGGGCTGCGACTTCTCCTCCGACGGCAAGCTCCACATCGTCTGCACCATCTTCCCGCAGTACGATTGGGTGCGCGAACTCACGGAGGGCGCGGACAACGTTGAAGTGACCCTCCTCGAAGATTCGGGCGCCGACCTTCACAACTTCCAGCCCTCCGCCGCCGACAAAGTTTCCATCCTCAATTCCGATCTCTTCGTCTATACGGGCGGGGAGTCGGACGACTGGGCTAAAACGCTCCTTGAAAACGCCGACAAGGACGTGCATTCTCTCGATCTCGTCGAAGCCCTCGGGGACAGAGCACTCACCGAAGAGGAAGGCATCGAAGAAAGCGGGGAGCACGGCCATGAGCACGAGGACGAGACCGACGAGCACATCTGGCTCTCCGTGCAGAACGCAAAAGTGCTCGTTTCCGCCATCACGGAGGCGCTCTGCGGGGTGGATGAAGACAATGCGGCGCTGTACCGCGAAAACTGCGAAAACTATCTTATTGAACTCAATGAACTTGACGAGGCATTCGAAGAGACCGTCTCTTCCGCCAAGCGCACCGTGCTCGTCTTTGCCGACCGCTACCCCTTCCGCTATCTCGCCCATGACTACGGCCTCACCTGTTATGCCGCTTTTTCGGGCTGTTCGGCGGAATCGGAGGCAAGTTTTGCGACCATTCTTGCGCTCGTCAGGCATGTTGAGGAGAATTCACTCCCCTATGTGATGGTGCTGGAAAGCAGCACGCAGGGGATCGCGAAGCAGGTCATCGACAACACGGAGAGCAAAGACCAGGGCATCCTGGTGCTCAATTCGCTACAATCTGTGACCCGTGAGGACATCGGAAACGGGGCGACCTACCTCGGGATCATGAAGGAAGATCTCGCCGTCCTGAAGACGGCGCTCAACTGAGGAAGGCAAGCGATGGACAATCTGCAAGAAAACGTGCTTCTCTCCTGCCGTGAACTTACCCTCGGCTACGAAACTCACGCCGTCGCTCAGAATATCTCCTTCGACGTCGTGCGCGGCGATTATCTGTGCATCGTGGGCGAGAACGGCAGCGGCAAATCTACCCTCGTCAAGACGCTCTTAGGGCTGCAGCCCCTGCTCGGCGGCACCATTTCGCGCAGCCCGGCATTGAGGCGCTCCCCCATCGGGTATCTCCCGCAGCAGACGCCCGTCCAGCGCGATTTCCCCGCGACCGTCGAGGAGATCGTCCTCTCGGGCTTCCTCGCAAAGGCGGGTCTCCGCCCCTTCTACACCAAACAAGAGAGGGCGCTTGCCACAGAAAAGATGGAGCGGCTGGGCGTGACGCCCTTCCGCAAGCGGTGTTACCGCGAACTTTCGGGCGGGCAGCAGCAGCGCGTTTTGCTCGCGCGGGCGCTGTGCGCGACGGACACCATGCTGCTTCTGGACGAGCCCGTCGCGGGGCTCGACCCCAAAGTCACGCAGGAGATGTATGAGCTCATCGAAGGGCTCAACCAAGAGGACGGCATCACCATCCTCATGGTCTCGCACGATATTACTGCCGTCCTCGGCTATGCGACGCATATCCTGCACGTCATGCACGGGAGCTGTTTCTTCGGCACGACGGCCGAGTACCAAAGGAGCGAGGCGGGAAAACTGTTCGCGGGAGGCGAAAATCATGCTGCCTGAACTTCTTTCCGTCATGTCGTGGGAGGAATTTATCTCCTTCTTTCAGTACCCCTTCGTGTGGCGCGCCGTCGTCGTGGGCACGCTCATCGCCCTTGTGGCGGCGCTTTTGGGGGTGACGCTCGTCTTAAAACGCTTTTCCTTCATCGGGGACGGGCTTTCGCACGTTGCCTTCGGGGCGATGGCGGTCGCCGCCGTGGCGGGGCTCACCAACCAGATGATCGTCATTCTGCCCGTCACCATTTTAGCGGCGGTGCTGCTTCTTAGATCGGGGCGCAAAGCCAAAGTCAACGGCGATGCCCAGCTCGCCCTCATTTCCGTCTCTGCCCTTGCTATTGGATATCTCATCTATAATCTTTCGGGTTCTTCCAACGTTTCGGGGGATGTGTGCACGACGCTGTTCGGCTCCACCTCCATTCTGGAGCTCACCCCCTTCGACCTTTGGATGAGCGTGGGGCTCTCCGCCGCCGTCATCGTCGTCTTCGTGCTGCTCTATCATAAGATCTTCGCCGTCACCTTCGACGAGACCTTTTACAAGGCTTCGGGCGTCAGAACGGAGCTTTACGATCTCATCATCGCCGTCGTCATCGCCGTCATCATCGTGCTCGCGATGGATCTTGTGGGCTCTCTGCTCATTTCGGCGCTCGTCATCTTCCCCGCGCTCTCGGGCATGCGGCTCTTTCAGAGCTTCAAAAGAGTGACCGTCTTTTCCGCCGCCCTTTCCGTCGTCTGCGCCGTTTCGGGGCTGCTCCTTTCCATCTGGCTCTCGACGCCCGTCGGCTCGACCATCGTCGCAGTCGATCTTGCGGCGTTTCTCGTGTGCTGCACGATCGGGGTGGCAGCAAAGCGCGCCTGAGGGCGGGTAATTTTGCCGAAAACCGCACATACTGCGGCTGCCGCCAAATGCGGCACGGCGGCAAACGGCGCTTTTTATTGCTATCGGACTTTTGGGGGAAATTTCCCTCCGCCGCGCCATGTGCTGCTGTAAAACAAGTCTTTCGGACGGGAGCGAGGTCAATTGAGTTTGACCTCGCTTTCGCCATTTTGAATTGTATTTTGTTGAATTGGAGCGGAGTTTGGCGGGATATTTCACACGGCTGTCACACAATTTGAGGATAAAACTGCCCGAATTCTGACACGTTTTCACCGTTTTTCACACTTCTGAGCGGCAGAAACCGCTGCTTCTGCTTGCCGAAAGGCATTGCTTTTTTTTACTCCCTCAGTCCTGTTGCCGACATTCGTCGGACAACAGGGCAGCTCCCTCAAGAAGGCGCCTAAATTAAGGATTCAACAACCCTTCCGTCTTGCCTTCGGCAAGCCACCGTCTCGCGCAGTAGAGCCTGCGCTCGGTCAGGAAATTTCCCCACAATGGGAAATTTCCAAGTTCGCAGGCGGTCAAAGCCACACCGTGGCTTTGGCAAGAAAGCGCCTGCTCACCCCTTACACAGGGGAGGCTAACATTGCAGGGCTCCCAAAAAAGATTTTGCGAAGCAAAAGATTTTTTGGGAAAAGGAGACGCAGGCGTAAAAAGCGCAGCGGTTGCTGTAAGGCAATCGCTCGCATATGCGCCTTGCGGCGACGCGGCGACTCCTTCCGCCCCTTCGGGGCACCTCCCTCATAGAGGGAGGCAAGGGGATGGCGGGAAGCCCCGGCAGGGACTCCCTCTGTCAAGGAGAATTTCGGTGCACCCTCTGAAAGGATGGCGGAGAGATGAGGGGCGCATATCGCTTGACAAAAAAGGTGCGGAAGAGTAAAATTATATGGTAATTTTTTATTTATGAGGTCATTCATTCTATGGACATCAAAGCGGTAGAACGCAAGTGGCAGAGCATCTGGGAGAAGTCGAAGAACATCGGCTACGACCCCAAGAGCGACAAGCCGAAGCACTACGTTCTTGAAATGTTCTCCTACCCCTCCGGGGCGAAGCTGCACATCGGACACTGGTACAACTACGGCCCCACCGATTCCTATGCACGCTTCAAGCGGATGCAGGGCTACAACGTCTTCCAGCCCATGGGCTTTGACGCCTTCGGCCTGCCCGCGGAAAACTATGCCATCAAGACGGGCGTCCACCCCAAGGACTCCACCGAAAAGAACATTGAGACGATGGAAGGTCAGCTGCGCGCCATGGGCGCCATGTTCGACTGGTCCGCCGAGATCAAGACCTGCGACGAGAGCTACTACAAGTGGACGCAGTGGATGTTTTTGCAGCTCTATAAGAAGGGGCTTGCATACCGCAAGGAAGCGCCCGTCAACTGGTGCCCTTCCTGCCAGACCGTGCTCGCGAACGAGCAGGTCGTCGAGAACTGCTGCGAACGCTGCGGCACGCCCGTTGTGAGAAAGAACCTCACGCAATGGTTCTTCAAGATCACCGAATATGCGGACGAGCTTCTGAGCGGGCTGGATACCCTCGATTGGCCCGAAAAGACCAAGGCGATGCAGCGCAACTGGATCGGCCGCTCCACGGGCTGTGAGATCGAATTCGAATGCGAGACGGGCGACAAGATCCGCGTGTTCACGACGCGCTGCGACACCGTGTTCGGCGTCACCTATGTGGTGCTCGCGCCCGAGCACCCCCTGGCGCGCAAGCTCGCAACGCCCGAACAGATGCAGGCCGTCGAGGAATACATCGACTATGCGGCGCGGGCGAGCGAGATCGACCGCCTTTCGACGACGCGCGAAAAGACGGGCGTGTTTACGGGCTCGTATGCCGTCAACCCCATGAACGGGAAGAAGGTGCCCATCTACCTTGCGGACTATGTGCTCGCGACCTACGGCACGGGCGCGGTGATGGCGGTGCCCGCCCACGACGAGAGAGACTATGCCTTTGCGACGAAGTATTCCCTTCCCATCGTCAAAGTCATCGAAAACCCCAACGGCGAGACGGTGCTCCCTTACACCGAGGACGGCATCATGGTGGGCTCGCTCGAATTTGACGGGCTCATGGGCGAAGAGGCGAGAGACGCCGTTGCAAAGCACCTTTCCAAGCTTACGAAGGGCGGCAAGAAGATCAACTACCGCTTAAGAGACTGGCTCGTCTCCCGTCAGCGCTATTGGGGCGCGCCCATCCCCGTTGTCCACTGCCCCGTCTGCGGCGACGTGCCCGTGCCCGAAAAAGATCTGCCCGTGCGGCTCCCCTATGACGTCGAGTTCCGCCCCGACGGGAAATCTCCCCTTGCCAAGAACGAGAAGTTCATGCACACCGTCTGCCCCAAGTGCGGCGGCGAGGCGATGCGCGATCCCGATACCCTCGATACCTTCGTGTGCTCGAGCTGGTACTATCTCCGCTATGCGGACGCGCACAACGACCGTGCGCCCTTCGACCGTGCTGCCGTCGATAAGCTGCTCCCCGTCGATACTTACGTCGGCGGCGCAGAACATGCGTGCATGCACCTTCTCTATGCGCGCTTCTTTACGAAGGCGCTGCGCGATATGGGGTATCTCGACTTTGACGAGCCCTTCAGGCGGCTCATCCATCAGGGCGTCATCTTAGGGCCCGACGGCAACCGCATGAGTAAGTCGCACGGCAACGTCGTCTCCCCCGACGAATATGTGGAGCAGTACGGTTCGGATGCCTTCCGGCTCTATCTCATGTTCGGGTTCTCCTACACCGAGGGCGGACCGTGGAACGACGACGGCATCAAGGCGGTCGCAAAGTTTTTGGACCGCGTGGAAAAGCTGGTTTTAAAAGTCAAGGAATACCCCGTGCCCGAGGGAGAAGCGCCCTTCGGCGCGGAGGAGAAGGCGCTCAACTATGCCCGCAACTTTGCCATCCAGCGAGTTGCGCGCGACATGGAAGCGTTCTCCTTCAATACGGCGGTGGCGCGGCTCATGGAGCTTGTGAACGCCATCAACAAGTACGACGGCCTGGAAAATAAGAACGTGGCGCTCCTCAAAGATACCGTGAAGGATCTTGTGCTGCTGCTTGCGCCCTGCGCCCCCCATACCTCGGAAGAGCTGTGGGAGATCATGGGCGGGAAGAATTCGGTGTTTACCGAAAATTACCCCAAGGAAGACGAGGCGGCGCTCGTGCTCGATGAGACGGAGTACGCCGTGCAGGTGAACAGCAAGATCGTCTGCCGCGCCATGATCGCGAACGGCATGACGAACGAGGAGATCGAAGAAAAGGTGAAGGCGCTGCCCGAAGTCACGGCGCGCATGGAGGGAAAGACGGTGAAAAAGTGCATCGTCGTGCCCGGGAGACTGGTCAATCTGATCGTCGGATAAGGTTTGTAAAATTGGAAAGCGCCGCCGCGGCAATGCCGCGGCGGCGCGTCTTTTATGGGCGGGTTCGATCGGAAGAGATGTCGCGGGCGATGTCCTCTTTCAGCTCTTTGAGAGGAGCAAGATCGGGGAGATCGGCGGGCGCGGCGAGGAGGGCGCGCATCTCGGGCGTCTGCTCGGAGGCGGGCGTCTTTTCGGCAGCCGTGTGCAGCAGGCGCAGCAGAAATTTGTCTCCCCCCTTGAGGGCGGGCTCGTTGAGGCGACCGCGCAGGCGGTACTGTTTGAGGCGGGGCAGCAGCCGTTCGGGGCAGGCGGCGCGCACGGAGGCCTCGAGCTGCTTGCGGTAACTCTCGTCCGCATCGGCAAGCCCCACGGTGACGACGGCAAAGAGGCGTTCCCCGCGGGCAGCAAGGCGTACGGCGCGCTTCAAGCCATGCACTTTGCCCACATAGACCGCGCCGAAGAAAACGGTGACGCCGTCTTGGGGCGGCGCGAGCTTTTCACGCACGGGATGAGCGCTCTCGCCCACGAGGCGGGCAAATTCCTCCGCATATCGCTGTGCCGTGCCGTATTTACTGCCGTATAGGATCAACATCGCTGCCCTCCGCATACATTTTCTATTCTATCATAGCACACCGATGTAAAAAAGTTGCCTGCATTTTGTAACAGCGATGAAAAAAGCGGGCTGCGGGGAGAGACGCACGTTGACGTTTGATATTGGAAGCGCCCCGCGGATGCGATGCATCCGCGGGGCGCGTTAGTGTGTTCCGGGCAATTTACTCCCTCAGTCACGGTGTCGGCTTTCAGCCGAACGCCGTGACAGCTCCCTCAAGAAGGCGCCTATAATGCGGATATAACAACCCCTCCGTCTTGCCTTCGGCAAGCCACCGTCTCGCGCGGCGCAAGGGAAACGCCGCCTCGGTCAGGAAATTTCCCCACAATGGGAAATTTCCAAGCTCGCAAATGGTCAACGCCACACCGTGGCGTTGACAAGAAAGCATTTGCTCGCCCCTTACACAGGGGGGCTATATTGAGGAGACCCCAGCAGAAGGCGACTATTATAAGGTGAAGCTTTGCGTCAGCCAGAGGTTGAAGTGGAGCTTTTCGGAAGAGTTTTCGTAAGCTGCGGGGATGAGGGGCGCATAGTCGCGCACGACTTCGAGGTATGCGACCTCCGCCGCCGCGGACGCCGTCACGGTGCAGTCCGAATGCAGCGTTAAGAGCAGTTCACCGCTCTCCCCCACCGTATGCTCCGAAGAAGACGTGCCGTCGTCGAGCGTGACGATCGTGCCCTCCTCTGCCGTGAAAGTGAGATAGACGAGCGCATCCTCTGTACACTTCTTAACGGTGAGCGCGCCGCCTTCCGCCGCGGAGAGCACTTGAAGGGCGATGTCCTTCTCGGCTGCCGCCGTGTAGTGGTCGGTCAGATACTCCATCTTCTCGGGCGCATAGTCCCTGAGGGCGCGCATGGAGTTGAGGTCGTAGATGCGGTACTCGCCGCTGCCGTCCGCCGCCTGCACATAGATGAGGGCGTCGTCGTAAGGGAGCTTGGCGATGTTCTGCTTGCCCTGCAGGTTGACGCTCGCATTGGCGGGGATGAGGCTGACGACGAGGAAGATGAGGAGCGCGACGGCAAGCAGGTGCGTTGCCCCCTCCGCCGCCGCGACGGCTGCCGTTCTGCCGCGGATGGCGCGGATGAGAGACGCGAACGTGAAGTAGCGCATGAGGGGCGTCAGCGCGACGCCGACCGCAAAGACGGCGAGGGCGAACACGAGGCCGTAGACGTACGCCATCGTGAGGCCCAAAGCGCTCGTTGCGAGGAAGATGACGGGCACGATGAGCGGGAAGTAGAGCGCCGTTATAAGGAGTTCGCCGTGGAAGGCGGCAAAATCGAACTTCCTGACGAGGGTGACGGCGAGCTCATTGGCAAGCAAAAAGACGCCGCTGAAGAGGAACAGGTACCCTGCATTGGGCAGCGCGAACGCGACGGCGGCGCCGAGCACCCCGTGCGCATAGGCAAAGGCGCGCACAAGATCGCGAAGCCCCACCTTCCAATGGCGGACGGCATGGGAGACCGCAAAGACGATCATGGAAAGCGTCAGAATGCCGACGCCGATGACGATCGGGATGTTGGTGTAGGTGATGGTGCCGATCATGTGGATGTCGATGACGCCGAACATGGAGGCGATGAGCTGGAAGACGAAGTAAGAGACATACGCCGCTGCCGCCGCGAGGACGAGGGCGAGAAGGAGCACCCCCACCGCCTTGCCCGTCGCCGCCCAGCCGTGCGTTTCCTTGCGGTACAGGGCGCGGAGCAGGATGTTGAGGACGAGCAGAAGAAGGGCGATGACGGCAAGCGCGATGTTCGCCGCGTGGTTGTAGATGACCGTCGTCACGTTGAGATAGGTGAAGAAGATCGCAGACTCCTCCGCTTCGTAGAGCGTATCGAGGTCGAAATTGCCCATGCCGTCGATGAGATCATGAACGATCTCCGCCTGCTGCGAAAGATAGCTCATGCCGACGTTTTCGGGACTGTCGTTCTGCGTGTGGTAGTTCTCGCCGCCCGTGATATTCGCCATGTTGACGCCCTGATAGACGTCTTTGATGGACGTGAAATCGGTGTAGTTGGGCATCATGTCGTAGACGAGCGTCGCGATGGAGCAGGAGAAGACGCTCTTGTTCAGTTTGGAGAAGAGCTCGATCGTGTGATAGTTGTTCGCCGCCGTCTCGAACATGATGACGGTGCCGCTCGTGCCGCGCGATTCGAGGTTGACGCCGAAGCGGATGCGCTCGGTGATGTTGTCGAACCCCGCAAAGGCGGGCTCGCCGTCGAGCCCCATGAACGCCTTGGAGCCGTAGAGACCGAATTCCTCGCCGTTGACGAAAGCGAAGACGAGGTCGTTGTTGAGGGTGTACCCTTCCGCCATGCGCTCCGTGAAGTAGTCTATGGCTTCGAGCATGGTGGCGACGGAGACGCCGTCGTCCGAAGCGCCCTGCCCCATCGGCACGGAGTCGTAGTGCGCCATGAAGAGGATGGCTTCCCCCGTGGGATGCTCGCCGTTGGCGGGGATGTGCGCGATGACGTTGGAGAGATAGAAGTTCTGGTATTCCTCGTCGTGCGCCGTATATTCCTGCACCTGATAGGCGGGAGCTTTGGTGGTGTCTTCGTTCACGAGGCCGCTCTCTTCGAGGGAAGAGATGATGTAGTCGCGCGCCGCCTCGTTGGCTTCGGGGTGGAAGAGCGAACGGGGGCCGTTCTCGGAGAGCTTTTCGATATGCTGCGAGATGGCGGTAGTGTCCATCTCCGTCTTGCGCGTCACTTCCTCGGTATCCGCCACGGAGAGGGCGAAAAAGAGGACGAGAAGCGCACAAAGCACGATGTTGACTGCCAGGATGGCTTTTTTCATAGTTCCTCCATTGGTAATGTGCGCACGGAGAAAAGCAGGGCGTGCGCAAGGGGCGGCCCGCGGGAAATACGGGGCGTCCACAAGCGTCGATTTTACCATATGCGCGGGGGAATGTCAATTGATTTCACAATGGTGAGAGGAGGAGAGGCGGGAGGCGGGCATTTACAACCCTCCCGCCTCGCTTCGCTCGGCAGCGTCTCGCGCGGTAGAACCCGCGCTCGGTCAGGAAATTCCCCCACAATGGGAAATTTCCAAGTTCGCAGGCGGTCAAAGCCACACCGTGGCTTTGCCAAGAAAGCGCCTGCTCACCCCTTACACAGGGAGGGCTACAATAAGGTAACTCCTTCCGCCCCTACGGGGCATCTCCCTCTTCCAGGGCTCCCGCAAAGATTTTGCGAAGCAAAAGATTTGCGGGAAGAGGAGACGCAAGCCGAGCGGTCAAGTCGCAAGGAACGCAGCGGCGGACCTGCGGGCTTTGCGGCGACGAGGAGGCAAGGGCGGGCGGGAAGCCCGGCAATTTACTCCCTCCGTCACGGCGTCGGCTTAACAACCCCTCCGTCTTGCCTTTGGCAAGCCACCGTCTCGCGCGGTGGAGAGAACCGCCTTTATCGCATCTCTCGCTTTTTATAATAAGGCGACTCCCTCAGTCACGGTGTCGGCTTTCAGCCGAGCGCCGTGACAGCTCCCTCAAGAAGGCGCCTATAATATGGAATTTCACAGATCAAAAAAGCGCCTGCTCGCCCCGAAGAGGAGGCTAAAATGAGGAAAGGAGACGGCGGGAGCCGTCTCCTTGAAGTTTTACTTGGTGCGGATGCGGAGCACGGTGACGCTCCTCGCCGCCGCCGTATAGCCGAACGTGGCGTTGACGCCGAGCGTATAGCTCTCGGGCGAAACGCTCTCGCCGCTCAACGTATTGACGGCGTTCACGTCGTCGCATTGCAGCACGGTGACATCGGCAATGCCCGCCGTCGCCGCGCCCTTGACGGCGATGTTGATATCGGCGTCCTGATCCCCCGCGTTGACGAGCTTGACGATGATATCCCCCGTCTCTTCGTCGCGGCTGACCACCCGGAAGAGGGCGGGAGCCTCCGTCCCGCTTCCGTACACGGTCTTGTTCACGAAGGAAGCGTACTTCTCGGACACCGCAAGCAGCGCATCCCCCGTATTGTGCATGAAGAGCTGCTGCACATAGTAGTTGGGCGTCAGTACGAGCTCCGTATTGGTATAGAACATCATGTCCGCCGTCCACTGGTTATAGCCGCCTTCCGTACAGCCGAACATGGGCGCGTATGCCGCAAGGCAAACGACGTCGCCGTTGCGTTCGAGGCCCGTCATGTAGGCGGCCTCCGCAAGCGCCGTCATCCAGCTGTTGTCGGTCTGTGCGTTGGGATAGCCCGAAAGGTCGTTTTGCTTATTGGCGGAATATTCGCCCACGAATACCTTATAGAAGTCTGCCCCTTCGCGCGCGTAGCTGTCGTAAAGGTCGGTGTTGGCGAGGAAGTCGACGTAATTCATGTAGTAGTGATGGTCGTGCACGCCGTATTCGGAGAGGTTTTCGATCTTGCCCGTCATGCGGTACTGAATGGCATCGGACTTGGCAAGGCCGACGGCGCCCGTCTTGGCATTTTCGCAGTCGACGAAGTTGGCGCCGTTCCCGACGATGAGCTCGACGCTGCCGTAGAGTCCGGGGTTCTGCTCCTCAGCCTCCCGGAAGGCTTTCAGGAACTCGCGGTAGAAGGAATAGTACTTGTCCCACTGCTCGTTGCCGATGCCGACGTAGTTCATTTCGAAGGGTTCGGGATGCCCCATGTTGACGCGCGCCTGCGCCCACTTGGCTTCGTTTTCATCCGAAGAAGAGGGGTCGCCCTTGGCGAACGCGACGAGATCGAGGGCTTCGTCGATGAAATCCTGAATGCCGTTGCCGTAGCGGCCGGGGAGCGTGATGCCGCCGCCGTCCTGGATCATGCAGGAAAGCCCCGCGTTGAGGACGGGGATGGCGCTCGCGCCGACGCTCTCGCACAGCAGGAAATATTCATAGAAGCCGACGCCGTAACTCATTTCGTAGTCGATGGAAGAGCTTTGCTGCCAGATGTCGGTGTTGGGCTTGCGGGTGGCGGGTTCGCCGTACGTCGTCACCTCGCGCGAGGCGCCCGTCTCGTCCACCTCGGTATAGGTAAAGGGAGCAAGTTCGTCCTGAGAGTTGACGCCGACGGAGTTCTTCCAATCGTAGACGGCGTCGCCGCTGCGCTTGCCTTCAACGACGCAGCCGCCCGGGAAGCGGATGAAGGCGGGAGAAAGAGCTTCGATGGCTTCGTAGAGATAATTCTTGATGCCCGCCGTGCTCTCGGATGTGACCAGAGAGACGCTGTCGAGTGCGAGCGAGCCCGTCTCCCCGAAGGCAAGTTCGAGCGAGACGTTCTGAGCCGCGCTTGCCGCAGCAGTCAAAGAGCCCGTGTATTTGATCCATTCGCCGCTTTGCTGCACGTCGAAGGAGACGCTGCCGAGCTCGTTCCCGTCGGTGAGAGAGACGGTGAGCGGGCCCGAATAGTCTTCTGCCCTGATGAACGCGGAGAAGGTGTATTCCGTGCCCTCCTGCACCGCCATCGGCACCATGAGATAGCCCTCGTTGGAGAGCGTCGCGTTGAGCGAAGTGATCTCGAGCCTGGCATAGGAAGCGTTGTTTTCGTGCAGGCTCCCCTCCCCTTCCGCGGCGGTGAGGGAAAGGCCGTCCGTCTTCCAGCGGCCGGCAGGGTCGCGGTAAGAGAAGGACCCGTTGGCGATGAGATCGTCGTCGAGCGCGTAGCCCGCGTAGTTGATGTCTTCGAGGAAGATGCCGAAGAGTTCGTCGGAGATCGTGTGCTCCGTCTTGTTCGCCCGCACCGTGAGCGTGACGTCGGGATCGGAGAATTTTCCGCCCTGACGGTCGGCATTGGGATCGGCGCCGTCCGAACAGGCGGCAAAGGGAAGGAGGCTGCATACTGCGAAGACGCCTCCGAACAACATGGCAATGGGTTTTTTCATCAAGTTCCCTCCTATCATATAATGAATGTATTATAACAGGACGGGAGAGAGATTTCAAGGGGGAACGGCGAAAAAGCTTTCCGCAAAATGAAAAAAAGAGCGGACGCCATGAAAAAAGAGCGGACGCCGCCCAAAAACAGTTGACTTTCCGCGCGAAAAGCCGTAAAATGAAATAGCTTTTGCGGGGGCATAGCTCAGTTGGTTAGAGCGCACGCTTCACATGCGTGAGGTCACAGGTTCGAGTCCTGTTGTCCCCACCAAAAAAATGAGCGCCACGGTTGGCGCTCTTTTTTTTGTGCGGCAAGGACGAGAACCTACAGCCGCCGAAAGAGCTGGAATTAACGAGAAGCTGCTATCGGCTGTCGGTTCGCGCGAGGGTTGAATGCAAGGGATGTACGCTTGTAGGAGCGCCCCGAAGCTGCGAAGCAGAGAAGCTTCGGCAAGAAAACAAGTAAAACCCGAAGCTCC
>ERZ1643249.315-NODE-315-length-58675-cov-282.522757_pt1 | contig 58675 bp, 62 predicted proteins | sample MGYA00579263_ERZ1643249 | MGnify/ENA primary metagenome ERZ1643249 (study PRJEB29033, sample SAMEA4952264) | chicken gut metagenome | biome: Broiler Chicken; feature: Gastrointestinal Tract; material: Caecum | place: Ireland | collected 2018 | study: Broiler...
GCAGGAGGAAAAATTATATGACACAGGGGTTTTACACATCCATAAGCGGAATGAACACAGCGCAGGACAAAATTAATGTTATAGCTGACAACATCGCAAATATGAATACGGTTGCATTTAAACAGTCAAATGTAACTTTTCAGAATGTGTTTTCAAGAACAATTTCAAACGGAAGTTCCCCGCTTGAAAATATAGGCGGAACAAACCCGATGCAGGTAGGTTTCGGTACAAAACTCGCATCGATTACAAGAAACTTCAGCGATGGTACTTTCCAGTCAACAGGTATTGATACAAACCTTTATTTTGAAGGTAACGGATTTTTTACTGTCTTGGATGAAAACAATCAGGTAATGCTTTCAAGAGCCGGTGATTTTACAAGAGATGCCGAAGGATGCCTTGTCACACAGGAAGGTTTCAGAGTTCTCGGGATGTCTTCTCCTTTCAGCAAAAATCCAAGCACTACTCCTATCAAAATTCCTCCTACATTGAATATGTTTACCACCGGTAATGAAAATATAGCAGGCATGGATATCAATTCTTTGAATAATTTTAACTATAAAGAAGGTAAAGTCGCAATTTCAGTAAACTGCGGTGATAACGGAGTTAAGAATGTAGAAGTTGATATCTCGGGCGCTTCTTCTTTGAATGATATAGCAAACAAAATAAATACCGCTTTAGAAGGAGCTTTAGGCGATAAGGGTGTTCAGATGGTCTTTGGAACAGGTGAGAATGCCGGAACAATTCAGATGGTTGTTGATACAACAGCTGCTTCAACTCCTGTGTCTATTGACTCTATGGGTTCTGTAGAAGGCGGCGAAGGAAGTGACTTCTTTTCTGAAATAGGACTTTCTACTCAAATGGGAGAAGGTGACGCCAATGTTACATATACAAGTAATATTCTTGATTATAATGCAACAGTCGGCCCAGGAACAGAAACAGATTCTCCATCGACATTTGTTTCAATGAGTGTAAACGGTGATGGGTCTATAGTTGCAAAATATTCAAACGGTGATAGTTTGACCGTACAAAATGACGGGACAACAATTTCTTTGCTTTATAAAACAGCAGAAGGGGTAGATATTGCCGCAAATAAAATTCAGGTAAATGAAAATGTAATAGAAGCGGGCAACCTTCAATTGCAGCTTGCTACTGTTATCAACGAGCAGGGGTTGACCTCTATCGGCGGCAACTTGTATGAAGTCGGTCTGAATGCAGGCGAACTGTCTTTCTCCTGCGGCGGTTCGAATGGTCTTGGTACGGTAGGCAATGCCGGTTTGGAATCATCAAACGTTGATTTATCAACACAATTTGCAGAAATGATTATTGCTCAAAGAAGTATTGAAGCAAACAGCCGTACGTTTGATACAGTAAACCAGGTTCTTCAGCGAATTGTACAGCTTGGAAGATAATTTTTTGAAATACACTTTTTTAATCACATACTAACCTTTCTTGACTCATTAGGGTGCTTGCAAAAAGTACCCTTTTTTATGTTTAAATGTTATAATTTGAGGCATTGAGGATTGTGATGAAAAGTTTATGAACAGCCAGAAAAAAATAAATATCCTGCTTATTCCTATTGACAATCGTCCTGTTTGTTATGATTTTGCCGTTGAGATGTGTTTGACAGCAGGCGATATAAATCTTTTTATCCCCCCAAGAGAGATTATGGGGTCGCTCACCTCTTATGCCGATGTCAATTCTATTTTGAGATGGGTGAAAAATCTTGATGTACAAATTGATTATGCAATCTGCTGCCTCGATACGATAGCCTACGGCGGACTTATCGCATCGAGAAGGGTTGAAACTTCTGAGGAGGAAATTCTCAAAGGGGTTGATGAATTTCTTTCGCTGCTGAGAGAAAAATGTTCAAAAGTTTATGCTTTTTCAAGCATTATGAGAATTTCAAACAACAACATCAACGAAGAAGAAAAAGAATACTGGAATAAGTATGGAAAACAGATTTTTGATTATTCATACAATTTTCATAAAAACGGAACGGAACCGGAGCACTCTATCCCAGAAGATATATTAAAAGATTATCTAAACACAAGAAAACGCAATTTTTCAATAAACAAACACTATCTTTCATCTGGTTTGGACTTTCTTGTTTTCTCAAGGGATGATACATCAAAATACGGGCTGAATGTCAAAGAAGGAGAAGAATTGCAGAGATTAATCCTTGAAGAATATTCTGATGCGATGGTTTTATCGGGAGCTGATGAAATTTGGAGCGGATTGATAGCAAGGGCATATTCTGATTTTCACCAGCAGCAGGTTTCTTTCAATACTGTTTATAATCATCCTTATGCCGGCTCGGTTATTACAAGATATGACGGTGTGAGCATCAAAGAAACTTTTTGTTCTTATCTCAGAATGATTGGTTCATCAGAAAAGGAAGAAGGAGATATTTCTCTTGTTGTGAATGCTCCCTTGAAAATACAGGATGACCTTGCTCTTGGTATTTTTGAAGATGAGAATTTCTCTCATATATTCAAATTTGATAAATCAAAGAATTATGCGATAGCTGATGTAAGGTATGCAAACGGTGCTGATGATGAATTTGTATCAGAATGCGTAGTTGATGAACCTGCTGATATGAAACATTTCTTCGGGTATTCAGGATGGAATACAACAGCAAATGCAACGGGTTCGTTGATGTCTGTTGCTGTACTAAAATTTATTGCACAGGGAAAAGGTTATTTTGATGAGAAAAAATTCAAAGAGCTTATGTTTGTGAGATTGGCTGATGATTGGGCTTATCAGGCAAATATAAGGCAGATGCTGCGAAAAGGAGATAGTCGTTCGTGTTCAGAGTTATTCAAACCTTATATTTCAAAGATTGCGCATTATCTCGGGATGAGAGAACCTGATACGGCTTTTTATTTTCCGTGGAACAGGACATTTGAGATTGGAATTGTTTTGAAATAAAATAAAAAATAAAAAGAGAGTTTTAGAATAATGAATTATTTAGTCAGATATTTATTACACATAGTTTACAGCGCTCTTCTTGTTATATTTGCTTTGCTGCTGCTGCCTGTTATAGTTATTGCATTGATAGTTGTGCCGAAATTTCGTGCAGGCTTTTTCCAAAAACTGGGGTTTTATTATTTGAACTTACCTCATGAGAAAAAGACAATATGGATTCATGCCGTATCAGTCGGAGAGGTGAATGCCGTTGAATCTTTGGTTAAAGAAACGAAAGCAAGATTTCAGGGGTGCAATATTGTTTTATCAACAGTTACAAAAACAGGACATGAGGTGGCGAAGAAGAAACTCTCTGATGTTGTTGATGCAATAGTGTATTTCCCGTTTGATTTCAATTTTTCTGTTTTTTCTGCTCTGACTGCAATAAGACCCTCTCTTGTTGTGATAGCAGAGACAGAGATATGGCCGAATTTTTCTTTTATGGTAAATGCAAAAAAAATTCCTCTGATGATTGTGAACGGTCGAATTTCTCCGCATTCTTACAGAGGATACAGGAAGTTTTCTTTCTTTTTCAGAGATATTCTTTCCAATTATTCATCAATTCTTATGCAGACAGAGTCTGATAAAGAACGGATTATAAATATCGGTGCGCCGGAAGAAAAAGTTGAAGTGATGGGAAATCTGAAGTTCAATTTTTCAAATATTCTCGATAAGGAGAAGATTGCAGCTTTCAGACAAGAGCTTCATCTTGTTGATAAAAAACTTTTGATAGCTGGCAGCACGCATAAAGGTGAAGATGAGATTGTCCTTGATGTGTTTGCTTCTTTGAGAGAAGAAATTCCGAGTTTGAAACTTCTTCTCGCTCCGCGTCATCCTGAGAGATTTTTGCAGGTAGAGGATTTGGTTGCCCAGCTTGGAATAAGTTATGGTTTTCGAAGCAAGCATGATACTTTTGAGAATAAGGATATCATTCTTCTTGATACGGTGGGTGAACTTGGCAAGATGTATTCGCTGTGTGAGATAGCTTTTATCGGAGGTAGTTTCTCTCACACCGGAGGACATAACCCGCTTGAATCAACCATATATAACAAACCCGTAATAAGCGGACCTGATGTGTTCAATTTTAAAGATATTTATCAGATACTTACTGCTGACGGTGCTGCTTGTATTGTCTGCGATAAGAAAGAATTTTATAATAAAGCGCTTGAACTTTTATCTGATAAGATTGTTTACAGACAGGCATGCGACAGTTGCAAAACGGTCTTTGAGAAAAATACGGGAGCTCTTGAGTATGCTCTTAAAAAGATGGAGATGTTTTTATAACTCAAGCAATTTTGCGTTTTTGCACCCGCTGTAAAGCTGCCGTCCGACTTCTTCAAACAATTGGGGGTTTTTGCTTGCATAAAATACCGTTTCTTTGGGAGTCCCTGGACTCAGCAGGTTTTGTTTTTCGAGATTGTCTTTTACACTTTTTGCGACAACCAGCGCAGGGTTGATTATTATTATTTTATGATTTGTTATTTCATGAATCATCGACTCAAGAATAGGATAATGGGTGCATCCAAGGACAACAGCCTGTATATCCTGTTTGAGAAGAGGTTCTATATAAGATTTTAGCAATGAGAAGCACTCCTGCGAGTCCGCTTTGTTTGATTCAATCAGCTCGACAAGCCCCGGGCATGGCTGCTGTATTACTTCCGTATTGTTATTGATTTTTTCGATGGATATTTTGTAAGCTGATGTTTTGATTGTGGCTGCTGTTGCGATTATGCCTACTTTTTTGAAGTTGAGATTTGCGACATATTTTGATGTCGGTTCTATCATTCCGAATATCTCGAAAGGATAAGCTTTTGTCAGATTTGGCAGCACGGCTGCAGAACTTGTGTTGCAGGCAGATATTACTGCTTTTACATTTTTTGTTTCAAAATAGTCAAGTATTCCAAGACAGAAAGACATAAGCTGGGATGGGGTTTTATCTCCGTAGGGCATTCTTTTTGTGTCCCCAAAGTAAATAAACGATTCATTCGGGAGTGTTCTCTTCAGTTCTTTGAGAACGCTCAGCCCTCCGCTGCCCGAGTCATAGACCCCGATAGGTGATTGATTATTTTGATTGCTGCTCATACATCATTCCCAAATACAATAAAATACCATCGCCTATAGCTTTAACTGTTTTCTTCTGTCTTTTTGATGTCTGCATTTCTTTTCTTTCATCCGGATTTGAAATGTATCCTACTTCGACAAGAATTGACGGAGCGTTTGTATGATTGATTACATAAAATCTTGCTGTTTGCAAACCTCTATCAGGGCTGTCGATGCTCAGAGTCAGGTAGTTGTGTACAATTTGCCCGAGAGCTTTGCTCTGAGGTTGATACCAGTAAGTTTCAAGACCTTTTACATCTGAGCGTGTAAAAGAGTTAATATGCACGCTGACAAAAGCATTAGGATTTATTTCATTTGAAATTTCGCTTCTTCTTTGAAGGGAGAGTGTTTCATCCTTATCTCTTGTCATTATTACTTTGACTCCGTATTTTTGAAGGTAATCTCTCAGTTTTTGAGATAACTCGAGGGTAAGGTCTTTTTCGTTGACGTCATCTCTTATGGCACCATAGTCAGAGCCGCCGTGACCGGCGTCAATTACAACCGTTGTTCCTTTTTTGATGATGACGGTTCCCTGTTTTTGGACATTTTCTTTCAGGAATATTGTGAGTTCTTTCCCGTCTGGTTTGAGTTCTATGGTAGCTTTAGCGGAAGGATTAATCGGAATAGAGAAGATTTGTCCGTTTTTTGTACCTTCAATAGGCGTTGACGTAATTTTTCTGAATTGTTTTGTCTGGTCAAAATTTGCAAGTATTTGCTCATTTGGCGTTGCAAGGTTGTAGAATTTCAGTTTTATTTCGTCTTTTGTTTTATAAATTGAGTGATGGATAGCTTTATCAAATTTCAGGATTAATTTTGATGAATAGTTGTTCTGGTTTATTGATTGTACTTCTGTGAGATTTGATACGGGTGCATTGACTATGTTTGATTTTTGTATGGTCAGAGTTTCCGCATTTGGAGAGATGATAGCGTTGTATGCCCCGAAGTTTGATGTTTCGACAACAGCTCTTGCCGTTTGGGCGTCAAATGCACCTAAACGTACTTTATCCCCGTTTGAGAGGGTAATTGTTTTGTTCAAGTCAGGTTTTTGTACCCTGCTGAAGGGCATATCAACGACAAATCTGTTTGGTGCCGATAATACAAACGGAGAGGCAACGGAGATAATCCCTTTACCTTTTATGACAATTTTATCCTGAATGGTTTCGATGTCCATAATTGTATATCTTGCGAGGAATTCTTCAGATATCGGGATTTGAATCCATCCCGGTTCAGGTGCGGCTGATGGTTTTGCGACATGCAGGTTTTGAGGTTTGCTTGCCTCTGTTTTCTTTTTGCCGTCGTCAACTATTACGTTGAGGTTTGTGTAGAAAGCTGTGTAGTCGACATTTGATTGTATATCAGGAGAGGTTTGGTCTTCTTTGAAGATAAAAAAGCTGTGGTCATAGTTATCTTTTTCGCTTCCGAGGTTGAAGGAGATAGAGTTGCTTTTTACTGTCGGTGTAATTCGTTTTGCCGATTCATCGTCTTTGCAATAAAACACAATTCTTACGACATATGGCGCTGTTGAAAATTGGGCAACTCTGACTTCTGTGACATTCGGGTTGTTCAGAACGGCAGAGTTTTTTGGGTTTAGGAGTTTTGCGTCATATATGTCATATATTACCCGAAGCGGGCTAGAGAGAACATGTCTTGAGAGTTTTATGTTTTGATAGTTGGGATTTGTTCCCTGAATCAGGAGATTTTTTTGAGTGCTGTCTATGCTCAGAGATTTTATGGAAAAGCTTTCGGCAAAAGCTGTTGTCGATAACATAAGACAAATAAAAAATGAGAAAAAAATTCGTCCCCAACTCAAATTCATAATACTACCTTCGACTACTAACTTATATTATAATAATGATAATCTAAAAAAAGATTTCAGGACAAGTTTTTTGTTTTTCGAAAAAATAATGCAAGAGGATAAATATGAATACACAACACTACAAAAGAAAACGCTGGTATGATAAATATCCGAAAATTATTAAGATACTCGAACTTCTTCAGCAGTATCCCGAGTCAGACAGGGAAATACTTTTGAAGAATGTTATAGAAACGGCGAATATAATCAAGAAGAATCGTGTTGAATATGAACTGGTCAGCCTCGGAGTAGAAAAAGTAGCGGGGTTGTATCACTCACAGAACAAAAACAGATGGTATGATAGGAGTCCTTCTTTAACAATGGCAATGAATGTTCTGACGGCGATGAACGAAGAAGATTTTTTGAATGTAGTTGATACGCTGTTTTTAATATTGTTTCATGATGAGATAAAAAACATTTGACCTGCGTAATGCTTTAGTTTAATATTCTATTGTTAAATACAACTTATCAAGAGTGTACGCTCTACGTACAAAAGGCAGAGGGAACGGCCCTATGACGCCCGGCAACCTGTAAGATTGAAAAATATCGCACAAGGTGCTAATTCCGACGAAGCAACCCTTCGTAAGATAAGTTGGTGAAATAAGATAGCTTATAAACCAACAACTCTATACTTGATAAGTGTATGGGGTTATTTTTTTATTCAATAAAAGGAGAAAACTTGAAATGGTATCAAAAAGATTTTTCTTTACATCGGAATCTGTAACGGAAGGTCATCCTGATAAGGTTTGCGATCAGATTTCAGATGCGATTTTGGATGCTTTTTTGCTAAAAGACCCGAAGTCGAGAGTTGCTGCTGAAACTTCCTGTACAACAGGCATGGTTCTTGTTAGCGGAGAGATTACATCTGATTGTTATGTTGATATTCCGAGCATAGTGAGAGAAACCGTTAAGAATATAGGATATGTTGACTCACAAGCAGGCGGGTTTGATTATAAAACATGTGCTGTTCTGACAAGCATAGATGAGCAATCACCTGATATTGCAGGCGGGGTTAATAATTCTCTTGAAACAAGAGAAACTTCTGAGCAGGATACCGGTGCTGGCGACCAGGGTATTATGTTCGGTTTTGCATGCAATGAAACAAAAGAGTTGATGCCTCTTCCAATCAGCATGGCTCACAGACTTGCTTTGAAATTGACAGAAGTCAGAAAAAACGGAACTCTTCCATATCTTAGACCTGATGGTAAAACACAGGTTACTGTAGAATATGTTGATAACAAACCGGTGAGAATTGATACAGTAATCATCTCTACCCAGCATGACCCTGAAATAAACGGTGAAACTGATAACGCAAAAGTTCAGCAGATTATTGCAAAAGATTTGATGAAATATGTTGTTGAGCCTGTTTTTGCCGAATATTCAATAAAACCCGATTCAAAAACAAAATATCTCATTAACCCTTCTGGCAGATTTGTTGTCGGCGGTCCTCAAGGTGATGCAGGATTGACGGGTCGTAAGATTATTGTTGATACCTACGGCGGATATTCCCGTCATGGCGGCGGTGCTTTCAGCGGTAAAGACCCGACAAAAGTTGACAGAAGTGCCGCTTATGCAGCAAGATATGTTGCAAAAAACATTGTTGAAGCAGGACTCGCTGATAAATGCGAAATCCAGCTGAGTTATGCAATCGGTGTTGCAAAACCGATTTCTATTCTTGTAGATACTTTCGGTACAGGCAAAATTTCTGATGATGAAATAAGCGCACTGGTTGATAAAAACTTTGATTTAAGACCTTCTGCTATTATCAAAAACTTTGACCTGACAAATCTCCCCGCTAAAAACGGCGGTAAATTCTACCAGAAACTTGCAGCCTACGGGCATGTCGGTCGTGTAGACTTTGATGTTCCATGGGAGAAAACAGATAAAGCTCAACTCTTGAAAGAACAAGCAGCTTCCTGCGCAAGGGTCTGAACTTTTTGAATAATGTGATGGGATAAGCTTTTTTAGGCTTATCCCATTTTTTAATTATTAACTATCTTGTGTATTTTTAAATATAATTTTATAATTAATAAGCGAATTACAAAAGGAGGCACTTTATATGGCAAATATTAATTATAAAAATGTGATAGTAGGAGTTATCATATTTTTACTCTTGGGAGCTGTTTGTTATTTGATGTTCAAACCGCAGCAGGTGGCTGTTCTTGATATAGAAGCTGTCGTAAGCAGCTATGATAAGGCACTTGCCGTTGAAAAAGAAATCGGCGAAAAACAACAAGAGCTTGTTGTTTTCCTTGATAAAGCAAAGAACGAAATTAACAAAGGCAAAACAGAAAAAGAAAAAGCTGAATTGGATGCGAAATATACTGCTGAATATAACAAAAAAGCATCAGAACTAGTTGAGTACAGCAAAAAAGAAATAGAAGCCGTCAGAAATGACATTACTGCAGCAGCACAAAAAGTTGCAAAGAAAAAAACAGGTTCTGACGTAGTTTATGAAATTAAAGCTGTTGTAGCAGGCAATGTTGATATTACTGAAGATGTGAAAGCTGAGCTTGCAAAAAACAACAAAGAAACAGAAGCGAAGAAATAATCTGAAATTCAGGCAGATGTAAATAAAAGAGAAGAATTTCCTTTGGAAATTCTTCTCTTTTATTGTCCGGTTCGGTTATTTTGCAGGGTAGTTTTTTATCTCCGGATTTTAGAAGGGTGAGTTATTTTCAACAAATATGTTTTCGCATAAAATCCTCATAGAAAGAGGAGGAGATAATGATGACAACATCGCTGTTATTGCAAGCACCCTGCGTTGAGATGGAAAATTTGGAAAATTTGTGGTTCCAACTCAGCAAAACAGCCTGCAATTTAAAATGTAAAAATTGCTTCTTGAGCTGTACAAATAAATATAATGTGAAGAGCTTTCTTCCGATGGACAAGATAAAATCATCGCTTCTTGATTCAAAAGAAAGTCTGAAAGCTGTCTATCTGACAGGAGGCGAGCCGCTTATTCATCCTGATTTCAACAATATATTGAGGCTATGTTTGAAATTCGCTGATACAACAGTGCTGACAAACGGAACCATGCTGAATGACAAGAAAACAAGGTTTCTGAAACAAATTCAGCAGGATTATTCTTATGAACTTATATTCAGAGTCAGCTTAGACAGCTATGATGAGAACAAAAACGATGCAATCAGAGGTTATGGCAACTTCAGAAAGGTTCTATCAGGCATTCAAAATTTGCTGAAATATGATTTTAATCCGATTATATCTGTTGTTAACTTTGAAGGAGAAGATGAAGAGCTAATCAAAAGCAAATTTGCAGAAGTATTTAAGATAATTGACTTTGAAGTTGAAGATATCAATTTCAAAATAATTCCGCCTTTAAAACTCGGCGGCTGCAAAAATATTTATGGCGACTATTCGGATACTGATTTTGTAAGCTCAGAGATGATGAAAAACAAGGAGTTTGACTGCAAAAATTCACGTATAGTTGCTGATGACGGAGTTTATGCATGTGCATCTCTTGTGAACGACTTCAGAGGTAAAGTCGGCTCTTCTCTCAAAGATTTTTCAAGAAGAATTTTCCTTGAGTCAAATGCCTGCTATACGTGTGCTATGTGCAAAACAAGGATGTTCAACAACAACTGGTAATCAGATATCGACATTCGCCATCATTTGCTTCAGGGTGTCTATTGTATTTTTCATATTGACACTGTCTTTGACGGATTGACACAAGAAACCGTTTATTTGAGGCATAAGTTCGATTGCTATATCAAGTTTCGGGTTTGCACCTGCCTGATACATCCCTACATCAATCAGGTCTTTGTTTTCTCGATATAAAGCAAGAAGCGTTCGCATCTTTGCAGCTGCCTTTTGATGCTCGGCGTCGCAGATTTCAGTGAATAACCTGCTTATGCTACCGAGAACATCTATGGCTGGGTAATGGTTCTGCTCGGCGACTTTTCTTGATAAGAACACGTGCCCGTCTACGATACCTCTTACCGTATCAACAACGGGGTCGTTTATGTCATCGCCTTCCATCAATACCGTATAAAATGCGGTAATAGACCCCTTTTGGCTTGTTCCTGTTCTTTCAAGCACTCTTTGAAGCCATGAGAAAATAGAAGGCGGATAACCTTTCATGGTTGGAGGTTCTCCGATTGATAAGCCTACCTCTCTTCCCGCAATTGCGCATCTTGTGACGGTATCCGTCATGAGGAACACTTTTTTCCCTTGATCTCTAAAGTATTCGCAGACAGCTGTCGCAGACTGAAGCGCTTTCATTCTGATAAGCGGAGGCTGGTCGCCTGTTGCACAGACGATGACTGATTTTGCCATACCCTGTGGTCCCAGGCTGTTTTCGACAAATTCTTTAACTTCTCTTCCACGTTCTCCTATCAGAGCCATAACGTTTACATCAGCATCAGAGTTTCTTGCTATCATCCCGAGCAGTGTACTTTTACCGACGCCGCTTCCTGCAAAAAGCCCCATACGTTGTCCGCAGCCAAATGTCAGCAGGGCATCGATTGCTCTTACCCCTGTTGAAAATTTTTCGCTGATAATCGGTCTTTCAAACGGGTCAGGGGGAGGCCCTTCTATGGGCACCCATTTTGCTGTTGTCGTATCCAATTTTTTTCCGTCGATAGGTGCGCCGAGAGGGTTTATAAGACGTCCTAAGAGAAAATCCCCTACAGGGATGTAAATGGATTTTCCTGTTGAGGTGACAAGATTTCCCTGTCCGATGCCTGCTCCGTCGTACAACAACAAGAGCTGTGCGACATCTCCTTTGAATGCGACTACTTCGGCTGCTTTTTTATCGCCGCTTGCTGTTTCTATATAGCACAGGTCACCGATTTTAAGCCCGGGGAGTTTGACTTCTACCGTAAGTCCGAGAACTTTTGATACGCTCCCTTTATAGATATAAAGGGGAGTTTTATCAATTATTTCAAGTGCACGTTTTTTAATTTCTTCGACGCTTTTGCTCATTTTGCACTTACACTCCTATCCCGCTGTTTTGACCGATTGTATCAATTGCTTCGACTCTTATATCAGTAATCAGCTCGCTGTAAGATATAACGACGATGGTCGGAATATGTCTTTCAAGCAGCTGATAAAGCGGAAGACGAATTCTCGGAGAACATAATATAACAGGCTGTCTTCCGATGACATGGTGTGCTCTCATGAGGGTTGAGGCAGTAACTTCGATGAGTTCCTGAACCTGCATCGGGTTGAGAAGGAACATAGTTCCGAGTTCTGTTCTCTGGCAAGAGTCGTCGAGAGTTTTCTCCCACTCTGAAGTAAGAGTGAGTGCATAGAGAGTTTTGCCTTCGCAGTTTGATAAACATATTTGACGTCCGAGTGCGGCACGTAGCCTTTCTGAGAGGATATCCGGCTCTTTTGAAAATCTTGCGTAGTCGCAGAGTCTTTCGAATATGAAGATAATATCCTTGATAGAAACTTTTTCTCTGATGAGGTTGACGAAGATTTTTCTCAAATCGCTTGTAGAGATGATAGCGGGAACGAGGTCGTTGACAAGAGTCGGGTCTTGGCTCTTGACGAGTTCCATAAGTTTGAGAACATCTGTTTTTGTCATTACTTCATCTACATACTTACGGCAGCACTCTTGCAGGTGTGTGATGATTACATCCGTTGCAGTGACACCGTTAATTCCTTTTGACGGCGGAATTTCTTTCGGCAGAACCCAGATTGCCTGAGCCTGATATGTCGGGTCAAGGCTTTCGACAGCGGATGGCGGAATAGGTACTCTTGAAGCACGCCACTGGTCTGCTATTACCATCAATTTACCCGGATAAACCTTTCCTGTTGCGACGTTGTTGCCTCTGATAGCTATAAGATATTCGTTCGGGTCGAGGGCTGTACTGTCCATAATTCTTATGTTCGGGATGATATAACCGAGTTCATCCGTTACTCTTTGTCTTAGAGCGGCAATTTTTGCGAGGAGGTCGCCTTCCTGCTCAGGGTCAGCGATGCTTAACAGCCCGCTTCCTACCTGCAGGCTGAGGATATCAACTCCGAGTCTTTCATACATTCTGTTAGGGTTGACCATATCCTGCATGTTTTGTTTAACACTCTCGAGGTGTCCGAGTTGTTGTTGAACGTCCTGTGATACGAGAACGGAGAAGCCTGCAAGAGCTGTTATGATTGTAAACAGAGCAAAAAACCATCCCGGCAGACCTGTTATCGGGCTTGTTAAGACAATTAGCAAAAGGAATGCCGAGGCATAGAACAGACCGAACGGTTTGCTCATGAGTTGTCCTGCAAGGTCTTTACCCAAGCTGGTGCTGTCTGCTGTTGCACGGGTCATAACGATACCGCTTGATACCGCCATCAGCAGTGAAGGGAGCTGTGAGGCAAGACCGTCACCTATTGTCAGGATTGTATATTTTGATACGGCTTCCTCAAGGGGGAGTCCGTTCATTCCCATCCCGATGGCAAGACCGCCTACGATGTTGATGATTACGATGATAATACCCGCTATGGTATCTCCTTTTACAAACTTCATGGCACCATCCATGGAACCGAAGAGAGCTGATTCTCTTTGGAGGCTTTCTCTTCGTCTTACGGCTTCTTCAGGAGAGATAAGTCCTGCGTTAAAGTCAGCGTCGATAACCATTTGTTTACCTGGCATGGCGTCGAGGGCAAATCTTGCTGAAACTTCGGCGATACGTTCAGAACCTTTTGTGATAACCATAAACTGAACGATTGTGATGATGAGGAAGATAACACCGCCGACAATCATATTTCCGCCTGTTACGAAGTGTCCGAATGCTTCGATTGCTTCGCCTGCTTCGCCTTTTGCGAGGATAAGTCTTGTTGATGCGATACTCAAAACAAGTCTAAACATTGTTCCAAGCAGAATAATTGAAGGGAATGAAGCAAGCTCGAGAGGTTTTTGTACGAACAAGGATATCATCAACAGGACGATGCCGAGGGTAATATTCAAACTGATTGATGCGTCGATGACCCAGTTTGGCATCTCAACGAGCAAAATCAAGACAAGGCAAACTACAAATATTGCTAAGAATATTTCACTGACAGGTATTGCAGGCATTTGTCCTTGTTGTGCCAATTTAGATTTTACTCCTCCGATTGTTTAGTTAAGTGTTGAGTGCTTTTTTGAGTATAGCCAGCTGTGTTGAGAACTGGGCGTCTATTACCCCGCTTTTTGTCTCGACTATGCAGCTTCCACGGTCGATTTTGGGATTTTTTTCAAGAGTAACTTTTGTATCCGAAAAAGAAGACGGGATAAGCGAAGCGATATTGTCTTTTACGGTTTTTTCATCAGACGGGTTTATTTTTATTATAATGTGTTTTTCGTCTTTAGCTATATCAGAGATAACTTCCGATAAGATATTTAATATAACGGTGTCGTCTTCTTCAATTTGTTTTTTCAATAGTTTTTCAGCTATTTTGACGGAGATTTCTATTATGTCATCTTTGTAGTTGTCGATAGCTTTTTCTTTGACGGCAAGCAGAGATGCAATTGTTTTTTTGAGTTCGTCTATGTTTGCTTTTGCCATATTGAGCCCTTTTGCAAAGCCGTCTTTGATTGCCTGTTGTTTAATATTTTCGGCTTCGTCTTTGGCTCTTGATATGATATTTCTATCGTCTGTTCTTCTGTAGCCTCGGCGTCTGTCGCCGCGTCTTCTTTCCTGCCTCTGCTGAAAGGTGTCAAGAAATTCTTCATCAGAGAATATGCCTGATTCGAGCAGGTTTTTTTTCGGAGTTTGTTCTTGAACAATTTCTTCAACGGGTTGTTCTTTTGCAGACTCTTCTTTTTGAGGTGAATTGTGCTGTATTTTGTTTTTTTTGATTATCATCTTCCGGTGTACCCAACCGCCTTTTCCTCAAGATAATTATACAATATATTCATTATTTTGGGCGAGAGGTCTTTGAGTGTTTCTTCGTCTTCAAGAATTTTTTTGATATTTTCCCGCTCATTTTTCAGAATATTTTCGAGAGTTCCCTGAGGAAGTGAGGTTTTTAGTTTATTAATTTTGGATATAGTTACATCTTCATTTATTTTTTGAGGTTCTTTGGGCATTTTATGCATAAATTCGTTTATAAATTTTTGAGCTTTTTGCATATCAAGTTTTGTTTCAAGTCCGTCAAGTTTCATATATGAGTTGATTGCCGTAGCATCACGGGGATCAATTTTTGAGAGAATAACTTCTACTTGTTTGGGGGGCATTTTTTTGAGGACAAGAGAGATTGCAGCCAGTTTGAGAAGCTGGTCAGGCATTTCTACCGGTTTCTGGTTTTCTTCAGAGTTATGTTGTTTTGCTTCTTCTGCCATTCTATCGATATTTGATTCTGAGAGTGCCCGCTGAAGAGAGTCCTTGTCTATTTTGTTTTCTTTTGCAAGACCCTGCAGAGAGCTCTGGTAGGCTGCTTTAACACGTTCTTCGATTCTTGTGATAGCTTCATCTCTGTCTACATTATTTATTATGACTTTTTTTGCTTCGTCGAATACAGAGAATGCGACGGCTTGCAGGACGGGTTCTCTGAGTGGTTGAGGTATTTTGGCACGGGAGAGGTCGACTGATTTGTGGAATGCCCATTCGCCTATAAATTGAGTGATTGTTGATGCCTGCTGGGCGTTCAGAGGTGAGTTATCGTCTTTGTTGAGTGCGCCTGCCGCCATGATAAGAAATTTGTAGACGATATTTACTACAAATTTTTTATCTTCTTCCGATAAGTCTTGAGGGATTACCCCGACTACTTGTGAAGTCAGGTTTTTGGAAAATTCTTCAGGGTTAAATCCTTCTATTGGCATGGTATCCTCTCTATTTTTTAAGTATATCGAAAACGGTTTTAATTATTTTTTGAAAGTTTTTCACAGGGTTATTTTGATTTTGGAGGTTAATTTCTTTGGACATTTTATCTATATTAGACTGATTGAGGGCGTTTGTGTAAGTTAGTTCGTCTATTTTGCCGGAGTTGAAGAGGTAGCATAGTTTTTCCATATAGATTTTCTGGACTTTTTCTTCTGTCAGAGCGAGATTTTTTTCAAGAGGAAGGTTATTTGCGAGATTTTCTTTTGATGTATGAAGAACCTGATATGAAACAGCCTCGAGTATATTTTCTTTGTAGATTGAGTCTATTTGAGCCCGGCATAAGTCAATTGATTTGTGGAAAATCCATTCGCTTACGAGTTGTGTGAGGAAAATTTTTTTGTCTTTTGATAAGTTTTGTTCTTCGAGTTCTTCAGAGGTTTTTTTGCAGAAGTGATAGACTTTGTCTATGACAAATTTTGCATCCTTATCAGATAGGTCTTTTGGTATGACTTCTAAGGCTTGCGTGGTTATATCTTTTGCAAATATTTCAGGATTAACACCCTCCCCGGTCATGGTTTTTCTCCGTTTTTTAGCTGGCTGATTCTATCCAGGATTTCAGATATTCGCCTACTTCCTCCTCGTCGTATTCTGATGTTTTTTGAGCTACTTCATCAATAGATGTATCTAGTTTTGGTATTGATTTTTGCTGGTTTTGATTTATTTTTTGAGTTTCCTCAAGCAGAGCTTTTTTTAGTTCTGTTTGCTGTGCAAGAAGCTGGTTTGTTGTGTTGTTGAAGTTTTGAATTTGTCTTGATTGTTCTTCATTGAATTTTTTGAGAGCTTCTATTTCTTTTTGATGTTTTTGCGCTTCGTATTTTGCTCTTTTCATGATGAAGAAAAGACCTGCAAGAAGACCTATGCCGAGGAGTGCTGCTACTGTCCACCAAGGATTGCCGCTGCTTTCAGGTTTTGGAAGCTGTACGGGTTTTTCTGAAGCCAGGAACGGAGATATATCTTCCGAGAAGACAACTGTTACGTTATCAGGATTTACTTTCGGGCTTGCTGCTCTTGCGATAAGTCCTTTGAGTTCTGATGTGCTTATGCTTGCCGGAAGTGCGTTCTGATCAATGGTAACAGCGATTGAGATATCTTCGATTATTCCGGGTTTCTGGTATTCTGTTGTTTGAGTTTGAGAAACGTTGTATTGCAGTTCTTTTGCTTCTCTGCCGTAGTTTCTGTTTGTTGCCGAGCTTGCACCCTGAGGAAGACCGGCAGGAAGATAGACGCTTGCTGCCTGATTCAGTTTGCTTGAGTCTTTTGACTGGTCGCCGAGCTGTTCGCTAAAGCGTTGTTCTGTTGCAACAGCAGCATTTTGCGGGTCATATGTCACACTGCTTCTTTCAACAGGTACCTGTCTTAAGAAAGTGCTGACCGTAACGACGTATTTATCAGGACCGATGAGTTTATCTAACTGAGCCTGTACTTTTGATTTCATGTACTGGTCATTTTCTTCGGTCATGGTGATACTGTTATCTTCTGCTGATTCTATACTTTTGTAGACAGTGCCGTTTGTATCTGTTATTGAGATATTTTCGATTCTGAGATTTGGTATGCTGCCCATCAGAAGGTTTTTGATGGCTCTGACTTTATCTCTTTCGAGAGTTGTGCCGCTTGGTATGCTTACCTGAACAGTTGCCGTGATTGGAGATTGTTTTGATGTGAACAGAGAGCTGTCAGGGATTGCGATGAAAACGGAAGCATTTTCGATAGGCGGTATTTTTCTGATGAGGCGTGATAACTCGCCGTTGATTGCACGTGCGAGGCGGATTTTTTTGTCCTGTTTTGTTGAGGTAAAATCGCCTTTATCAAAGATTTCAAGCCCCATATGTTCGTCCATAATACCGCTTTTTACGATAGCGAGGAGGGCACGATCCCTTTCTGATTGAGTATATTTTTCTAGATAGAGAGTGGATTTTTGACCTTCAGCACGTCTTTTTGCCTGAATACCTTCACGGGCGAGAAGTGCTTGCAGTTCGATAGCTTTTCCTATGTTATCGGTAGTGAGGAGTTCAAGTTCTTCTTTGATAACTTTGTTAGCTTCATAAGATACTTTACCTCCCCCCGGAGTTGGTGCTGCTGCCGGTTTGAAGAGCGCAATAATTGACAGTAGCAGTGCGATTGCTACCGCACCGCCTATGACAGCGGCCACCAAAGGCTTGTTCTCCAAGATTTTGTTAAAATCCATAGCTCTTACTCTTTACTCAAGGGATTAATCATAAATATTATATAACATTTTAGGTGTTATACCTGAATTGACATAATTTTTTCGTATGATTGTATTACTTTTCCGGTGATTTGGGTTGCGATATTGACTCCTATTTCTGCTTTTGATACGGCGATGATTACATCGTGAATATCAGCGCCATTGCCTGTTATGGCGTTTTGCAGAACTTCATCCGGGGCATTTACCGTTGAGTTGAGTTCTGAAATCATATTACCCATTACATCGCTGAAACTTGTTGTTTCAGGCTGATTTACGGGTTTTAGGCGTGTCGGGTTGAGGCTTGTGTTCAATTTTCCGTCGCTGATGCTGTTTACTACATCAATTAGGGGAGTAAATTTGTTTTGCATTTTTATATTCCTTATTCATTTTAGCTCAAGTAATTTGCGAGAACTTTTTTCACGTAGTTCTGAGTTTCTTTGAATGGTGGAACTCCGTTGTATTTTGCTACGTTGCCTGAACCTGCGTTGTAGGCTGCCAGAGCGAGGATTATGTTCCCGTTGTATTTTTTCAGGAGATTTTTGAGGTATTTTGTGCCTCCCATGACATTTTGTACGGGGTCGAAGGAGTCTTTGACTCCAAGCCCTTTTGCAGTTCCCGGCATAAGCTGCATAAGACCTTCTGCTCCGCAGTGAGAAACGGCTTTCGGGTTAAAACCTGATTCTTGTTTAATTACAGCGAGGATAAGTTTTTCATCAACTCCATGGGTGGCGGCTGCTTTTTTGACTATGTCGTTGATTTCTGCTCGGAGAGTTTTCTTGTCTGTTGATGTTTTTTTGATGTTTTTGATTGTATCTATTCCGAAAACAGGCGGAGGGTCGAGTTCGAGGTATTCTTCGAAGCTTTTTGTTTGAGTCGGTTTCGGAGGTTCGAGAGTTTGGATGTTTTTTGTCTGGAGTGTAATAAAATTCTCAATTTGGGCGCTGCGTTGCATGGCTGCTTGTGCGCCTGAAGAGTTTATCATTTTTGTAAGTGTAGGGCTAAACATCTTTCCCTTCCCCGTTTAGTGTTGAGTATTATTTACCGATATCAAGTGCGCTTTGCGCCATTGTTTTTGTGATTGCTATGAGTGCAAGGTTTGCTTCATAGGCTCTTGATGCACTCATTGCGTCCGCTATGTCAGTCAGGGGGTTGACATTGGAGGCTCTTATATATCCGTTTTTATCGGCGTCTGGGTGCCCGGGCTGGTATATCAGTTCTCCGGGGCGAGGGTCGCCTACTACTCCATTAAAGTTTACTCCGCCTGAGAGATAGGGAATTGTTCCGATTGCGAAGACATTTTCTTTCATGTTATTCATAAGACCTTCGAAGGAGTTGTCTTCTCTTGCCATGAGGAGAGGTATTTTTCTGACATAATTCGGAGTGTCCACATTTGCGATGTTTTGGGTGTGGACATCCATTCTTTTTCCGTGAGCATTCAGAGCGCCTGCGCCTATTTCTATTGCATCTAATAAACCCATAGTCTACTTCTTTCTGTTATTTACCTACCTGAATAACCTGTTTTATTTCCGTGATTTTGCTGGACATTTGTCTTATAGCCATTCTGTAATAGAGAGAAACCTGCTGCATATCCACGATTTCCTGAGCCTGATTGACTTCACCTCCCTGGTTTGTCATGATTGCCGAGGGTCCCATTTTTTTTGAGAGATTTGTTTCAAGCGGGCTGTTGAGGGAACCTATGTATTGTTCAAAGCTTATATCCTGACGTTGATAACCCGGGGTATCGATGTTTGCGAGGTTCGCACCTATTACCTGTTGTTTTTTTGCGAGGACGTCGAGTATAAGATTTGTTTTATCTATTGCGTTTACCGGTGTGTATCCCATTTTTTACCTCACTTTACTATTGTCTAAGGTTGATGACTTCTTTGTACATGTCGTCGATGACCTGTGTTAAATTCTTGCTGGCAATAAGACTTGCATTAATCTGAAGAATGTTCTGAACTGTTCCATACATGTCCACATTGGATGATTCCAGTGCATGTTGTTTGAAATTTTTGTTCTCGGACAGGTAAATAGGTTTGCCTGAATCGTTTGTTTCTTCAACTTTGTTGCCCTCCAAAACTTTTAACCCTTCAGGGTTTCTGAACGTAACAAGTGGGATTTCTCCTATTTCTTCAAATTCGCTTGTTTTTGTTTTTTGTATCATTACTTTACCGTTCGGTTGAATTTTGAGTCTGTTGTAGTCAGCGGGGAGATTGATTCCTCCTCCCACAATACAGTTGTCTCTTGTGACGATGGTGCCTTCTGAGGTAACTCTAAAAGAACCGTCACGGGTATATTTAGTTTGTCCGTTTTGGTCGATTACTGGGATAAAACCTGCGCCGTTGATTGCCACATCAAGGTCACGCCCTGTCTGCATAATTGTTCCCTGAACATAGTCACGTCTGAGGACTGCTTCGAGGCGGCCGTCTTCTTTGAGGTAGTTTTCAAAACGCTGAGATTTGTATGCTGTAGTTTGAGTATTGGAAACGTTATTTGAAAGATAGCCAAGAGTTTCAAACTGAACGAGCATATTATTTACTTGTTTTGATATAAGTCCTTGTAAGTTATCCATTTGTTTTATTCCTTATAATCAGCTTCCGAGTTTTGAGACTACCTGAGAGAGTGCGGAGTTTTGGATTATGAACATCTGTCTGCATGCCTGAAAAGTCCTTCGTGGTGCAAGCAATTTGAGATATTCTTCCTGCAGAGTAATGTTAGAGTTTTCGACATAACCCTGTTTGATGTCTGCTGTACTTACAGCGACTCCGTTTTCTGAGGCGACACCTATTGTATCAACCGGTTCCTGTTCCATTGTGAGTTTGTTGAGTATACTGATTTCGCCGTCGGTGTTAACTTTTATGGTTCTAAGGTCGTCCGGTATATGTTGGAATTTTATGGGGCTGCCGGTTCTTGAGAGGACTTTGTGCCCTTCGATGGTTCTTAGCCAGCCGTCTTTGTCAAGTTGAAAACGACCGTCTTTTGTGAGCTTTATTCCTTCAGGGGTCTGGTATTGAAAATATGTTTCGTTTGCACAGGCAAGGTCAAGGGGGTTTCCTGTTTGCTGAATTCTTCCGGGAGTGGTGTCTTTTACCTCTGAGAGTGCATAAGGTCCAAGATATTCGGCAAATGAGGATAAGACGGCTTTTTTGCCCTGATAACCAACTTTGCTTGCGCCTGCTATGTTATCGCTTCCTATTCTGAAAAACTCTGTCTGGAGGTGCATTCCTCTTACAGCTGTGCTCAGACCGTCGTCTTTCATATATATTCCGCCGTATATTTTCATGAGAAAACTCCTGTTTACAGTTATCTACTTCGCTTGTCGACAGTTTTGCTTAAATATTTAACATAGCAGTACAAAAATCATCCGGATAAATGATTTTTCGAGGGAAGAATTTTATAAATTTTTAGTCTTTAAGCTCTCTTGATTTAACTATAGACAGCTTGTTGTCGAGTTCGAGAATCATTTTTATGATTTCGTAAGCTATGATTAATATTTGGGGATGGATTTTTTTTGAAGAGGAGATAATATGCTGTGATTGTTCGTTTGATGATTGTATATTTTTGTTTTTAATTATGCTTATTTCATTTTTTATTTCGAGTTTTTGTTTGATTTCTTTCAACCCTGTCAAAAATCTTTTGTTGAGCGAGTCAGAGTTGTTGTCAATCTGGATATGAGGGGTTGAGTTTTCGAGAAAGATTTCTATTCTAAAGGTTCCCATATTTTTTGTTGTAAGGATTATTATGATAGCATCAGAGTTGTTTTCGGAGTTATCATCGTTGTTGTTTTTGTTTTGGAACATCAGTTTGAAATCTTCTTTCAACGGCAGATATGGCAGGTACATCAGCATCAAATCTTTGATAAAGTCAGGTGTTTTTGTTTCGGATGAAGGCAGAAATTTTTGGAGAATTTCCATCATTTGTTGAATTTCTGAAGACTTGGCTGCCATCTGCGGTGTGAGAAGTTTGAGAAGTTTGTTGAGGATTTCGTTTGATGTTTGGTTGATATCTTTTTTCAGCAAATTGAAATCTATGAGTTTTGAAAGGAGCTGCTCAGAGTTTGCGCTTGGAGATGATTTCAAAGCGGCGAAGATGAGGAGGTCTTTCCATTCATCAGGAAGATTAAGCATTTCTTTGAGAAACAGCATTTTTTGAATATTATCGAGTTTGTTAATATTTTCTAGTTTTGATAATATATACATCCCGATATTGTTTGTTGTTTGAATAATTTTGGGAGTATTTTGCGTTGTTGTTTCAGCAGCAACTTCTTTTGTTTTTGAGTTGGTTATAATATTGCTGTTTGTTGTGTTTATATTCGGGTTAATTTTCATGGCGGCTTCTTTTTGCAGTGTTTTGTTTTAATAAGCATATCATATTCCCTTCATTGAATTTATCCTTTATTTTATTAATGTTGTGAAAAATAAAGTCTAAATTTGTTTACAAAACTTAACTTAAATTAATAAAAATACATACAAATTCAAAAAAAGGGGTATAATACCTATAACGTCACTAATTTGAGGTTGCTTGAGATGTCATTTAACTTAAATCCTCCTCAGTGGGAGCCAAATATAAATCGTCCGCAAGCGGCAAATAATAACGGAAGAGGTTCAGGTGGCGGCGGTGGTTATGCCGGCGGCGGGCATAAGAGAGAAGACGAGAAAAAAGTTTCGAACACGGATCTTTTTGTTGGTGAAACCGTTGAAGAAGAGAGTGATGTTGATGTGAACTTCACTACTTTTTTGCGTGTTGTGTCCGGAAAAATTGCAGAATTTTTCAAAAAGAAGAAAAATTGACTTTTTATATAAAATTATTAATCTGAATAAGTAGTTTTTAGGGGATTACTTATTTGTGAATAATTTTTTGTATTTTCTTATAGGTCATAATTTTTGTAAGCATCCGAAGTTAAATTTAAATATGAAATTTCAGTATTGCCCTGATTGCGGAGAGCTTGTCGAACTCAGCTGGTATGTTGTCCGATGCAGATGTTGTGATGTGAAACGAGAAGCGAGGATGAAGCTCGGTGAGATTGTTCCGAGGGATAATTTTTGTACCAACTGCGGCAGCGAGGAATTTTATGTGCAGAAGATAGAAGATTTGAGATTTTATGACATACATCATGCTGTTTTGTTCAAAGAAACGGTAAGTGTTTCTCATACGAGAAGATATACACAAGTATGGGCAGATTCTTGCGAACCTGCCCATACTTACGTGCTAAAGTTACTCCCTATGTTAACTGAACACAAAAGTGTAAGTTAACGAAAAACATGCTCGACCTCTTTGCATACAAATCTTTGTATCGATACCCCGAAGAAGTTTGCCAGACAAGTATTTTCATCAACTTACATATTCATATTAACTTATTGTACAGAGGTTTTCACCCCTCTTGAGAATGATATGAAACCCGCATTGGTATATTCTTTAGAGCTAATACTAAGGACTATATGTTTTTGAAATTTTTTTTAGTGAGTCAGATGTCCGAGAATAGTTTTATTTTTCTTGTTGAGATATTCTTCGTTTGCTTTAAAGAGAGTTATAACAGCTTCTTTTTCTCCGGGATTTTCGTTTGCGACAGAGAACCATGCCTTATTGAGTGATTTTTGCATTTTGTGCTCGTTTTCTCCTTTTATCAGCGCGTTTTTGAAGAGTGTTGCTGTAGCTTCTTCTGGTGTTGGATAAGAGAGAATATCGAGAAGAGTTTTGGGGTCGTCTTTGAGGGCATATACCAGTGCGTCAAGTTTGTCAGCTGTTTTGATTGTTGTCAGGATATTTTTCCCGTCAGGATTTTTTGCAGAAAGTGCTTTTGAGAGTGTATCCTCGTTTTTTGTTTTTTTGAGCAGGTCTGCGCTTGCTTTTATGGCTTTTGGAGTCATTCTCCAGAAAATATTTTCTCCTGTTTCCGATTTTGTTCTGAACAGTTTCATATATGTTACCGGTGTAGCATTTTCTGATATTGCTTTTATTTGTGAGGCGGTAATTTTAGGATTTTTATCTTTTTTTTGTCCGAAAGATACAGTGTCATGCTCAAGATTTTTGTTATATTTCAGCGGCGGTTCAATTGGCTGGGATGTTTGCAGTTGTCTTGCTGCAGGTGTTGCAGGCAGGTTAAAAGTGATTTTCATTTTTGTTCCTCTTTTTATGTTTTTTTGTATTAAAACGGGACATGAAAATTTTTTGACATTAAAAAAGCCGATATTTTTTTAATCGGCTTTTTTGATTATTGGATATTGGAGTTTTTATAACTTAGATATTAGCAGCAATAGCATCTCCCATTTCTTTTGTTCCGACAAGGGTCATTCCTTCAGACATAATATCTTCTGTTCTATAACCTTGTTGGAGAGTTTTCATTACGGCTTTTTCTATATCATCGGCTGCTGCATCCATATTGAAGCTGTATTTGAGCATCATGGATGCTGATAGAATTGTTGCAATAGGATTCAGTCTGTTTTGTCCTTTGAAGTCAGGTGCGCTTCCATGGCAGGGTTCGAACATTGCTGGTCCTTTTTCTGACAAGCTTGCACTTGCAAGAAGTCCCAAAGACCCGGGGAGCATTGATGCTTCATCAGAGAGAATATCCCCGAAGAGGTTTTCAGTGACGATTACGTCAAATTGCTTCGGCTGTCTGATTAGCTGCATGGCTGCGTTATCAACATACATATGAGATAATTCGACCTCTGGGTAATCTTTTGCAACACGGAGGATAACTTCTCTCCATAGTCTTGAAACATCGAGAACGTTTGCTTTATCAACAGAGCAGAGTTTTTTGCGTCTTTTCATGGCAACTTCGAAGGCAACTTTTGCAATTCGTTCAATTTCTGCTTCTGTATAAATCATGTTGTTGTAACCGACTTTTTGACCGTTTCTTTCTTCGATACCTTTGGGTTCTCCGAAATAAGCACCTCCTGTCAGCTCCCTGATAATCATAATATCAGCACCTTCAACCAAATCTCTTTTGAGAGGAGAAGATTCGACAAGCTCGGGATAAACAACAGCGGGTCTAAGATTAGCGTAGAGTCCGAGAGCTTTTCTTATGCCAAGGAGCGCTCTTTCAGGTCTGAGATGAGGCTCTATGGTGTCATATTTCCAGTCGCCAACAGCACCAAGATATACCGCATCAGATTTTTTTGCGGTTTCAAGTGTTTTATCGGGGAGAGGAACGCCTGTTGCCTCGATAGCGACTCCTCCTATCAGCTCGTATTGATAGTTAAATTTTACGTCATATTTTTTTGCTACGGCATTGAGAACTTTCACTCCCTGTTCGATTACATCAGGTCCGATGCCGTCACCGGGGAGCACGCATATATTAAATTCTTTCATCTCATAATCTCCTTATTTTGCGAGTTTTTCTTTTGTATATTCAACCAGTCCGCCTTTTGAAATTATTTTTTGGATTTCTTCTGAGAAGGCATTTGTTTTGTATTCTTTGCCTGTTGTGAGATTTTTGATGACTCCTTTTGCCAGGTCGACTTCTATTTGATCGCCTTTTGAGGTTTCATCTGGCATGTCTTTGTTTTCGACAATAGGAAGACCTATGTTGATTGCGTTTCTGAAGAAGATTCGAGCAAAGCTTTTTGCAATAACAACTGATATCCCGCTTTCTTTGATGGATATCGGAGCATGTTCTCTAGAACTTCCGCAGCCGAAGTTTTCGCCCGCAACGATGATGTCGCCTGATTTGACTTCTTTTGCAAAAGTCTTATCTATATCTTCCATACAGTGGCTTGCCAGCTCTTTTGGGTCTGAAGTGTTGAGATAACGTGCGGGGATGATTACATCCGTATCGACGTTGTCTTTATAAACCCAAGCTTCGCCTCTTTTTGATGATGTCATAAAAAACTCCTTTATAAAAATAATAATTAATATGTTTATTTTTATATAACTTGAAATAATAAGCAATAAAGTATTGATTATTTTTAATATTTCATACAAAATAAGGATTGTCAGCTTTACACTTTTATTATAGTTTATTAAACATAAAAGAAAGATGGAGGAACCAATGGACATGAATGAAGTAATAGGTCAAGCGGCAGGAAAAGTCTACAACTATTTAAATGGTAAAGATGAAGCTACATTAGCTGCTTTGAAAAAAGATTTGGAAATGAAAGGCGATGAAGCTACTTTTGCTCTCGGTTGGTTAGCAAGAGAAGATAAATTGGCTTTCGAAAAGAAAGGTAATTCTTTGAAAGTAAGACTTAAATAAGATTATCTTCAAGAATTTTAGAAAAGGTCGTTTTTTACGACCTTTTTTTATGCAAAATTTTTCTTCATGATATAATTTTTTATTATTTAAACTAAAGCAGGTAGAGTTTGTGAAAATACTTATCGAAGACATAGAAAATGCGCCCGAGTCAACGCTTGATGTTGATTTTTGCGAGATTATAGATGACCTTGGAAACGGAAAAGAAGTCAGAGGAAAACTTGAGGTAAAATCAAACGGTGCAACAATTGAAGTGAAAGGGCATATCAACACCACCATGAAACTTGTATGCGACAGGTGTTTGAGTGAGTTTGATTATGATGTTGATGCTGATATAGATGAAGTTTTTGTAAAAGAAAATGTCTTTGATTATTCAAAACATGAAATTGAGTTGAAAAACGATAATTTTGTTGTAGAATTAAATGGTGAAACTGAGATAGACATAACCGATCTTGTGTATCAATCCGTTATAATCAACATTCCGACCAAAAAAATATGCAGGCATGGCTGCGAGGGAGCAATTCCCGTTTTGAGCGAGGAAGAAAAGATTGACCCGAGACTCGAAGTTTTTAAACGATTAACAGATAAAATAAAAGAAGAAAGGTAAGAATAATGGCAGTTCCAAAGAAACGTACAGGACAATCCGCTCAGGCAAAAAGAAGAGCAAATTGGAAGGCTTCAAAAGTAGAGTTAACAACTTGTTCAAACTGCGGTGATACAACAATCGCTCATACTGTATGCACAAGTTGCGGATTTTACAAAGGCGAAAAAGCCAGCAAAAAATAGATTAACAACAGATTTTACTAGAGAAGAGCAGATTTAGTGTTATGGTAAGAATAGCAGTAGATGCGATGGGCGGGGATTATGCTCCTTTGGAAATAGTCAAAGGTTCTGTTTTGGCTGCGAAGGAATATGGTGTCGCTCTTGAGCTTGTGGGTAAACAGGATGAAATAGAAGCCGAGCTGGCAAAGTATGATATTTCAGGGCTTGATATAAAAATTACTCATGCCTCTGAAGTTATCGAAATGGACGAACCTCCGGGTGTTGCTATCAGAAAGAAAAAAGATGCATCAATTATAAAAGCCGTTGCGGCTGTAGCATCAGGAAGTTCTCAGGCAGTTGTGGCAGCAGGCAGTACCGGTGCTGCTATGGCATCGAGTTTATTTGGCTTGGGACGTTTGCCCGGTATAGACAGACCTGCTATTGCGACGACAATTCCTACCATAAGCAATCCGCTTGTTCTGATTGATGCAGGAGCAAACAGTTCTTCTACCCCCGAGATGCTTTATCAGTTTGCGATTATGGGAAAGATTTTTTCAGAGAATATTCTCGGCATTCCTAATTCAAGAATCGGTGTTTTGAACATAGGAGAAGAAGCGGGCAAAGGAAATGAGCTTGCAAAAGGAGCTTATAAACTGCTTGCGTCGCATAATGACCAGCTGAATTTTATCGGAAACGTAGAAGGAAAAGAGCTTTTCTCAGGGGCAGCGGATGTTGTCGTTTGCGATGGTTTTGTCGGCAATGTAACCCTGAAGGTTATTGAAGGTGTTGCCAGTATGATATTTAAAGCACTCAAGCAGGAATTTGCAAATTCTCTTCTTGCCAAAATAGGTGCTTTTATTGCAATGCCGGCATTAAAAGGACTCAGGAAAAGAACTAATTATGAAGAATACGGAGGAGCTCTTTTATTGGGCGTTAAAGGTATAACGATTATTGCGCATGGCAGAAGCAATGCTACCGCCATTAAAAATGCAATACGTGTTGCAAAAGAAGCTGTAGATACTGATATAAACGGTAAAATAGCTGCCCTTTACGAGCAAAACAGATTATGATGATACCTGTAAGCATTAAAGGGATAGGGAAGTCCCTGCCCGAAAAAGTTATATCAAATGATGATTTATCTGCTATTTTGGATACAAATGACGAGTGGATTTCTTCAAGAACGGGAATAAAAGAAAGACGTGTTGTATCAGGAAACGAAAGTGCGTCAGAGCTTGCATATAAAGCTTCTTTGAACGCTCTTGAAAATGCAGGATTGGATAAAACAGAACTTGATATGATTATTGCTGCGACTTCGGCTCCTGACCATCTTTATCCGTCTCTCGGATGCGAGGTTCATGGCAAGTTGGGGTTGGATAATGGTATTCCTGCTTTTGATGCAACGGCAGCCTGCACGGGTTTTGTTTATGCCCTTGGGATTGCGAGGAGTTTTATACAAACCGGGCAATGCAAGAATATTCTTGTTGTCGGTGCTGATGTAAATTCACGGGTTCTTGACTGGAATGACAGAGCCACCTGTGTTTTATTTGGTGATGGTGCAGGGGCAATGGTTGTTTCAAAATCGGATGACGATGTCAACCGTGTATTATCCGTGAAGATGCATGCAAACGGTGCAAAATCTTTGGAGCTGAAGATTCCTCTTGCAGGGAAAAATTGTCCTCTTGTCGAACCACGGGAAGAAGAACCGCAGTTCTTATCAATGAACGGAAGAGAAATTTACAAATTTGCAGTAAACAGTGTGCCTGCTTCTGTTCTTGAGGCTCTTGAAGATGCCGGTTTGACAATAGAGGATATGGACTACCTTGTTCCTCATCAGGCTAATGTTAGAATACTCGATGCGGTATCTGACAGATTAGGTATCAGCAGGGATATAGTTTTTGCTAATATGGATAAATACGGCAATACTTCAGCTGCCTCAATACCGATTGCATTGACGGAAGCGATTGAAAGCGGTTTTGTTAAAACGCCAGCTAATGTTGTAATAAGCGGTTTTGGTGCGGGATTGACTTGGGGAAGTGCAGTAATCAGGTTAGAAAATACGGGGAAAACAAATGGGTAAAATAGCTTTTATATTTCCTGGGCAGGGTGCTCAATCTGTCGGCATGGGTAAAGATGTTTATGAACACTCCGCTGTCGGCAAAGAAGTTTATGACAGATTTGATGCAATTATAGGCAGAAAGTTAACAAATGTTTGCTTCAACGGTCCTGAAGAGGATTTGAAACAAACAATAAACACCCAGCCTGCTATATTGGCGACATCACTTGCTCTTCTTGAAGCTTTGAAAGAAAAAACAGATATAACTCCTGATTTTGTAGCGGGCCATAGCTTAGGCGAATATGGAGCATTATATACTGCAGGTGTTTTGAGTCTTGATGATACGATTAAGGCAATTGCAAAAAGAGCGGAGTTGATGAGTCAGGCAAAATCAGGTTCAATGGCGGCAGTTCTCGGATTGTCACAGGATGTTTTGGAAGAAATTATTTCAGGTGTTGACGGTGTTGTATCCATAGCAAACTACAATACGCCTGAACAGCTTGTAATTACGGGTGAGGAGCAGGCTGTTGCAGAGGTGTCAAAGCTGGCATCAGAAAAAGGAGCAAAGAGAGTAATCCCTCTTGCCGTAAGCGGAGCGTTCCATTCAGCGTTGATGAAGCCTGCCGGTGAAGAGTTCGCTTTGTTTGTAAAAGATTTGAAGTTCAATGACGCTTCAATTCCTGTGGTGACAAATGTTGACGCTAAGGAAACAACGAAAGGCTCTGATTTTGAAGAAAAGATGCCTCGTCAGATTTATTCATCAGTGTATTGGACTCAGATAATCCAGCATATGATGAGCCAGGGTGTTGATACAATGATAGAAATAGGTCCCGGCAGTGTTTTGATGGGATTGAACAGAAAGATTTCACGAGATATCAAGACTTATAGTGTATCAAATCTTGAAGCTGTTGAAAAAACAGTGAATGAGTTGACTCTTAGAGTATAAGGGGTATAGAAATGACAGAAGAAAAAAAAGTTGCTTTAGTAACGGGCGGTTCTCGAGGAATAGGGAAAGCTTGCGCTTTAGAACTTGCAAAAAGCGGTTATGATGTGGTTATAAATTATGCAGGGAATGACGCAGCAGCGAATGAAACAGTAGGAGAACTCAAAGCACTCGGAGTTGAAGCCGAGGCAATGAAGTTTAACGTAGCTGATAAAGACGCAGCAAAAGAAGCCGTAGCAAAGATTTTTGAAAAATTCGGGCGCATAGATGTTTTGGTAAACAATGCAGGTATTACACGTGATGGTCTTGCAATAAGAATGTCTTATGAAAATTGGGAAGATGTAATCAACACAAATCTTAACAGTATGTTTTATGTAACAAAACCTGTTGTAGAAAAAATGTTGAAGCAAAAAAGCGGAGCTGTTATAAATATGGCAAGTGTTTGCGGAGTTTATGGCAATGCCGGTCAGTTGAATTATTCTTCTGCAAAAGCAGGCGTAATCGGGTTTACAAAAGCTCTTGCAAAAGAAGTAGCTTCAAGAGGCATTACGGTGAACGCTGTAGCGCCGGGATTTATTGAAACAGATATGACAAAAGATTTGAAAAAAGATTTAATCGCAGAGAAGATTCCTCTTAAAAAATTGGGGTCAGCTGAAGATGTTGCAAAACTTGTAAGATTTCTGGCATGCGAGGGAAAATATATTACCGCTCAAGTTATAGGTGTTGACGGCGGATTGGTGATATAGATTTTCAAATATGTTTTTGTTAGAATTATTCGTAAATAATTTGGCAAGAGTTGCCGATAATAGTAAAATTAAATTCGTATTATGTTATTTTAAGTAAAGAGGAAAAGCAAAATGAGTACATTTGAAAAAGTAAAAAAAGTTGTAGTAGAACAATTGAGCGTAGAAGAAGACCAGGTAACAATGGATGCAAGCTTCACAGCTGACCTCGGTGCTGATTCTTTGGATACAGTAGAATTGGTAATGGCTTTTGAAGATGAATTCGGTGTAGAAATTCCTGATGAAGAAGCTGAAAAAATTGCAACAGTAAAAGATGCAGTTGAATATATCGATTCTCACTCAAAATAATTTGTTCAAATTTAAAAGGTAGCTGAAATGAAAAGAAGAGTAGTAATAACCGGCTTGGGAGCCGTAACGGCTTATGGTGTCGGAGTTGATAAACTTTGGGATGGCTTGACCGCAGGCAAAAGCGGGATATCCAAAATAGAAAATATGGATATCACAGGCTTTGCTTCTCAAATTGGCGGAGAAATCAAGAATAAAGATTTCAATCCTGAAGATTATCTCGACAAAAAAGAAGCAAAGAGAATGGACAGATACATTCAATTTGTTCTTGTTGCAGCTATGGAAGCTTATAAAGATGCAGGACTGAATGAAGAAAATACGGACCCTAACAGATTGGGTGTTATTGTCGGAAGTGCTGCAGGCGGCATGGGAACAATTGAAGCAAACCACAATCAAATATTGGCAAAGGGACCAGGCAAATGCAGTCCGTTTACCGTTCCGATGATGATATGCGATATGGGTGCAGGTCTGATTTCCATAAAACTCAATGCTAAAGGTCCAAACAAGGCGGTTGTAACTGCATGCGCCACATCAGCACACTCTATTGGAGATTCTTTCAGAACAATTCAATATGGAGATGCTGATGTAATGATTGCAGGCGGCGGTGAAGCTGCTTTAACCACATTAGGTTTGAGCGGGTTTATTGCAGCAAGAACTCTCTCTCACAGAAATGACGAACCTGAAAAAGCTTCAAGACCATTTGATAAAGACAGAGATGGTTTTGTTATGGCTGAAGGTGCTGGAATTTTGATTCTTGAAGAGCTTGAGCATGCCAAAGCAAGAGGGGCAAAAATTTACGGAGAAATCGTAGGTTATGGCGCTACGGCGGATGCTTATGATATGGTTGCTCCATCCGGCGAAGGTGCAAGAAGAGCGATGAGAGCTGCTCTTTCAGATGCCGATTTTGCTCCAGAGGATGTTCAATACATCAACGCTCACGGCACAAGCACCGGACTTGGTGATATTGCTGAAGCGCTTGCTATTGAAGATGTTTTTGGAGATTATTCCAAAAACGGTTTGATGGTAAGTTCAACAAAGAGCATGATAGGTCACTCTTTGGGAGCTACAGGTGCTATGGAATCAATTGCCTGCATTAAGGCAATCCAGACAGGAGTTGTTCCTCCTACTATCAACCTTGATAATAAGGATGAGAGAATTCCTGATATGGATTTGGTTCCTCATAAGGCAAAGAAAGTTACCAATTTGAAAGCCGCTATGAATAATTCATTCGGTTTTGGCGGTCATAATGCTACTTTGATTTTCAAAAAATATGAATAAAAAATTGAGAATATACAGAAAGCGGTCTTAATAAGACCGCTTTTGTTATGTTATCTTTTTCTTAAATTTAATAATATAATTGATGTTTACAAAAGTATATAAAAAATAGCAATTTTTTATATACTTTTGTTTTTATATAAATATAGAGAAGACAAAGATAAAAATAGAGAGTCTAAAAAGAGGAATAGTCGTCAAGAGAGTTTAAAAGAGAGGAATAAAAATGGCAAGAATTTTGATATCAATGCCTGATGAATTTTTGGACAGCATAGACAATTTTGCACAGGCAGAACAGCGTTCGAGAAGCGAGCTTATTCGTGAGGCGCTGAGAACATATATTCACAAAGCAAGAGTCAGAGAAAATGCTTTGGCGAATAAGAATGCAAGTATTTTGGAAACGCTACTGGAATAGTAAAAGACTTTAAATTGGGGATTTTTGGGATTTTTCTTTAAAAACAGCTTCGGCTGTTTTTTTTTGTATTTTATATCAAATTAATATTTTTGTGATTTCTTTCCGGCATATTGGTCAACTGAAATGAAGGATGCCCAATGACTAAAGCTTGAGATAAAAAATAGCCTTTTGGTATTTTTAAAGACTTTATTAATGGTTTATATTTTAGTAATTTACAACCGACTGTAATGCATCCCATATAGCATCCGCCAAGATTTAAAGCAGATGATGCAAGCAGAATATTCTGAGATATTATCGTTGAGTCATCTGTTGCTAGAGCACTTTTATCGGGTGCAATGAATAATAAAAGCGCAGGAGCATTATATAAAATCGGGTCAGCACCGTTTTGGTAAGCTATTTTTCTTTGTTTATGAGTGTTGACTTCAAATTTTAGGCTTTCAAAATTATTTTTTCCCCCTGCAAACTTAATTATATTTTTTATAAATGGAAACTTGTATATTTTTTCTATAAGGTTATACATCTGCATTGTAATTTTTGTTATATTTTTTAGTTGCTGTTCATCTTGTATTATCATTAATTCTATACTTTGTAAATTAATGCCCGATGCTGAATATTCCATAATTTTTCTAAATGATTCTATTTCTGTGTCTTTTAGTTTTTCTCCTGTAAAATCCCTGACACTTCTTGTTTTCATGATTAGATTTTTGGTCATTTCAAAGTTGGGGAGTTCTCCTATTTTTTCAACGGATTTGATTTTGTAATGATTTATTGCGCCTGTTGGGCATATAGCAATGCAGTGCCCGCAATTGATACAAAATTTCTGAGCACCGTCTTCTATTTTTTCATATCCGCAAAATTTTGTCAGAATACAGGTTTTATTACACAGGTTGCAGTTTATACATTTTTCTTTATCAATTTTTAAAATTTTTTCCATTACTATATCCTTATTAAAATAAAAATTTTATAAGAGCTGCCGTTTTATCCACTCCATAATCAGGTTGATAATATATTCCCGTTGTTTGTTATCAAGTTCTGTACCGGGTTTGAAATGATGCCATTTTGAGATACATCCCCTGCAGCAGGTTGCAGTTGCATGCTGGGCGATAAACACAGGGTGTCCCTTCATAGGGGTTTGTTTGCCGTCATTTGGAATTAGGGCGGGAGCTATCCGCTTGTTGATAAAGTCGCAGGCATGCGAGCGGATTGTGTTCAAGCCTTTTTGTTTGATATAGAGTTTATCTTTATCTTTGAGTTTGAATTTGCTTCTGAAATTTGATTTTGCCAGTTTGTTCAGTATATCTTCGTACATAACTGATAAGTTTGAATTTAACTTTGCATTTAGGGTTTGTTTTGTTGTTTCTCTGACAATTGGAAATATGATATTACCTAAATCAGAGATAATATTATTCTCTATGTTCATTTATTCGATGAGTTTCTTTATTCTATTATCATATACGATGCATTATAAGCAATTTAAATAAAGATGCAAAAAAAGCGGACGACGAGGCTCGAACTCGCGACATTCTGCTTGGAAGGCAGAAGCTCTACCAACTGAGCTACGTCCGCTTAACATAAGTAAATATACAACAAAAGATTTTTTTTTACAACAATAAAATCAGTATTGTTTCAGGTGATTTTTTTCGATGTAAGCTTTGTTGAAAGAATACAATCTCGCAGGTCTTTTTGAACCTTCTTTTGTCATTTCTTCGAGTTCCGTGAGAAGTTCTGAGGCGAGCATTTTCTTTCTGAAGTTTCTTTTATCGATTTCTTTTCCGAGAATCATCTCATAAGTTTTTTGGAGCTGAGTGAGTGTGAATCTCTTCGGCAAAAGCTGGAAGGCAACGGGAGTGTATTCAAGACGTTCTCTCAGCCTTTCGATTGCATATTCGATAATCTGTTTGTGGTCATAGGCTAATGATGGCAGTTCATAGATTGAATGCCATTTGACGGCTTTTGTTTGATCCGTATCAAAAGAAAGCTGTATGTCTTCAGACCTTATCAAAGCATAATAACCGACGGTGATAACACGTGATTTCGGGTGACGGAGAGGGTCTCCGAAGGTGTAGAGCTGTTCGAGGTAAACGTTTTTGACGCCTGTTTTTTCCATGAGGACTCTTTTTGCTGCATCGTCAAGTGTTTCTGAAAGTCTGATATATCCGCCAGGCAGCGCCCAGTGGTCTTTGAACGGTTCTTGAGTCCTTTGAACCAGCAATACTTTGAGTTTTTTCTTTCTAATAGTGAGTATTACCGTATCGACGGTTATTTCATGTGATCTGATTTCATTAAACATAGTATTTTTATTAGATTTACATACCTATAATATCAACAGGATATCAAAAAAATGCATTTTAGCCAATAGCAAAATGCATTTTTCAATCATAAAAATTATTATTTTTTAGATATTTTGTATAATTTTTGACCTTTTGAGTCTTTTTGACAGAGGAGATTTGCTCTCCATAATAGACTGATATTTTTCAACTTCTTTTATTGCTTCGATTTCTGCAGGAAGTATTTTTTCCTGTGTTTGTTCCTGATTGTTAGCAGAGGCAAGTTGTTTTGAAGATTCTTTTTGTTTTATTTCTTTTTGAACTTTCAAAATAACCGGATCCGGATTAACCTTCAGGTAGTTGTAGTGAGTTACGATTTTTTTGACATAAGCTCTTGTTTCTCTATAAGGCGGTATGCCGTTGTGTCGTTTGACTGCTCCCGGACCTGCGTTGTAGGCAGCTATAACCAAATCAACGGAACCGAATTTGTCCTGCAGGCTTTTGAGGTATTTTATGCCGCCTATTATGTTTTCGTTGATGTAATAAGGATTAACTCCGAGGCTTTTTGCTGTTGAGGGCATAAGCTGAAAAAGTCCTACCGCTCCGCGTGCGCTTTTTGCACTTTTGTTGAAGTTTGATTCTTGTTTTACGACACTCAGTGATAATGCAGGGTCAACACCATATTGCAGTGAGTGTCTGACGATTTTTTCTTTGATTGCTAATTGATTTGAGACAACATTATTTTGTGCCTGTGATGAACTCATTACTGACAGCAGCAATAAAGCAGTTAAAAAAAGTTTTGTGAACTTTCGCACTCTTTATTCTCCTTGTTTTGTATGTTTCATTTAGTTTTTTATATAAAAATGTTCAAATTGTTGTATTATTAAAATATAATCATTATTATAATATAGTACATGCTGAAAAATAATTTTCAAATTTTTTGGTAAATAATAATTTAAAATCGGAGATTTGTATGAATAAAAAAGGTTTTACGCTTATAGAGGCAATTATAGTTATTGCTATTCTCGGAGTAATCGGTGCCCTGCTTGCGCCTGCGATTATGAAAGCTATCCCGAACAGTTATTTTCATATGTTCAGAAAGGCATACACTACTTTTTCTCAGGTTTGCTCAGAACTGGCAAATGATTCTGTTATGTATCCTGATGGTGATTTGAGCAAAGCACCATGTCCCGATGCTACTGTTGCTTGTCCTTGCAAAACTAGAGATTTTAGAGGGTGTTTTATTGCCAAAGTGAATACAATTTCAGGAGATGAAGGCGGAAAATTCACTACCGATGACGGTATTTCCTGGAGAGATGGCGCTCTTGGATGGAACGAAGCTGCTCCGGCAGGTGTTTGTGATAATTATAATAATGTCGGTCCACAGATTGAAGCGAAAGCCAATACTGTAATGGTTGATTTGAATGGAGAAGATAACGGACCGAATGCCTGCGGGTATGACAGATTTTGGTTCGGTGTGTGCCGCAACGGTAAAGTCTTTATCTCTGAGGGCTGCAGTGAAGGCGGCGAAGATGAGAAGAGCGGTAAGGAAACTTATGAAATAGCAACAGAATACCTGAACAGACTAAGACAACAGGTTGAATAATCAGTTCTCTTTTTCGCCTATAGTATAGTTCGGATTCCAGAAGTTTATGCTATTGCAGTTTTCATAAAACTCATCAAAGGTCATCAAGCTTCCGTAAGGAGTATCTGGTGTCGGTTTGAATATGATTACCATATTTTCACTGATTAAATCGGTATCTTTATCCGGGAGACATACTTTTGAAACGTTTTTTGTTGAGCCGTCGTTCATTGTTGCTCTGATTGAATATTTATCGGGAGTAAAAGAAACCATATACAGGAAAAAGTCTTGTCTGTTGACATTTTTTCCGGGTTTTAGGGTTTTCATTACGGTTTCAAACCTGTTTTCTCTTTTGAATTTTTCTGAAACAGCAGGGAGTACCTGTTGTCTTTGCTGAGAAGATGGCGCTGATGGAGTTGATGTTTTTGTGGTAATTTTCTGAGGCATGTGTGTCTGGAGGCTTCCTCTTATAAACAAAGAGCGCCAGTTTTTGTAGTTTTTGCACAGATCTTTGGTTGTGACAATTTTTTCTTCGCCGTCTTTTTTCATCACGAGGAAAGCGTTTTTGGGGGTTTTACCTTCACAGCCAGTGATTCTCCAGGTACTGTCATCTTCTTGTGACTGGACAGTAATTTCTGCATATTTGAAGATTTCTGGTCTTTTGATTATTTCATCGACTTTGTTCGGAGTAATTATATGAAGAGGGGGCGCTTGCCGGGCTGCTTTTTCCGATAAGCCGAAAGTTGTTTGATTTATTTGTTTTTTGCAATTTGTTGTGTTGAAAGATATTGGTGTAATAAACATAGAATATTCCTTATTTTGCCAATTATTATAAAATCGGTGAACAGTTGTAAGTGTTATATTGTATACATTTTTTTACAATTATAAATAAAATATGTGAATAGCAACATGATTGCAGCGAAGAGTCTTTTGGAGTAAACGTCATGTTGAGCGTAGTGAAGTATCTTTGTGTACAAAAGAGTTTCAGACCCTTCGTTGCACTCAGGACGACAAGAGGCGGAGAGGTGAGAGAGATTCTTGCCTCAGATGTAGGCGTTATCCGTACATATGAGGACACCCCAAGGGTGCGGTCGTTGCACTCCCGTGTGCGCAGCCTCAACGACAAACAGCCTGCAGAATGACGTGGTTCGTTTTTCCTTCGTTCTTCTGCAGGTCATCTGTTCTTTTACATTAGATTTATTTAGATAATAAATTTACCGTTTTCGTATATCAATTTGTCATCGGCATAGATTTTACCGCCGTTTTTCATATTTTTAATCAAATCCCAGTGGAGCCCTGAGGTGTTTTTGCCGCCTGTTTCGGGATAAGATGCTCCGAGAGCCATATGGATTGCTCCTCCGATTTTTTCATCGAACAGGATGTTTCCTGTGATATCCTGAATCATTTCATTTGTGCCGATTGCCACTTCTCCGACAAAGCGGGCGCCTTCATCCTGGTTTATCATTTTGAGGAGGAATTCTTCTCCTTTATCAGCGTGTGCTTCTATGACTTTACCTTTTTCGAGTTTCAGGTAGACGTTTTGGGCTTCGTTGCCGCGATATATTTGCGGGAAGTCGAAGAAGATTTCTCCTTCTGCGCTGTCTTCGACGGGGGATGTGAAAATTTCGCCGTCAGGGAAGTTATTCAGCCCGCAGCAGCTAATCCATTTTCTTCCTGCAGTTGAGAAAGTTATGTCTGTTTTTTCTCCTACGTATCTGACTTTTGATGTTGTATTCAGGTAGTCTGCAATTTTTTGTTGTTTTTCCCCGATTTTTTTCCATTCGGCAACAGGATCATCGGTGTTGAGATAGCAGGCATTGAAGAGAAATTCTTCATATTCGCTCAGTGACATTTTGCCTTCCTGGGCGAGGGCATTTGTCGGGAAGTTGCAGATTACCCAGCTGAGGGAGCCTTCGGCTGCTCTTTGCAGAAGTTTATCAGAGAGCGGTCTTGTTGCGCTTGAGCGTTTTGCAAGTTTTTCAGAAGGGAGTCTTGTGAGATTTTTTGTGTTGTATGGTGCGTCGATAGATATAAATTTATCGGCGTGGTCATATTCATATTTGATAAAAGGGTCGATGTATTCGAGCTGTTCATCGGTTGCTGTTTTGAAATAGATTTCAGAGAGTCCTTCTATTGATAATTTTGTGATAGGATAAGCGCCTTTTTTGAGTACCGCTTCATAGACAGCTTTGATAAGCGGCTGAGCCTGCGCTTCCGAGCGGATGATTACGATATCTCCTTTTTGAACGTTTGTTGAGTAGTCTACAAGAACGTCAGCGTATTTTTCCCATATTGTTTTTGACATAAAAATTTCTCCTTTAAAATCTTTATATTTATTATTAATAAGTTTCTCATTTTTATTATAATTGTTGTATCATTATAAAGTACTATTTTTTGAATTAACTAAGGAGGATAAATGAGGGGCTATTCGAATTATAAAAATGCCCAGGTCGTTCCTTTTTTTGAACGTTTAATAGCAGTTTTCACATATTTAACAACAGGGATAGTCGGTCTTCTGTGGATTATACTTGCTCAGATATCAGGTAAAAGGCTGAAATATTTCGTCAAGTTTCATGCGTATCAATCGATTATTCTTGCGTTTTTATATTTGCTTGTTTCGATAGCTTTGAAACTTTTGCTGGCTGTCGGGGTAAAAATTCCTTTTTTGGGCACTTATATTTATTTGCTATATTTTTATATTTTTGATTTCAAATTTATTTTTGGCGTATCAATAGTTGATTTTATTGTACTGGTTGTCCTTGCATATCTTGTGATAGTGTCATTGCTTGGTAAAGAGGGTAATATCCCAAAACTTTCTGATATGATAAGGAAACAAGTTTTGTAGAGTCGGTTATGAAATTCAGCGTAGCAGAAATAGAGGAAGTTACCGGAGCAGAGGTTATTCATTCTGAGGATAAGAGTGAAACGTTTTCAATCTGTACTGATTCGAGAGTAATTACTCAAGAAGACATCTATTTGCCTCTCAAGGGAGAAAGATTTGACGGTCATTCATTTATCAACAATGTTGTTGAATCTGGGTGCCGTGGATATTTTGTTGATAAGAACCATGTGCCGGCAGATTATAAAAACGCAGATTTTGTGCTGAGAGTAGAGGACACACTGAGTGCTTATTTGAAGATAGCATCTTTCTGGAAAGATAAAGTACATCCTTTTACTATAGGGATTACCGGCAGTTCAGGCAAAACCACCGTGAAAGAGATGGTTGCAAGTGTTCTCTCAAATAAGGCGAAGACTCGCAAATCGCTTTTGAATCATAACAATGAAATAGGTCTTTGTCAGACTCTGCTTTCTTTAGATGGTGATGAGAAATTTCTTGTTGTTGAGATGGGTATGAGGGGATTAGGAGAGATTGATTTACTTGCGAAATATGCGCGACCTGATATAGCTGTCATAAACAACATCGGGACAGCTCATATCGGACGTCTTGGCAGTGTTGAGAATATTGCAAAAGCAAAATGCGAGATAACAAATTATTTGAGCAAAGACGGTTTGTTGATAGCCTGCGAGAATGAGTTTGTCAGAAAGTATTCAAAGACAGAGAACATAGTTTTTTATGGTTCAAAGTCTTATGACATTTTGAGCATGGACGAAGACAGCGTTGAGTTTGAATATAAGGGCAGGAAGTATAAATTGAACGTTACGGGTGAGTATAATGTTCTCAACGCAATAGCAGCAATAGAAGTCGGGGCAGCCTGCGGATTAGGTTATGAAGAGATAGCAGGCGGTTTGATGGAGTATATTCCGATAGAAAAAAGAGGAAGCAGGGTTGCATTAAAAAACGGCGCTCTGTTGATAAATGATTGTTATAATGCAAATCCTGATTCGATGAAGGCTTCTTTGAGTACTTTTTTGAGTACATACAACAGCAGAAAAAAGGTGCTTGTTCTAGGTGATATGGGCGAGCTTGGCGAGCATGAAGAGTTTTATCACAGAGAGGTCGGCAGGCTGATAAAAAACTATGATGTTGACTATCTTGTCGTCATTGGCGAACTGTCAAGATTTACGGCAGAGGAAGCATGTGTAGAAAATACAAAATGCTTTAGTGCTGGTGATATTGATGATGTTGTTTCTTTTTTGAAGAATATTGTTGATAAAGATTCGGTTGTTTTATTCAAGGCTTCCCGAGTTATGAAGCTTGAAGAGATTATAAAAAAGCTGGTGGAGGAATAGATGGTTTTAGTTTATGTAAGTGCTTTAATATCATTGCTGCTGGTGCTTATCTTATCTGTACCTTATATTGACTTTTTGAAAAGGCATTTTTGCGGTCAGTATATTTATGAAGATGCTCCGAAGTCGCATGCCCATAAAGCCGGCACCCCTACAATGGGCGGGGTGATTATTGTTGATTGCGTGCTTGTTGCCGCTATTCTTTCATTGTTGATGTTTGAGAGTTTCAGCATGAAGTCCGTGATAGTCCTTGTATCATTTTTGTTGTTTGCTATTGCCGGATTTATTGATGATTATAAAAAACTAGCAAAGAAGACAAACAAAGGACTGAGGGCAAAGAGCAAGCTGTTTATACAGTTTTTGGCTGCCTTAATCCCCGGGGTATATATGTTAATAACCCATCAGAGCGATGTATCAGTTTTCGGGTTGTTCCACTTTGATTGGGGATATTTTTATTTGTTGTTTGCTTTGTTTGTAATAATTGGCTCATCAAATGCTATCAATTTGACTGACGGGCTTGATGGTTTAGCAGCAGGATTGAGCGGGATAGGTTTTTTGGGGTTGACTATTATGCTTGCTATGCAGGAAGATGTAGAGCTTGCAATAATTTCGGCTGCTATATCTTTTGCATGTTTTGCTTTTTTATATTTCAATCATAATCCTGCGAAGGTCTTCATGGGAGATACAGGAAGTCTGGCTCTCGGGGGTGCTTTTGGTGTTTTAGGTGTTGCAGGCAAACTTGAATTCTGGTTAATTCCTTTAGGGATAGTTTTTATTCTTGAAACATTATCTGTTATAATTCAGGTAATCAGTTTCAAAACCACAGGAAAGAGAGTGTTCAAGATGTCGCCTATTCATCATCACTTTGAGCTTTGCGGATGGAGTGAGAAAAAGGTTGTATATGTCTTTTATCTTGTAGGTTTGATTTTTGCAACAGCAGGAGTAGTTTGGTATATATTATGAAAAGAAATTGGCTTGATAAAAAAATTGTTATTCTCGGGTTATCAAAGAGCGGCATAGCTGCTGCAAAATATTTATGTAAACAGGGCGCCGAGTGCACCATCAGTGATTCAAAAGAAGCTAATGAGGCTGATTTGAAAGTTATTGACGAGCTGCAGGGAATGGGCATCAGTGTTGAGATGGGACAGCATAAGACTGAAACAATTGAGGATGCTTATTTGATTGTGACAAGCCCCGGGATACCACCGACGGCTGATGTGTATACGGTTGCAAGAGATAATCATGTACAGGTTATCAGTGAGATGGAGCTTGCTTATTTGGAAACGTATAAGCCGTTTATTGCGATTACCGGTACAAATGGGAAGACGACTACAACTACTTTAATTTCTGAGATATTATCAAACGGAGATTTGTGTGCGCCTGCGTGCGGAAACATCGGCATTCCTGCGACATCGTTGCTTGATGAAGATTTGGATTATTTTGTAGCTGAAATAAGTTCTTTTCAGATTGCGACGAGCAAGACTTTTAAGCCTCAGATTGCATGTTATTTGAACTATACACCTGATCATATTTACTGGCATGGCTCTGAGGAAGCTTATCGTGCGACGAAAGAGTCTTTGTTTATTCCTCCTCATGCTCCTGTATGGGGGGTATTTAACGCATGCGACGAAGTTGTTATGGCTGCTGCTGCGAAGTCACCTTCCGATAAGTGGTATTTTGGAAGAGAGATGAGCAGGCAGTGTTGTTATATCAAAGATGATTGTATTATGTTCAAGAATGCGAAGGGAGAAGAAAGTCCTTTAATCAACATTCATGAGATAAATATTTTTGGCGAGCACAATTATCAAAATATCATGGCATCAGTTATTGTAGCGAAGATAGTTGGTGTTGATGATGAAGTAATCAGAAAAACTCTGAGGGAGTTCAAAGCACCTCCTCACAGGCTTGAGTTTGTTGCAAAAGTTGACGGTAAAAGTTATTATAACGATTCAAAAGCGACAAATGTTGATTCGGCGGTTAGAGCGCTTGAGGCATTCAACTATCAGTCTATTACGCTGATTGCCGGAGGCAGGGATAAGGGGGCGTCTTTGGCTCCTTTTGTTGACGCTGTCAAAAAGTATGTGAATAATGTTGTTTTAATCGGAGAAGCTGCTGATTATTTTGAAGAAGAGCTTAAAAAGGGCGGATATACAAGTATAAAGAAAGCAGACTCAATGGAAGCCGCAATAGATTTGGCTTCTCAGCTTGGTGATGAAGTTGTTTTGCTTTCTCCAGCCTGTGCTTCTTTTGATATGTTTAACAGTTTTGAACATAGAGGGGATGTATTCAGAAATTATGTATTACAGAAGCTCCAAAAAGGCTAAATCCACACCGGGCAATTTTGAAACGATAGTATCACCGGTTGATACATCTCTTTTGCTGATAATTTGTTTATTGTCAATTATCGGTTTGATGGCAGTGTTGAGTGCTTCTTCTTCGTATGGTTTCTCAGATCAGGGGGATTATTTTTATTATTTCAAGAAGCAGTTTGTGAGTTTTATTGTCGGTTTTATTTTTATGGGATTTTTTATCCGTTTCAATTATAAAAAACTCCGTCAATATATTAAACCCGTATCAATGGTGTTGCTGGTTCTGCTTGTATGCACAATGATTATGGGTCGTGTTGCTTTTGGTGCTTCGAGGTGGTTTTTGGGTATGCAGCCATCAGAGCTTGCGAAGCCGATATGTATAATTCTTATGGCAATGGGGTTGTCAGAGTGTAAAAAAATAGTTGACCCTCTGTTTATGTCAAAAATAGGAACTATTCTTGCGCTGGCGGCATTAATTTTGCTCCAGCCGAATTTAAGTATGTTTATAATAATTATGGTAACGATGCTCGCTATGTGTTTTGTCGGCGGGATATCTTTTTCGCTGTTGTTCTCAGGATGTGTAAGCTTTTTGTCAATAGCGGTTTTATCAATTATGCATAAAGCTTATCAAAGCGCAAGAATTACCGGCTGGCTTGACCCGTGGTCAGACCCTAACGGAAAGGGATATAATTTAATTCAATCATGGTATGCTATATCATCAGGTGGAATTTTCGGAGTCGGATTCGGAGCATCAAAGCAGAAGCTTTTGTGGCTTCCGTTCGGATATACTGATTTTATTTTTGCGGTTATTGCCGAAGAATTCGGCTTTTTGGGGTGTTTATTTTTGCTTGGAATTTTGATAGCATTTATTCATAGCGGTTTTATGGTTGCGAAGAGAGCAAGCGACCGTTTTGGTTCTTTATTAGCATTTGGAATTACTTTTATGATAGGATTTCAGGCATTTATCAATATTGGAGTTGCAACCGGTGTTCTGCCGGCTACAGGTGTAACCCTGCCTTTGATAAGTTATGGTGGGACTTCTGTTGTCGTAACCATGGCTATGATAGGAATACTCTTGAATATATCAAGATATAAAATAAAGAGGATTAATCCGTATGTCAAATAATGAACAAATAGTGTTTATTACAGGAGGAGGAACAGGCGGGCATGTTTATCCTGCTGTTGCCGTATATGAAAGGCTTGCATTAGAATACGGAGATTGTAATGTGTATTATATAGGCGATCCGGAGAAATTGGACAAGCATGTGGCGGAAGAGAATAATATGAACTTTCTGCCTGTTATAGTTTCCGGTATGCCGAGGAAGTTCAGCTTTACGATATTTTCGTTTTTATTTGAATTGTTTTTGGAGAGCATCAGATGTATAGGTTACATCATGAAATATAAACCCGGAGTAATAATAGGAACAGGGGGATATGTGAGTGCTCCTGCTTTGATAGCCGGAGTGCTGATGGGCGTTCCGATAATTTTGCATGACCCTGATGCTTATCCAGGTATTGTAACTAGAAAGCTGGCACCGTTTGCAAAGCATGTGAATATTGCATTTAAGGATGCGAAAAAATACATCAAAAATAAAAGTATAAGTTGTTATGGTAATCCTTTGAGAATATCTTTATGCAGTGTGACAAAAACTGATGCAAAGAGGCTTTTGCGTCTTGATGCAAATAAAAAGACGCTGTTTGTTATGGGAGGTTCTCAGGGTGCTCAGTCTATAAACAACGCAATAAAGATGATTGCACGTGAACTTGTTGAAGATTGCGGCATACAAATTATTCACCAGACCGGTTCAAAAAATTATGAGAGTTATTGTATGGAGATGAAGGGGATATGGTGGGACAATTTTGCCTCAAATCCTCTTTATGTTGTTCGTCCTTATTTTGAAGATATGTCTTTGCCTTTGAATGCTGCAGATTTGGTTTTGTGCAGAGCAGGCTCTTTGAGCATTGCAGAGTTAAATCTTTGCGGAGTTCCTTCTATATTAATTCCTTATCCGCATGCTGCTGCTGATCATCAGAAACATAATGCTGTAGCAATGCAAAAGATTGGAGCTTCTTTGTGTATTGCAGATAAAAATTGTACGGCAGAAACACTAAAACCTTTGATTCTTGATTTGATAAATGATTCGACAAAATTAAACCAGATGAGCCAGGCAAACAGAAGGGCTGCAAAACCGAATGCAATGAATGATTTGTTCAATATAATCAGTCAATACCTTGCTTAGCGAGTTCTTTTTTCATTCTGTTTAAACTTGATTGAATGATTCTTGAAATTCTTGATTGGGAAACATTAAATTCTTCAGCGAGGTCTTTGATTTTTTTGTTGTTGTAAAAACGGCTTTCAATCAAACTTCTTTCTCTGTCAGAGAGGACTTTGATTGCTTTTTTGAGTGCGACGCTCAAGTCTTTCAGCTCACAGAGTTCATCGGGTCTTGATGATGTATCTTCAAATTGGACAGGGTTATCTCTTTCTTCGAGTTCGTTTATTGAAAGAATTGCACTGTACGCTCTATCCCGTGCGTCGAAATCAGAATATTTGTAGTGTGACTCTTCACCCGAGTCCTCGTCATTTTTGGCTTTATACCATTTGTATCTTCTGCGGAGTTCATTTCTTATTGACCATTTAATAGCAGTAGATATGTATGATATATTGTATTTTTTGTTTGTCTTAAGCAGCGTATGTACGCATAAGGTGCCGATTGCCACCAGTTCATTGAAATCTATCAAATAGAGTTGAGATATTCTGCTATATTCAATTTTGGCAATAGTCGTTATAAGATTCTTATATTCTTTTAGTTTCTGGGATGAATCTTGTTTTACAACAACATTACTGTGATACATATTAACTTTTTTTTCTCCACAACCTTATTATTATTCTATATGAAAAAAAATATTTTTAAAGACTAATATTATAAAAAGTTAACTATGTAAAAATTGCTTAATAATTTAAGAAATATTAAGGTTATGAAATTTGTAATTTTGGGTATAAAATATGTATCCCAATAAAATAGGCTATTTCAGGCTGTTTATTTTGAGTGAAAAACACAAACGTTTATATTATTATTATCTTTTTTATTTATAAATAAGTATTCATATTTAAATCACAAAAGTTATATAAAACGTGTTCCATGCCGTTTTTTTTGAAATTTTTTTGAAAAAAAAATCATGATGATGTTACAATCTTAAGTAATATGTTTTTATAGCTGGTATCTAAAGAAGGTGTAAGTATGAATGATGTTAGAGATAGAAGTGACGTGACGCAGGCTGGTTTAGACATGGACAAGCCCATGTTTTCTATAAGCGTACTCGCTGATATTTTGAGTATCCACCAGAGAACATTACGAATTTATGATGAAGAAAATATTCTTAGCCCTTCTCGTTCCCCAAAAAATAGAAGATTGTATTCGTTGAATGATATTGAAAAGGGAAAATTTATTCAATTTTTGACAAGAGAGTTAGGAATTAATCTTGCCGGAACAAAAATTATTTTGAATTTGTTGACGCAACTCAAAGTGCCTCAGGAAGAGTATATTGATTATTTGTCTAATGTTGCGAAGAACGTTAATATTACTCCTGAAGAACAGCAGCAAAATAAAGAAAAATTGTCAAAAAGAGGACGTAAAAAGAAGTCTGTTTAGAGCTGTTGTTGTATTCTGTTGGTTTGTATAATACTTCAAATATATGATGGTTTAGACCTGTATAAGTATTTAAATTCTCCTAAGGGTTGATGTTTTTATTTTTACAGATTGTAAAATAATAATATAAAGGTCTATCGGAGTTTTATATGAATTTGAATGAGGAATGTCTGCTTCATTATTTGAAGAACCCGCAGAGCTTGAATAACACTATGAAGCAGCTTAGAGACTATATCTTTGTAAAAGAGTCTTACGACATTAAACAGCAGTTTAAAAAATATTTCACGGATGAAAGATAGCTGTCATCAAAGAGTGCGATATATAAAGGCATCGAAACACCATGGAACAGGCGATGTTCCTGTTGGCGCATGCGGGAAGATTATTCTTGTTGCAAGAGAGTCACTGACTGACAAGGCACTTGTCGATTTTGAAAAATACGGCAAAGCGATTATTCCACTCAGTTGTCTTGAGATGTTAGAATAGTTGTGTATTTTTTAGAGTGAGAGTTAGTTAGGATTGAATATGAGCAGTAAGTATAAATATTTAACATGGGCTGTTGTTGTTTTGCTTGTGTTGACTTTTTTGAAAATATTACCCGGAACATCAAGTGTTATAGAGGCTTTTGAGCTGAAGAGTTATGACTTCAGGCAGAGTGTCAGCTCGGAAAAACATATTGTCAACGATGATGTCGTTGTACTGGCGATTGATGATGCGAGCATAGATATTTTGAATGAAAAATACGGTCAGTGGCCATGGCAGCGTAATTCTTATGTCGATATAATAAATTTTCTTGAAGAGAGCAAGGCAAAGGCGATAGTGTTTGATCTCATGTTTTTGCCGAATGCGTCGAATACGAAGTATGACCAGCTTTTGAGCGATACGATATCAAAATATGACAATGTGTTTATTGCCATGAATTTTGATAATCGTGATAATGAGGTGCGTCTTCCTCAGTCTATAAAAGCAAAGATGAACATGGATAAGAAGCTTGATTTATTATCATTCAGCGGGTGCCGCCCCGTGCTTCCCCAGCTTTTAAGCGGAACTCCAAATATAGGGATTATAAACGTTCAGCGTGACAGTGACGGTGTTTTGCGAAGAGCCCCTTTGTTTGTAAAATATAATGATGATGTTTATCCCTCTTTGGCTATGAAAGTTTTTTCTTTTGTCAATGGTGTTGATGAGTACAGTGTTGATAAAGATTATGTATTAACGGCAGGGGATAAAAAAATAAAACTTGAGAAAGACGGTGCTGTCCATCTGAACTGGTACAAGCTTCGTGATGATATAAGCGGTTCTTTCAAGCATATTCCGGCATGGCGGGTGGTGAAATCTCTTGAGGCGAAGAAGAACAACTCAAAGAGTTTTATTCCCGAGGATAATTTTGAAAACAAGATTGTTTTTGTCGGAGTGACTGCGACATCTCAATATGACATAAAAACAACGCCGATAAGCAAGAATACAGCAGGGATAGAATTTCAGACAACAACTTTTTTAAACTTGATGGAAAATAATATTATTCACCGCACATCATTTTTCATAAACGTGTTAATAAGTTTGGTGCTTGTCTTGGCTGTCGGATTTTTGATTTTATATTTTGATTCTGCTATTGTGAGTGTTGTTTTGTCGTCGGTTGTTATTCTGTCATTTTTTGCAACATCCGTTATGTTGTATGTTCATCAAAATATTTGGACTGATATTTTCTTCCCCGTGTTTGCCGTAATTATAATTATGATATTCATGTATTTGGTGAAATACATGACAAAAGCACGTGATTTTGATTATACCTACAAACTTGCTACAACTGACGGTTTAACAGGGTTGTATAACCACAGATATATGCAGGAGCAGATTGCAAAGAACATAGCTTCCTCAAGAAGGTATAACACGAAGTTTTCGCTGCTTCTTCTTGATATAGACTTTTTCAAAAAGTTTAATGATACTTACGGTCATCAGGCAGGGGATGCAGTGTTGAGATATGTATCAGAGTTGTTGAAGAAATCTATCCGCTCTACTGATATTGCAGCAAGATACGGAGGCGAAGAGCTTGTTATAATCCTTACCAACACGGATAAAGAAGAGGCGTATATTACGGCAGAAAAAATATGCAAGAAGATAGCCGCCAAGAAAATGCGTATATCAGAAAAACAGGAAGTAAGCGTTACAGTGAGCATAGGTGTTACGACGTATCCTGAGAACGGTTCAAATTCTGAAGAACTGATAGAATATGCTGATAAAGGGCTTTATTATGCAAAAGAACATGGAAGAAATCAGGTCGGGAAAATACCTGATGACTCTTCCGTACAGTAAATTAAAAGAGGTCATATCTTTAAGATATGACCTCTTTTTTTATTGTTCTTGTATTTCGATATTCAGACCGGTCATAGCCCAGTCATCATAGTTATGAGGTTTGCCGTCGCTTCTCATATCTGCACCTGCCTGAACGAAAATTTCGAGTGCTTTTCCGTTGTTGATTATCTTGCAGCTTGCAGTGCTCGGGCTGCCTTTTGGTGTTTCTTTGTTCAAAGTACCCGGGGTTCCTATTTGGTTTTTGCTTTGATAATTTACCGGACATGCCCATGAGTTTTCAGGGATAGAACAGTTTGTGATTATATATTTATTTTTATCTATATTTGTTACTTCTACCAATTGATTATTTTCATTCAGTTTATAGAAAGTAAATTCATTGATATTGACACGGAAGGTGGCATTGCAGCATGATGCGCCTTTTGTATAATATTGTCCGTTTGCATCTTTTTTCAAGCCGCATGTTTCTTCACATTTTTTGAGTCTTTTATATAGAGTATTTGTACCGTTCTTTCCGAAATATTTGGTACAATTCGGGTCAGAGAAACCGCCGTCGCCGATTGTGTAGATGTTTATGAATTTTGCTTTGTAGACATCTTTCTCTTTTTTGCATTGAGAAATTTTTATGGAACTAGGAGAACCGTCTTCATTTGGCAGATAGTATTCTTCGATATATGCTGCCGGAGAACCGTCGTCATAAGTTTTGCTCGGGTCTTTTTGCTTGACGGAAACAAGGCTGCTGCAACTGAGTTTGCAAACAGTTTGTGTTCCCTTCGGGTCTGTTGTTATTTCTAAAGAGCCTTCTCTGGTATCTTTGTTCCATGAAGCTGAAGCCCAATAGTCTTTTAATCTCTTTTTATCTGTAATATATGCGCAGCAAGGATATTCCTGACAATTGTTCCTGCATTCCTGGATTTCTTGTCCGTTAGATATAAAACTTTGAATACTAAACGGCGAATATGGCAGATAATACATATTACAGTATTGGCTTTTTTGATTGTTATTACATGATATTGTCTTTTGGGCTTCTTTTTTCACAAGACTATCACAGGTTTGTGTACAAATTTCTCCCAAATCATCGATGATTTGTCTGCTTCTTGTTGATTTATTCCAATTTCCCCACGGGTATTCCCAATAGTGATTTAATATGTAGGCACAACAAGCATAAGGACCGCCATCTCTGCTGCATTGAGGATAAGGCTCACAAACGAGTTTGATTTTTCCTTTGTAAGCAGCAGAACAGGAGTTTTCAACGGGAGTTTTGACAAGCTTGCATTTGCTGCAGTCGACATATTTGTGAGTTTTCTGGTCAGTTGTAGAATCACTTGCTTCGTATTCACCGATTTTACCGTTTTGATAAAGACTAAGCAAAACGACATCTTCGCCGAGAATATTGTTTCCTTTGTTTGGACCGTTGACATCAACAATAATTTTGATAGGAGTTTTTTCATCTTTGAATTTTTGATTAAGCCCGATCCAGGTTTCCCCTGTAGATGTAGTGAGGTTTGTGAGGGCATAGATATTATCAGGCAACTTGTCACCTGAGAAGAATTTGTTATCAGAGATATCGGAAGGTTGTTCGCAGTTAGTAGAGCCGATATCGCTGAATATTTTGACATAGTTATCGCAGAATTTTTCGCCGCCTTCGAAAGCTTTGTTCGGATAAATTTTGTCATTTTCGAGAAGAGTTTTTACACCGTAGCTTAGTGTAACAGCTGGTTTTTTTGCGAGATATTCATGTTCTTTCGGAATAGCGTTGATTAAGACATAAATGGTAGCAGCAGCAACAATGCCGAGGATAGCAAGTGCTATGAGGACTTCTACCAGTGTGAAACCTTTTTTTAGTTGCATGTAAGTATCCTATATTAGTAAAATGATTAGTTGCAGTTGTCGCTTTCATATTCCAGATAAAATTCTGAAACACCCCAGTCGTCATAGTCTTCGACATAGTTATTGTTATATTGGTATCTTGTTGAGAGAGTTGCCTTAATACCGTTGTCGGTGGGTGAACAAGAGCAGCTGAATGTACCGCCGATTGAGCCTGCTGAATTATGCGTTTGAGAATTTGCCCAGTCGAGGCTTCTGATATTTTCACATTCGCATTTTGTAACTTTGGCATCTGCCGGCAATCCCAAATCACTTTTCGGAATTGTTTGAGAACCCGAGCAATCTCTCAACCCTGAGCCTCGTGTACATACAGCAGCGTAGTTCGCTTGTCCCATAATCCAGTCACGGTCTGCTGACTCTGCTTTGCTCATATCACCGATTACGATAGTATAATCAAGGCTTTTTGTTCCTTTACAAACGCATTTTTGAACCTGAGGATTCTTTCTGCAGGGAACAATTTCGTTTCCATCAAGCCAGTAGGTGTCATGTTTTGTTTTCCAGCTGCCGTCGCTGCAATATGATGTTACTGTATTTGGTTTCTTAACAAGACTTTCGCAGGGCTGGAAGCAGACATTCCCGACATCATCGGTGGTAGCTCTTCCCTGAGCAGTCCAGGCGCCCCAGGGGAATTCTCTGTAATGATTAAATATGTAGGCACAACAAGCATAAGGACCGCCATCTCTGCTGCATTGAGGATAAGGCTCACAAACGAGTTTGATTTTTCCTTTGTAAGCAGCAGAACAGGAGTTTTCAACGGGAGTTTTGACAAGCTTGCATTTGCTGCAGTCGACATATTTGTGAGTTTTCTGGTCAGTTGTAGAATCACTTGCTTCGTATTCACCGATTTTACCGTTTTGATAAAGACTAAGCAAAACGACATCTTCGCCGAGAATATTGTTTCCTTTGTTTGGACCGTTGACATCAACAATAATTTTGATAGGAGTTTTTTCATCTTTGAATTTTTGATTAAGCCCGATCCAGGTTTCCCCTGTAGATGTAGTGAGGTTTGTGAGGGCATAGATATTATCAGGCAACTTGTCACCTGAGAAGAATTTGTTATCAGAGATATCGGAAGGTTGTTCGCAGTTAGTAGAGCCGATATCGCTGAATATTTTGACATAGTTATCGCAGAATTTTTCGCCGCCTTCGAAAGCTTTGTTCGGATAAATTTTGTCATTTTCGAGAAGAGTTTTTACACCGTAGCTTAGTGTAACAGCTGGTTTTTTTGCGAGATATTCATGTTCTTTCGGAATAATGTTGATTAAGATATATATGGTAGTTGCAGCGACAATTCCAAGGATAACAAGGGCAATCAGCACTTCTACCAGTGTGAAAGCTCTTTTTGACGACATCTAATATAGAACTCCTATTTTTATATAAGTTATCTTTATTATACCCATTTATGTTTGCTTTTAAAACTTTATTAATTTTTTATAAAAAAAGAGCCCGCAGGTTATGCGGGCTCTTTTGATGTTTTCTATTATTATTTACAAGCAATCGCCTGTTGTTTCGTATTCAATCTGTACTTCTCTGACACCTGAGTCGTCGAAGTCATAGATTTGAGTTTTGCTTGAGTTCAGTATTGTTCCTGCGTTGATTGTTACCGTGAAGGATTTTCCTCCATTTCCTATTTTACAGGTTGCTGATGAGTAACTTCCGATAGGCATACCACCCATATTATAAAGGTCATTTCCTCTGTTATTACAATATGGAGTTCCTAGTTTGCAATAGTCAAATCCTACAGGAATTGGAGTACATTTTGTGATTTTTGCTTCGTTTGGCAATTTGATATCAGCCAGCGAATATGTTTTTGAGAATGTACACTTTGTGCCAAGAGAAGCACTGTCAGCACATCTTTGTACTTTGACCTGGCTGTTGATGAAGGCTGCCTCTGATGTAGAGCCTTTTTCGTTTCCTATAACGAGAGCTTCAGTTCCTAAATTACCTGTTGTTTTACATATACAAGGATTTTTCTCAAGATATTTTCTGCATGGAATGATTTCATTTCCATCAAGATAATATGCATAGTATTTTTCTTTTATTCTATCACCGCATTTTGTTTCTACGGTTTTTCTTGTCAAGCTTTCGCAGGGCTGGAAGCAGACATTCCCGACATCATCGGTGGTAGCTCTTCCCTGAGCAGTCCAGGCGCCCCAGGGGAATTCTCTGTAATGATTAAATATGTAGGCACAACAAGCATAAGGACCGCCATCTCTGCTGCATTGAGGATAAGGCTCACAAACGAGTTTGATTTTTCCTTTGTAAGCAGCAGAACAGGAGTTTTCAACGGGAGTTTTGACAAGCTTGCATTTGCTGCAGTCGACATATTTGTGAGTTTTCTGGTCAGTTGTAGAATCACTTGCTTCGTATTCACCGATTTTACCGTTTTGATAAAGACTAAGCAAAACGACATCTTCGCCGAGAATATTGTTTCCTTTGTTTGGACCGTTGACATCAACAATAATTTTGATAGGAGTTTTTTCATCTTTGAATTTTTGATTAAGCCCGATCCAGGTTTCCCCTGTAGATGTAGTGAGGTTTGTGAGGGCATAGATATTATCAGGCAACTTGTCACCTGAGAAGAATTTGTTATCAGAGATATCGGAAGGTTGTTCGCAGTTAGTAGAGCCGATATCGCTGAATATTTTGACATAGTTATCGCAGAATTTTTCGCCGCCTTCGAAAGCTTTGTTCGGATAAATTTTGTCATTTTCGAGAAGAGTTTTTACACCGTAGCTTAGTGTAACAGCTGGTTTTTTTGCGAGATATTCATGTTCTTTCGGAATAGCGTTGATTAAGACATAAATGGTAGCAGCAGCAACAATGCCGAGGATAGCAAGTGCTATGAGGACTTCTACCAGTGTGAAACCTTTTTTAAGTTGCATATTTTACTCCTATTTCTCAGTAAATTTTAATTTTATTATACCCGTTTTTGATTGTTTTTAAAACTTTATAAATAAAAAGAGTTACGGTAATTTAACCGTAACTCTTTTTGTAATAATTGAATATTACATCATACCGGGCATTCCGCCGCCCATATCAGGCATAGCCGGTTTTTCTTCAGGAATATCAACAACTGCTGCTTCTGTTGTCAACAGCATAGAAGCTACTGAAGCTGCATTTTCAAGAGCGCTTCTTGTAACTTTTGCAGGGTCTACGATACCTGCTTTAACCATATCTGTGAATACTCCGTTTTGAGCGTCAAAGCCTTCGTTTTCTCCGAGTTCTTTAACTTTTTCTACAATAACATCGCCTCTTTCGCCTGCATTTTCTGCAATTTGTTTAAGAGGAGCATCGAGAGCTCTCAAAAGAATTTCAGCCCCTGTTTTTGTATCAGCTGAGCAGCCGCAGTCGCAAGCTGATTTCATTTTGTTATCGAGGAGTTTTGCAACTTTAATGAGTGCAACGCCGCCGCCAGGGACGATACCTTCTTCGATGGCTGCTCTTGTTGCGTTGAGAGCGTCTTCTATTCTCAGTTTTCTTTCTTTCAACTCTGTTTCTGTTGCAGCGCCGACTTCGATTACTGCTACACCGCCTGAGAGTTTTGCAAGACGTTCTTGGAGTTTTTCTTTGTCATAATCACTGTCTGAATCCTGGATTTGACGTTTGATGAGAGCAACTCTGTCTGCAACTTTTGCAGCTGTTTCATCGCCTACAACTATTGTTGTTGTATCTTTTGTAACTGTGACACGGCGTGCTTTACCGAGCATTTGAACTGTGATGTTTTCGAGTTTGATGCCGAGTTCTTCAGTGAACATTTCGCCGCCTGTGAGGATTGCGATATCTTCCAACATAGCTTTTCTTCTGTCGCCAAATCCGGGAGCTTTTACGGCAACAGCTTTGAGAACTTTTCTCATTGTGTTGACAACCAGTGTAGCAAGTGCTTCACCTTCAACATCTTCAGCTATGATAAGAAGTCCTCTGCCTTCTCTTGCAACCTGTTCAAGTATAGGAACCAGGTCTGCAATAAGGTTAATTTTTTTGTTTACGCAGAGAACGAAAGCGTCTTCGAGGACAGTTTCCATTCTTTCAGTATCAGTGATGAAGTAAGGTGATATGTAACCTTTATCGAATTGCATACCTTCTACAACTTTGAGGTTTGTGCCTGTTGTTTTTGATTCTTCAACAGTGATAACGCCGTCTTTACCGACTTTATCCATTGCATCAGCAATCAAACCGCCGATATAAGAGTCATTGCCGGCAGAAATAGCAGCTACCTGAGAGATAGCTTCTTTTGTGCTGACAGGGCGAGCCATTGCTTTGATTTCTTCTACAGCGATATCAACAGCTTTATTGATGCCTTTTTTCAATTCCATCGGGTTAGCGCCTGCTGTTACGTTTTTGATACCTTCTTTTACGATAGCCTGTGCAAGAACAGAGGCTGTAGTTGTACCATCACCTGCGATGTCATTTGTTTTTGAAGATACTTCTTTAATAAGCTGAGCGCCTGCGTTTTGAAGAGGATCTTTCAATTCAATTTCTTTAGCGATTGTTACACCGTCGTTAACAATTTGAGGACCGCCGAATTTCTTTTCAAGTATAACATTACGACCTTTTGGTCCGAGAGTAACTTTAACCGCATCAGCAACGGCATTAACTCCTTCTACGAGAGCTTTGCGTGCTTCTTCGTTAAATAATATTTTCTTAGCCATTGTAATCTAACTCCTTATTCTATGATTCCTAATACGTCTCTGACTGATAAGATTTTGTATTCTTTATCGCCGACTTTTATGTCGCTGCCGCCGTATTTTGCAAATAATACGACATCACCGACTTTGACTTCCATTTCTTCTTTTTGTCCGTTTTCGAGAGTTTTTCCGGGACCTACCGCAAGAACTTTTGCTTTTTGAGATTTTTCTCTTGCAGAATCAGGAATGAAAATTCCGCCCGAAGTTTGTTCTGTTTCATCTATAACTTCTACGACTATTTTGTCTGATAGTGGTCTGATGTTTACTGACATAGTATCCTCCAATGTAAAACTAACTTGATAAATATAACAAAAACATCTTATTTTATAAAGAAGTATTTATCTTTACCATCGATTTTATAGCAATAAAATAATAAGTTATGAAAAAATTAAGGAAATTTTAATTTTTTCATATATTGAAATTTCCATATTATTTTTTGTGCTTTTTACGGGGCGAAAATATTTTTAAACAAGCTGCAGAAATTTTATTTTGGAGGTAAGTCTGTGATTAAAGATAGGCATAAAAACTCCTCTTTTTATTCAAATTTGTAAATATATGCTTGATTTGAAATATTTCTCTTATACTTATCACATCTATCTTCTCCTCCTGTATACAAAAAAGAACCATCTTTGAGAAGAACGAAGCTTCCAAGTTCAAAAGGGGTTGGAAGATGATATGTTTTTTGTTTAAAAATATGTTTATTGACAAGAAATTCTTCAGCTAGCGGATGAACATAAAAATGTCCGTTAAAAACTATTATATTTCCGTCAATTTTTTTTAATACTTTCACAGGATGTATATGTTCAGCTCTGTTTGTTTTGACTGGAATAAATTTATTCTTTTTTACATCATAAATTTCGGCTATATATCCCGCTTCTTGATCTCCTCCAATTTCAAGAATATTTTTGTTATCAAGCATAATATAGCTGCCATTAATATTAGGATGATAACATTTTGGTGATGACTGCCTCAAAATTTTTGAAAAATTTTTGTCTGTTACAACAACATGTCCATCATGATAAATTAACAATATTTCATTATTATCAATTTTAAAAAACTTTATATGATTTCCTATTTTGATTTTATAAAAATCATCTACCTTTATTTCTGAGATAGTGTTTGTTTTCTCATTATATTTATTAAAACCTGTAAATCCATTAAGTATAGGAAGACCATTTTCTAAGATATAGTTATCTTCATCAATTTTTACTATATTGAAACCAAAGCCACAATTGGATGAATAAGTTGTAAGTTTGGGACCTGTTGTAATGGTATTTGTTTTGGGGTCATATATTTCAGTATACCCGGGATAACATGTACGTGTTCCACCTGCTATCAACACTTTTCCATTATCTAATAAGACAGATGAATGCTTAGCTCTGGCATATTCTAAAGGTGGACCTTCAATAAATTTTTTTGTTTTTGGATTATATATCTCTGTTGTTGCAAGCTCTATGCTTGAACTAGGATGGTCAACATGTGCCCTGAAACCATATCCTCCTGATATAAAAACCCGTCCATCAGGTAAAAGAACAGAACTATGCCATTTTCTTGCATAAATCATATCGCCCGTTTCAAAAAATCCTTCTTTCCCATCAGAGATTTTGACTGCATAAGAACATGAAAAAATAGAAGACAGCAAAAAGAGCAAACAAAAACAAAAAAATATCATATATTTGGTTTTTATAAACTTCTTGAACACTTTGGCTTACTCCTAAAAACTATTTACAAACAGACATAAAATTGTTATTTTATTTGAAAATATATGCTTCTTTTGTCGAAGGAAAACCTCCTCCAGAACCTCCGGTATAGAGATATGTTCCATCCTTCAACTTTGTAAACGTCCCATATCTTGATGGCGCCATATATGTTTTTTTGTAAAATTCATTTTTTGTTGTGTCAAAACCAAACAATATAGCATTCTTATATGCAGAATATTTTGTTTTTACAAATACAATATCTTTATTTAGCATTTTATAGCTATGAATTGAAAAATCACTAATAATCGGAACATTTTTTATCATATTAAAAGTACCTGTTTTTTGATCAAATATTGCTGCTTTAGAAGTATAGTGATATTTCGGATATCTATAAATCAAACCGTTTATTATTTCTTTTGTATAAAAAGTTCCTAAAATTAAATATTTATCTGGAGAAAGTTCTATGCCTGTTCGGTATATTTTTATTTCAGGGGTTTGAAAAGACTTTATATTCATAGTTGCTTTATCAACACACAAAACTCCATCATTTGATGCAAGAAAAGTCAATTTTTCATCATCATTGTGCAGTTCCTCAAGATATGAATAATTTATAAGTCTATCTGTTTTTTTCCACGTATTATCTTTTGTGTTATATAAAAACGCTGCTTTTGTATCATTTTGTATTAGCAATGTGTCTTTATTCATCTCAATGATAGAATAATTAAAATATTCTGTAAAAATTGTTTCTTTAGGAAATTTTGCCCCTAATGATATTGTATTTGTCTTCGGGTCATATACTTCTACTGTTCGTGCAAGATCTACTTCTTTTTTATTTTGTTTACTGTATGGAAAAGTAGATGGAAAAATCAAGACTTTACCATCCTCGCAAAGATAGAGAAGAGATGTAAAATATTTTCTGAAATTTAGTTTTGGACCGAGAGAAAAAGTCTGAGTCTTTGGATCATATATCTCTGTTGTCCAGGATGCTTCTTCGCCTCCTCCTCTTCCTCCGACAATCAGAACACGACCGTCTTTCAAGAGAATTGCACTATGACCTGATCTTGCATAGTGCATATTTCCAGTTCTAAAAAATCCTTCTTCTCCATCAGAGATTTTCACTGCATAAGAACATGAAAAAATAGAAGACAACAGAAAGAATAAACAAAAACAAAAAAATACCACATATTTGGTTTTCAAAAACTTCTTAAACACTCAGACATACCCCGATTAAACCAAACAAAAATATAAATTATTTTAGCATATTTTTGCTATCCCTGTCATTCAAATGGTGAAAACTCCACAACAAAGATATTTCTCTCCGCTCAATATGACCTTCACCCTCAAAAGACTTTTCGCTTTGCTCAGAGTGACAAGGCGGGGGATTGTTTGCTCACATCCGCGTCATTCCGTAAACTGCCTGTTGTTGAGGCTGCGCAGG
>ERZ1643249.316-NODE-316-length-58602-cov-7.118452_pt1 | contig 58602 bp, 55 predicted proteins | sample MGYA00579263_ERZ1643249 | MGnify/ENA primary metagenome ERZ1643249 (study PRJEB29033, sample SAMEA4952264) | chicken gut metagenome | biome: Broiler Chicken; feature: Gastrointestinal Tract; material: Caecum | place: Ireland | collected 2018 | study: Broiler...
TGTACTGGTTCTTCGGCACCGAGCTGGGCTGCGCCATCCGCGCCACCGGCTGCAACGCCAGCATGGCGCGGGCCCAGGGCATCAACACCAGCCTGAACAAGGTCATCGGCCTGATGATCTCCAACGGCCTGGTGGCGCTGTCCGGCGCGCTGCTGGCCCAGTACCAGGGCTTTGCCGACGTCAGCATGGGCCGCGGCGCCATCGTCATCGGCCTGGCCGCCGTCATCATCGGCGAGGCTTTGCTCAGCCGCGTGTTCCACAACTTCGCCCTCAAGATGCTCTCGGTGGCGGTGGGCAGCGTCATCTACTACCTGGTCTACCAGGTGGTCATCTGGTTCAAGGTGGACACCGACATGCTCAAGGCGTTCAGCGCCGTGGTGGTGGCCATCTTCCTGGCCATCCCGTACTGGAAGGGCAAATACTTTACCAAACCCACGGTGGCAAAGGGGGCCGACAAGAATGCTTGAGATCAAAAACGTATACAAGACCTTCAATGCGGGCACCGTCAACCAGAAGGTGGCCCTCAACGGCCTGGACCTGACGCTGGAGGACGGCGATTTCGTCACCGTCATCGGCGGCAACGGCGCGGGCAAGTCCACCATGCTCAACGCGGTGGCCGGCGTCTGGCCCATCGACATGGGCAAGATCCTGATCGACGGCAGGGACATCACCCGCCTGCCGGAGCACAAGCGTGCCAAGTACATCGGCCGGGTGTTCCAGGACCCGATGATGGGCACCGCCGCCACCATGGGCATCGACGAAAACCTGGCCCTGGCCCGTCGCCGCGGCCAGCCCCGCACGCTGCGCACCGGTATCTCGGCCAAAGAGCGGGCCGAGTTCCGCGAGCTGGTCAAAACGCTGGACCTGGGGCTGGAGGACCGCATGACCAGCAAGGTGGGCCTGCTTTCCGGCGGCCAGCGGCAGGCCATCACGCTGCTGATGGCCACGCTGCAGAAACCCCGCCTGCTGCTTTTGGACGAGCACACCGCCGCGCTGGACCCCAAGACCGCCGCCAAGGTGCTGGCGCTCTCGGACCGGATCGTGCACGAGAACAACCTGACCACCCTGATGATCACCCACAACATGAAGGACGCCATCCGGTACGGCAACCGTCTGATCATGATGTACGAGGGCCGCATCATCTACGACGTCCGCGGCGAGGAAAAGGCCGCGCTGCAGGTCTCGGACCTGCTGGCCCGGTTCGAGCAGGTCAGCGACGGCGAGTTTGCCAACGACCGCATGCTGCTGTCCTGACCTTCCAGGCCGGCGCGGCGTTCTGCCGCCGGCAAACTCGGACCTGTTCGACAGGCTGTCCGCCCGCAGGGCATGGCTTTGGCCGCCCCTGCGGGCGTTTTTGCGTCCGCGGGGCGGCGCACGGCGCGCCATCTTCCTGAATTTTTTATGAAAAGATGTGCAAACGGCAGGTTTTATGCTATAATACCATTGATTATGCGCAGGAGGGGAGATAAATTGCCGCGCTACGACGCTATCCTGTTTGATGTGGACGGGACGCTGATCCATTCGCGCCCCGGCATCGAGAATACCTTTGCCTATGCCTTCCGCCGGATGGGCCTGGACCCGGCGGACATCGATCTCAGCCGTTACCTGGGGCCGCCGCTGCGCTGGAGCTTTGCCCAGCACTTCGGCACCGACGCCGAGGTGGAGCGGGCGGTTGATCTTTACCGTGACCGCTACGCCCGCGAGGGCATGCACGAGTGCAGCCTGTTCCCCGGTGTGAAAGAGCTGCTTGCCCGGCTGAAGGAAGCGGGGCTGTTTTTGGCCACCGCAACCTCCAAGCCGCGGGACGTGGTGCTGCCGATCTTGGAGGAGCAGGGCATCCTGCCCTGCTTTGACCTGGTGGGCGGCGCCAGCATGGACAAAAGCGTGGACACCAAGACCGCGGTCATCCGCCAGGACCTGGCCGACCCGCGCCTGGCAGGCAGACGCATCCTGATGGTGGGCGACCGCCGGGATGACATGCAGGGCGCCGCCGACTGCGGCCTGCCCGCCGCCGCGGTGCTGTACGGCTACGGCAGCCGCGCCGAGCTGGAGCCCTGGCGCCCGGTGTGTTTTGCGCCGGACACCGCCGCCCTGGCCGATTTTCTTTTGGCGGAAGCCTGACCCGCCCCGTTACGCCCGATGAACTACCATGGAAGGGGACTGACCCGTTATGAGCCGTAATGAATCACAGCGCAAAGCGTCTTTCAGCCCCACACAGCGCAAGGCCTGCCTGGTGCTGGTGGGTTGTGTGGCGGCCGTTATCATCAGCTTTGTGGCATCCTGGATCCTGCCCGGCGTGCTGTTTGGCAGCGCCGCCGGCGACTATGACCCCGAAGCCTACCCGGTGGATACCACGCTCAGCGCCGTGCTGACGGAAACCAGCGACGCCGGCGCCGACTACATCAACGCCGCGGTCTTTGCCGGCGACGACAATGTTGTGGCCCTTACCGCGTCCAGCAGCATCACCATCGACCGCTACGCGGGCCGCGACGGCCTGGCGGTGGGCGATCTGATCAGCGACGCCTGCGTCTACTTTGAGGACGACGCCAGCTCCTACACCATCCCCCAGGCCATCGCCAAGATGAAGCCCCGCCGCGTCATCGTCATGCTGGGGGCCAACAATGTGGACGGCAATACCACGCTGGACGCCTTTACTCAGGATTACCGCCAGGCGCTCAACGCCATCAAAAACGCTTACAGCTACTGCGACATCATCGTAAGCTCCATCCCGCCGGTGGCCGAGGAGTCCGACAACGCCGCCGCCACCCAGACCATCATCGACCAGTTCAACCAGGCGCTGGCCCAGCTGTGCGAGTCGGACGGCTACCACTTCCTCAACGCCGCCGAGGCCCTCAAGACCGGCAGCGGCTTTGCCGAGAGCGCCTACCTGGACGCCGACGGCACCCTGAGCACGGCGGGCGTCAACGCCTACCTGAACTATGTGCGCACCCACGCCTACGACGGCGAGGACCGCCGCCCCGATACCGACGACATCCCCCGCCGCGCCAGCCAGGCCGCCCAGGCCGAAGCGACCCCCACCCCCACCGCCACGCCGCAGATGCACAATGTCCGCTACGGCGTGCAGTCGGGCAGCGGCACGCTGACCTACGGCGATCAGAGCGGCGTCAGCTCGCTGAACTTCCAGGTGGCGGACGGCGAGACCATCCGCGTCACCGCGGTGCCGGCGGACGGCTTTGTGTTTGACCGGTGGAGCGACGGCCAGACCAGCGCCACCCGCGTGGAGCAGGTCACCGGCGACATTGAGGTATCGGCCATCTTCAGCGACGCCCGCGTGGGCCTGACGCTGGACAAGGGCGATACCACCATCACCCTGGGCGAAAGCTTTACCATCAACGCCAGCGTCACGCTGGGCGGCGCCGCCGCCGACAACAGCTTGGTGCAGTGGGCGGTCAATGACGAACTGCAGACCACCGCCGGCAGCTTTACCTTCACGCCCGACCAGGCCGGCACCTACACCATCAAGGCCGGCGTCGAGATCAACACCGGCCGCGCCGAAGCCACCATGACCCTGACCGTCAACGCGCCGGCCACCACCGTGAACATGACGGTGCCCCGGTCGATGCCGGCCGGCAGCACCGCCACGCTGTACGTCAATGTGGAAAACCGAAACGGCGATACCTCCTGGGCCTGCGACCAGCTGCCGGACTGGAAGCCCACCGGCGACAGCGTCCAGTTCACCCCGCCGCAGCCGGGCAACTACACCGTCCGGGCTACCAACAACGGCGTCACCGCCGAGTATACCATCTCGGTCACGGCAGCCGCCACGCCCACCCCCAGCCCGTCCCCGTCGCCCAGCGGCGAGGACGACTGACCGGCCGGCCCCCAACCTGACAACCATCACAACAGGAGAAGATCATGGCTTATTATACCTGCCTTTTGCTGGATGTGGACAACACCCTGCTGGACTTTGACGCCGCCGAGCGCCAGGCCCTGACCGATACCCTGACCCATTACGGCCTGCCCTGCGACGCGGCCGCCTGCGATACCTACCACCAGGTCAACCGCAAACTGTGGACCGGCCTTGCCAAGGGCGAGATCGGCCGCAGCAAGCTGTTTGCGGTGCGGTTTGCCCGCTTTCTGCAGGCCATGGGCCTGCCGGACAACGGCAAAAGCCGCGAAATCAACGACTATTACGAGGAGCAGCTGGCCCTGCACCCGGACATCCTGCCCGGCGCGCTGACGGCGCTGGACGAGCTGGCCGAGGTGGCCACGCTGGCCATCGTCTCCAACGGCGCGTACAAGGTGCAGCAGGCCCGCATCCATGATTCCGGCATCGAGCCCTACATGGACGGCGTCTATATTTCGGAGAAGGTGGGCGCCGCCAAGCCTTCGGCCAAGCTGTTCGACCACGCGCTCAAGGACCTGGGCGTCACCGACCGCAGCCGCGTGCTGGTGGTGGGCGACGACCTGAACGCCGACATCAAGGGCGGCCGCAACGCCGGCCTGGATACCTGCTGGGTCAACTTTGCCGGCGCCGAGAACGACACCGGCATCCAGCCCAAACACACCATCACCAGCTACGAGGAACTGTACCGCATCGTGATGGAGCCGGAGGAGCTGGAAAACCTGGGCGTGCGCAACCGCCGCCACCGCGGCGACTGACCCCTGCCCGGCGGGGCGCTGCCGATATTCAACATCCGCTCAAAGTTTGCCGCTGTTGTAAAAAAGCAGCGGCAAACTTTTGGGTAAGGGCCTGCGCAGGGCGCAAACCGCAAAGCCCCCGCGAAAGGCAGACCCGCAGCAAAACTTTGCCCGCAGCCGCGGGCCGCGATTTTGAGGAATGAATCACTATGCTGATCGAACTGCAAGACCTGGGCAAAAGCTTTGGCGAGCACGAGGTGCTGCGCGGCATCAACGCCGGCGTCGAAAAGGGCGACCGCATCGGCATCATCGGCGCCAACGGCACCGGCAAGACTACGCTGCTGCGCATCCTGTGCGGCCAGAGCCAGCCCGATACCGGCAGCGCCGACTTTGCGGCCGGCGCCACCTGCGGCTATCTGGAGCAGACCGCCCGCCTGGACCCGGCCCTGACCGTCTACGACACGATGAAGGAGTCCTTCCGCCCGGCGCTGGACGCCATGGCCCGGCTGGAGACGCTGCAAAAACAGCTGGCCGCCGCGCCGGACGCCGCCGACGTCGCCGCCGGCATCGAGCACTGCACCGCCGTGATCGACGCGATGGACGCCTACAACATGGACACCCAGATCCGCAAGATGCTGTCCGGCATGGGCTTTCCGGCCGATACCTGGCAGAAAACCGCGGGGGTGCTTTCCGGCGGGGAGCAGACCCGCCTGCGCCTGGCCGGGCTGCTTCTGCGCCAGCCGGATATTTTGATTTTGGACGAGCCCACCAACCACCTGGACATCGAGACGATGGCCTGGCTGGAAAGCTACCTGAAAACCTGCCGCGGCGCGGTGCTGGTGGTCAGCCACGACCGCTATTTCCTGGACGCCGTCTGCACCAGGATCTGGGAGCTGCGGGGCAAGACCATCCAGGTGTTCAGGGGCAACTATTCCGCCTACCTGCCCCAGCGCCAGGCCGCCGACGAGCGCCAGTTGAAACAGCGCCAGGCCGACCTGGAAAAGGCCGCCAAGCTGCAGGACTACATCGACCGCAACCTGGTGCGGGCCTCCACCACCAAAATGGCCCAGAGCCGCCGCAAGCAGCTGGAAAAGCTGGAGATCACCGAGGCCCCCGTCGACGAGGCCAGGGAACTGAATTTCCGCTTTGAATACGACATCGAGCCTTACGACGAGCTGGTCACCATGAAGCACGTCTCCGTCCGCATCGGGGAGCGCACGCTGGTCAAAGACCTGGATCACGTCGTCCACCGGGGGGACAAGCTGGTCATCGCCGGCCCCAACGGCACCGGCAAGTCCACGCTTTTGCAGGTGCTGGACGGCAAGCGCCGGCCCTCTGGCGGCATGGTGCGGCTGGGCGGCGGGGCGCAGCCCGGCATCTTTACCCAGCAGCAGGCCCGGCGATTCGGCCGGGTCATTGACGCCATCTGGGACAAGTACCCCCGCTTTACCGAGCTGGAGGTCCGCAGCCACCTGGCCCGCTTCGGCTTCCGGGGCGAGGAGGTGTTCAAGGACTGCGCGTCGCTGTCCGGCGGCGAGCTGGCCCGCCTGCGCTTTGCCGAGCTGGCGCTGGAACGCCCCAACCTGATGTTTTTGGACGAGCCCACCAACCATCTGGACATCTACGTGCGGGAAAGCCTGACCCAGGCGCTGGCCGCTTATACAGGCACGCTGCTGCTGGTCACCCACGACCGCTACCTGATGCAGACGCTGGGCTGCCCCATCCTGTACCTGGAGGACGGGGACACCACCCTTTACCGGGACTTTTCCGCCCTGCGGGACAAAGACAGCGCCCCCGCCGCGCCGGCCGCCCGCGCCGAGGCAAAGCCCGCCAAGGCCGGCTACGGCAAGGAGCAGCGCCGCCGCCGCGCCGAAGTGCGCGCCCGCATCAAGGCGGTGGAGACCGAGATCGAGCAGCTGGGCGCCCGCATCGTCGAGCTGGAAAACGAGCTGAACGACCCGGAGGTGCTGCGCGACCATATCCTGGTACGCGACAAGTGCGACGACCTGGACGACACCCGCTTCCACCAGCAGGAGCTGTTTGACGAGTGGGAAAAGCTGCTGGAAGAACAGGAGCAGTTTGAGGCCGAGGACGAATGACCCCAGCCGGAGACTCTGCCTCTGCCGCCGTGCTGGCCGCCCCCCTGAACGGGCGCCGCGCGGCGGCGTTTTCACGATATTTTTACATCTCTGTTTATGAACTGTAACTTGTTTTCTGTACAAAAAGCGATATACTTACATAATAAGGACATTATGTCCATGCAATAACGCATGGGCCAGGAAAGAGAGGATGGCGCCGGCGCAACCTTTGCCCAATGCGGCGGGGCGGGGGGGGCAGCCGGCATCAAACGGGGAAACGTGGAAACCAAGATCATCATAGCGACGCACAAGCCCTACTGGGTGCCGGACGATCCCGTGTATCTGCCGGTGCAGGTGGGCCACGCGCTCCATCCGGACATTGGTTATATCGGCGATGACACCGGCGAGAACATCTCATCCAAAAATCCCAATTTCTGCGAGCTGACCGGCCTGTATTGGGCGGTCCACAATGTGGACGCCGACTTTATCGGCCTGGTGCACTACCGCCGCTATTTTGCCAGCCGCCGCCGTCGCTTTGCACCCAAAAAGCAGCGGGTCATCACCGGCGACGAGCTGGCCGAGATCCTGCAGCATACCAATGTCATCCTGCCCAGGGAGCGGCACTATTTTATCGAGACCAACTACACCCAGTATATCCATGCCCATCACCAGCGGGACCTGACCGCCACCCGCCGCATCATCGCCGGCAAATGCCCGGAATACCTGCCTGCCTACGACGAGTATATGTCCAAGACCCATGGGCATCATTTCAATATGTTCGTCATGCGCAAGGAGCTGCTGGAGCATTACTGCACCTGGCTGTTCGACATCCTGTTCGAGCTGGAGCGGGAGCTGGACATCTCCCACTATTCCGACAACGACAAGCGGGTGTTCGGCTTTGTCAGCGAGCGTCTGCTGGACGCCTGGCTGGTCACCAACCGCATCCATTTCCAGGAGCTGGACATCGTCTACCTGGAACCCCAGCGTTGGCTGAAAAAAGGCACCGCCTTTTTGGCCCGCAAACTTTTCCCCAAAAAGCAGGAGAGCTGACCCGCCCGCGGCCGGCCCGGAAATCAGAGACAAAGGAGTGGACCCCCTTGCCGCGCATCACCGCCGTGGTCGTCACCTACAACCGCAGGGACCTGCTGGCCCGGTGCATCGCCTGCCTGCGGGCGCAGCAGGGGGCGTCCTGCCGCATCCTGGTCGTTGACAACGCCAGCACCGACGGCACCGGCGCGCTGCTGCAAAGCCTGGCCGGCCCGGACCTGACCGTCCACACCGCCGCCGAAAACCTGGGCGGCGCCGGCGGGTTTTCGCTGGGCGCCCGGCTGGCCGTGGAGGCCGGCTGCGACGCGGTCTGGCTGATGGACGATGACACGCTGCCAAAGCCCGGCGCCTTGGCGGCGCTTTTGTCTGCCTGGGCAGCGCAGCCCGGCTGCGGCTGGCTGTCCTCCCGCGCGGTGGATGCGGACGGGGCCGACCAGCCCATGAACCGCCAGCGCAGCACCCCCTACCGGGACATTCCCGGCTACGAAAGCCCCGGCGGCCGGCCCATCCCCAGCGTGATGGCCAGCTTTGTCTCGCTGCTGGTGCCGGCGCAGGCGGTGCGGCGGTTCGGCCTGCCCATCGCCGAGTTCTTTATCTGGTCGGACGACTGGGAGTATACCCGCCGCATCTCCCGCGCGCTGCCCTGCTTCACCGTGCCCCAAAGCGTGGTGGTCCACGCCATGCGGAACAAAAGTGTCGTCAGCATTGCCGCCGACACCCCTGACCGGCTGCCCCGCTACCGCTGGTTTTACCGCAACGACGTGGTGCTTTACCGGCGCGAGGGGCTGCGCGGCTGGCTCTGGCTGCTGGCCAAGGACGCCTGGCATACGGTGCAGGTGCTGGCCGGCCGCTGCCCGGACAAGCGGGCGCGCATCGGCATCATCTGGCGGGGCTTTTGGGCCGGGGTGCATTTTGCCCCGCCGGTGCGCTATCCTGCGCCGCCCCAAAACGCCCCGCGCTGACCCACCCCGTGCGGGTCTTAAAAAGAAAGGAGGGACCGCCATGCCCCCGCAAGACAAACTGCCCGGCCGCTGCAAGGCGGCCGCCTTTGATGTGTTCGATACCCTGCTCCACCGGGACGTGGCCGCCCCGGCGGATGTGTTTGCCTGGATGGAAGCCCGCGGCCGTGCCCCCGCCGGCTTTGCCCAAAACCGCCGCCAGGCCGAGGCCGAGGCCCGCGCCGCCGCGCCGGGGCGGGAGGTGACCCTGGCCGAGATCTACGCCCGGCCCCGTCTGGCCGGCCTGGACCCCGCCGCCGAGATCGCGGCCGAGCGGGCGCTGTGCGTGGCCGACCGCCGCATGCTGGCATTGGTGGAACGCTGCCGGGCCGCGGGCATGGCGGTGTACGCCGTGTCGGATATGTACCTGCCGGCGGACGCGGTCCACGCGCTGCTGGACGGCTGCGGCTTCGGCCGGTGGGACGGGGTGTTTGTCTCGTCCGAGTACGGCGTGCAGAAGCGCAGCGGCAGGCTGTTCCGGGTGTTTTTGCAAAGCGCCGGCCTGCGCCCGCGGGATGTGGTGTTTTTCGGCGACGACCGCCGGGCGGACAGCCTGGGCGCGGCGCTGGCCGGCGTACACTGCGTCCACACCCCCGGCCGCCCGCCGCTGCCCGCCTACCTGCCCGACCCCGAGACCCCGGAGCAGAAGGCTATGTACGCCTGGCTTGCCAACCGCGCCCCGGACATCCGGGACGGGCAGGAGCGGTTCGGCTTTACGGTGCTGGGGCCGCTGGCCGTCAGCTTTGCGGCCTGGCTGCAAGCGCAGGCCGCCGCCCGCCCCGGCAGCCGGCTGGTGCTGCTAGCGCGGGATATGGCCCTGGTGCGGGAAGCCTGCCGCCTGGACGGCGCGCGGGACACCGCCTACCTGCGGGTCTCGCGCAAAAGCCTGTGCCCGGCGCTTTTGATGCGCCCCATGACGCCCCAGGCGCTGGAACTGCTGGCTGCCACGCTGCCGGGCCAGCTGCTGCGGGTGGACGAAATTTTAGCGTTCTGCGGCTTTGCCCCCGGCACCCGCCTGCCCGGCTATGACCCCGGCCTGACCTTTGACCTGCGCCGCCACCCGGCCTGCACGCCGGAGTCCGCCCTGGGCAAGCTGCTGTGCGCGGTCAGCGCCCTCAGCCGCGGCCCGGCGGGGGAGCCGGTGCGCTGCCAGGCCGCCGCGGCGCGGGCTTATCTTTCGCAGTTCGGGCTGGAACGGCCCGGCACGCTGGTGGTGGACCTGGGCAGCGGCGGCACCACCCAGCGCATTTTGCAGGAGCTGTGCGGCTGCGCGCTGCACGGGCTGTACCTGGCCTGCGACGGGCGGCTGTACCAAAACCTGCCGCGGGACGCCGCCGATGTGTTTTTGTTCGGCGGGCAGCCCGCGCCGCTGTGGTACTGGATGGCCCAGCCCATTTTAGAGTACCTGATCTCGGAGCCGGTGGGGGCCACCACCGGCTACCGCATGACGCCCCAGGGTCCCGCCCCCGTGCAGGAGGACGCCAGCCCGCCGGCGGAGCTGCTGGCGGTGCAGCGGGGGGCGCTGCGCTTTGCGCGAGAGTGGGCGGCGTCGCCCCACCGGGGCACGGCGCTGGCGCCGGATGCGGCCATCGCGCCGTTTTTGAACATGGCCCGCCGCCCCCGCATGGAGCAGGCCGCCTGCTTCGGCGATTTTGTCTTTGAGGACGGCGTCCGCTTCCGGCTGGCTGCGCCCCGCACGGCGGGGGAGTACCTGCGCCGCCCCGCCGCCCTGGCCAAAGATTTTTCCGCCGCCCGGTGGAAGGTGGGCTTTTTGAAGCGGCTGTTCCGCCTGCCGCTGCCCTACGACCGCCTTTACGCGCTGCTCAAGCACCTGCGCGACCGGGGCTGACCGGCCCGCCCATTCCGGAACAGGAACCGAAAAACCGCCCGCTTTTTGTGCCGCCATCGCTGTACAAAAAGCGGGCGGTACGTTATAATAAAGACAGACTGCGGCCGCAGCGGGCTGCCTGCCGCCGCACAGCAAACGAAAGGGGCGAACCGAGCATGGAAGAACAACACTTTTTTGTGACGCTGGACCGCGTGGCCTCCGAGTCCGGCCTGACTGTGGCCTATACGCCGAAGGATTTGAAAGAGATCAAGATCTATGCCACCGAGGTGTACCGCCCCGGCATCTTCCTGGCGGGGTACTACCAGTACTTTGACAACATGCGCATCCAGATCCTGGGCCTGACCGAGATGTCCTACCTCAACGAGCTGGAGGCTGACACCCGCCGCGCCCACCTGGAAAAGCTGTTTTCCTTCCAGCCGCCGGCCGTGGTGCTGACCCGCGGGCTGGAGCCTTTGCCCGAAATGCTGGAGTTTGCCCGGCAGTACGGTGTGGCGCTGCTGCTCTCCAACGAGATGACCTCCCCCCTGATGGGCACCATGATCACCACGCTGAACATGGAGCTGGCCCCCCGCATCACCCGCCACGGCGTGCTGGTGGAGGTCTACGGCGAGGGCATCCTGATCACTGGCGACTCCGGCGTGGGCAAAAGCGAGACTGCCATCGAGCTGGTCAAGCGGGGCCACCGCCTGATCGCCGACGACGCGGTGGAGCTGCGCCGCGTCAGCTCCAAGCAGATCATGGGCTCCTCGCCGGAAAACATCCGCCATTTTATCGAGCTGCGGGGCATCGGCATCATCAACGTGGCCCGGCTGTTCGGCATCGGCGCGGTCAGAAGCAGCGTCCAGGTCGAGATCGTCATCGAGCTGGAACCCTGGGACCGCACCAAAAACTACGACCGCACCGGTCTGGAAAGCCAGACCACCGACATTTTGGGCGTGCAGGTGCCCAACATGGTCATCCCGGTCATGCCCGGCCGCAACCTGGCCGTCATCATCGAGACCGCGGCCATGAACAACCGTTCCAAGGAGATGGGCTACAACGCCGCCAGGGAGCTGCTCAAGCAGCTGGGCCTGCAAAACGACGTCCTGTGATCCGCACGAAAAGGAGACCAAAACCATCTATGTATCCCATCATCGCCGATCTTCACACCCATACCCTCAGCACCACCCACGCCTTCCATACGCTGGACGCCATGGCCGCCGAGGCCGCCGCGCTGGGCTACCGGGCGCTGGCCGTCACCGACCATGCGCCCGCCATGCCGGACGCGCCGCATATCTGGCATTTCCAGAACCAGGGCGCAGTGGACCGCCGGGTGCAGGGCGTTGTGATGCTGTTCGGCGCCGAGGCAAACGTCATGGATGTGGCCGGCGGGCTGGATATGCCCCAGTCGCTGCTGGCCAAACAGGACTGGGTGGTGGCGTCCATCCACAGCCCCTGCGTGCCGGGCCTTTTGACCGAGCGGGAGGCGACCAATCTCTGGCTGGCCGTGGCCGAAAACCCCTATGTCGACTGCATCGGCCACTCGGAGCAGCAGAACTACCGCTATGACTATGACCTGGTCACCAAAGCGTTTGCCCGCTGCCACAAGGTCGTGGAGCTCAACGGCAACTCGTTCAACGTGCGCAGGGACGGCATCCCCAACATGCGGGCGCTGGTGCGCGCCTGCTACCAAAACGGCTGCTATGTGGCGCTGGATTCCGACGCCCACTCCACCCGTCAGCTGCGGGAAAACATGGCCCCGCTGCTGACGCTGCTGGAGGAAGTGGACTACCCCGCCGACCATGTGGTCAACAGCTCGGCGCAGGCACTGGTCCATATTTTGAAGCTGCACCGCAGAGCTGCTGCGGAGGAGATAGGAGGACTTTTGTTATGAGCTATACCATCGGCATCGACCTGGGCGGCACCACCATGACCGCCGGCCTGGTCAACGAAGACTACGAGATCGTGGGCAAGACCACCTGGGCCACCCGGCTGCCCCGCCCGGCCGCGGACCTGGAGGCCGCGCTGGCCAAGCTGTGCCGCACCGTTGCAAAGGAGAATAACGTCCCCTTTGACCAGGTGCGCTATGTGGGCATCGGCACGCCGGGCAGCGTCAACTTTACCACCGGCTTTGTGGGCTACAACACCAACTTCAACTACTACGACTGGAACCTGGGCTCCGATATGGAGGCCCTGCTGGGCTGCAAGGTCTATGTGGAAAACGACGCCAACGCCGCCGCCTACGGCGAGTACATCGCCGGCGGCGCCAAGGGATACAGCGATGCGGTCATCATCACGCTGGGCACCGGCATCGGCAGCGGCATCATTTTGGGCGGCAAGATCCTGCGCGGCTTCAACTTTGCCGCCGGCGAGATGGGCCACACCGTCATCGTCAAGGACGGCCGCCCCTGCAACTGCGGCCGCAAAGGCTGCTGGGAGCGGTACGCCAGCTCCCGCGCGCTGAGCGAGGACACCCGCGAGGCCATGCGCCAGGACCCCGGCACCATCATGTGGAAGATCGCCGGCGACCTGGACCACGTCAACGCCAAGACCGCCTTTGACGCCATGGAACAGGGCGACGCCACGGCAAAGCAGGTCATCGACAACTGGCTGGAATATGTGGGCTGCGGCATTGCCAACGTGGTCAACACCTTTGAGCCGGAGGTCGTCTGCATCGGCGGCGGCGTTTCCAACCAGGGCGAGGTGCTGCTGGCCCCCGTGCGGGATTACGTGCAGAAGGAAACGCATAATATTACCACGGGCCGCTGCCCGGAGATCCGCGCCTGCCTGCTGCGCAACGACGCGGGCGTCATCGGCGCGGCGGCGCTGGAGCATTCCATCTGAACGGCGGGGCCCCGCGGCTGCCGGGCCTGCCCCGGCGGCCGGCAGCCGGCCATACTGATACAAAACGGAGGACCCCTTTATGTCAGACATTGCGGCACTGGTACGGGCGCTGCGGGCCGAGCAGCTGCCCGCCCTGCAGGGCGAACCCCTGAGCCGGCACACCACCTTTCAGATCGGCGGCCCGGCGGCGGTTTTCTGCCGGCCGGAGACCCCCGCCCAGCTGCTGCGCACGCTGGAACTCTGCCGTGAGCACGGCGTGCGCAGCTACCTGCTGGGCAACGGCTCCAACACGCTGTTTTCCGACGCTGGCTTTGACGGCGCGGTGGTCTGCACGGTGGAGATGAAAAGACCCGTCACTGTCAGCGGCAATGTGCTGCGGGCGGCGGCGGGCGCGCCGCTGGGGGCGGTCTGCCGCAAGGCGCAGCAGGCCGGCCTGGCCGGGCTGGCGTTTGCCTTTGGCATCCCCGGCACGGTGGGCGGCGCAGTGTATATGAACGCCGGCGCCTACGGCGGCGAGCTGAAGCAGGTGCTGCGCCGGGTGACCTTTCTGGACCGGGCGCTGCGGCTGGATTCGCAGCCGGTGCAGGAGCTGGCGCTGGGCTACCGCACCAGCCGCTTCGAGACCGAGGGCGGCGTCATTTTGGAGGCCGAGTTCAGCCTGACCCCCGGCGACCCGGCGGCCATCGAGGCCGAGATGCAGGAGCTGATGGCCCGCCGGCGGGAAAAGCAGCCGCTGGAGCTGCCCTCGGCGGGCAGCACCTTCAAGCGGCCCAAGGGGGCCTTTGCCGGCGCGCTGATCGAGCAGGCCGGCCTGCGGGGCTTTGCGGTGGGCGGCGCGGCCGTCAGCACCAAGCACTGCGGCTTTGTGGTCAACACCGGCGGCGCCACCTGCGCCGACGTGGTGGCCCTGACCGAGGAGGTCGCCCGCATCGTGTACGAGAAAACCGGCTACCGCCTGGAGCGGGAGATCCGCGTGGTGCAGTAAGCGCCGCGCCGCCGCTCCGGCGGGGCGGACAGGCCCGGCAGGGGACTGCCGGCCGGATACAAAAACGAGAAAGAGGGTGGGACAGATGAATCTGCTGGTGGTGACCGGCCTTTCCGGCGCGGGCAAGTCGATGGCCGTGAACGCGCTGGAGGATATCGGCTTTTTCTGCATCGACAACATCCCGGCAGGGCTGATGCCCCGCCTGATCGATTTTGCCCTGCAGGGCGAAAACCAGCTCAGCCGGGTGGCGGTGGTGCTGGACGTGCGCGGCCTGCGCACCGCCCGCGACGTGGACAAGGCCCTGGCCGCGCTGGACGAAAAGCAGGTGGACTGCGAGATCCTGTTTTTGGACGCTTCCGACGAGGTGATCCAGCGCCGCTACAAAGAGACCCGCCGCCAGCATCCGCTGACCATCAGCGAGGGGCTGCCCATCCGGGAGGCCATCGCCAGGGAGCGCCAGATGCTGACCCCCCTGCGGGAGCGGGCCAAGTATGTTATCGATACCTCGATGCTCACCACCGCCCAAAACCGCGAGCGGGTGTGCAGCCTGTTTTTGAACAAGGGCCAGACCGGCATGTCGCTGATGGTGGTGTCCTTCGGGTTCAAGTACGGCGTCCCCCAGGAGGCCGACCTGGTGTTCGATGTGCGCTGCCTGCCCAACCCCTTCTATGTGCCGGAGCTGAAAAACCTGACCGGCCTGGACCAGCCGGTGGTGGATTACGTGATGCAGTCGCCGGAGTCCCAGGAGTTCCTGCGCCGCATCGAAAGTTTTTTGGAGTACGCGCTGCCCCTTTACGTCAAGGAGGGCAAAAGCCAGCTGATGATCGCGGTGGGCTGCACCGGCGGCAAGCACCGGTCCATCACCTTTGCCCGCAAGATCGGCGAATTCTGCCAAAAGCTGGGCTACGCCCCCAGCGTGCAGCACCGGGACGCAAAGCGAACGATGTGAACGGGGCGTCCTGCGCCCCAAAAGGATCGCACCCGGTCTATTTTCTGTTTTGGAGGCTTCCCATTGAGCTTTTCTCAGGATGTCAAAAACGAGATCCTGCGCCGCAAGATCCAGCGCCACTGCTGCACCCAGGCTGCCGCTTACGCGGCGGCCTGTTTCGGCAAATATTTTGACGACCTCGGCGTGGTGCTGCAGACCGAGCAGGAGGGCGTTGCCGCCCTGGTCCGCAAGCTGTACGAGCGATGCGGCATTGCCGGCACCGTCACCGAAAAGCAGCGTCCTTCCGGCCCGGTGTACGAGTTTGCCGTCAAGGACCCGGCCGAGGTGGGCAAAATGCTGGCCCTGTTCGGCCACACCGGGCGGGAACCCTCGCTGCGCATCAACCCGGACTGCTTTGCCTGCCAAAACTGCGTGTCCTATTTTTTGTCCACGGCGTTTTTGTGCTGCGGCACCGCCACCGACCCGGAAAAGGGCTACACCATCGAGTTTTCGTCCCAGCGGTACCATGTCTCGCGCCAGCTGGAAGCCCTGTTGTCCGAGCATCATTTCCGCCCCCACCGCACCCAGCGCAAGGGCGTCAACGTGGTCTACATCAAGGCCAGCGACCAGATCGAAAACCTGCTGGCCTTTATGGGGGCGGGGGGCGCCGCCATGCGGGTGATGGAGCAGCGCATGTACAACGATATGCGCAACCGCACCAACCGGCTTTCCAACTGCGAGACCGCCAACCTGGGCAAAAGCGTCCAGGCGGCGGTGCAGGTGCAGCTGGCCATCCGTACGCTGCGGGACGCCGGCGCGCTGGACACGCTGCCGGACCAGCTGCGCGAGACCGCCCGCCTGCGCATGGAATACCCTGACCTGCCCCTGGCCCGCCTGGCCGAAAAGTTTGACCCGCCGGTCAGCAAGGCGGGGCTTTCCCACCGGTTCAAGCGCATCCAGGAGGCCGCCCGCCGCGTCGAGACCGCCCGCCGCCCCGGGCCCGAACCCAACCCCCAAGCCGAGAAGGAAGTGCCATGAGCGAAACAAAACGCCAGTTTACCCACCTGCATGTCCATACCGAGTACAGCCTTCTCGACGGTGCCTGCCGCATCGACCGGATGTTTGACCGCCTGAAAGAGATGGGCCAGACCGCCGTGGCCATCACCGACCATGGCGTCATGTACGGCAGCATCCAGTTTTACGACGCCGCCGTGGCCGCGGGCATCAAGCCCATCATCGGCTGCGAGGTCTATGTTGCCACCCGCACCCGCTTCGACAAGGTCAACCGGGTGGACGGCAACAACCACCTGATCCTGCTTTGCAAAAACGAGACCGGCTACAAAAACCTGATCAAGATGGTGTCGGCCGGTTTTCTGGAAGGCTTTTACTCCAAGCCCCGCATCGACAAGCAGCTGCTGGAGCAGCACCACGAGGGTCTTGTCTGCCTGTCCGCCTGCCTGGCCGGTGAGATCCCCCAGGCCATCCTGGCGGGAGACTACGCCCGCGCCAGGCAGGCGGCGCTGTACTACAACGACCTGTTCGGCCAGGGCAACTACTATATTGAACTGCAGGACCACGGCCTGGACGAGGACCGGGTGGTGCTGCCCCAGCTGATCCGCCTCTCGCGGGAGACGGGCATCCCGCTGGTGGCCACCAACGACGCCCACTATATCCGCAAGGAGGACGCCAAGATGCAGAGCATCCTGCTCTGCATCCAGACCGGCAAGACCATCGCCGACGTGGACCGGATGGAGTTCCAGACCGACGAGTTCTACCTGAAAAGCACCGACGAGATGTACGACCTGTTCTCGATGGTGCCCGAAGCCTGCGAGAACACCAACAAGATCGCCGATCTGTGCGACTTCCACTTTGAGTTCGGCAACACCAAGCTGCCCTACTTCAAAGCGCCCGACGGCATGGACAACCAGGACTATTTTGAAATGCTCTGCCGCGAGGGCCTGGAACGCCGCTACCCCGGCAAGGTCACACGGGAGCTGAAGGAACGCCTGGAATATGAGATCAACGTCATCAAGACGATGGGGTACACCAACTATTACCTGATCGTCTACGATTTTATCAACTACGCCAAAAGCCGGGGCATCCCGGTGGGGCCGGGCCGCGGCTCCGGCGCCGGCAGCCTGGCGGCCTACTGCGTGGGCATCACCGACATTGATCCCATCCGCTACAACCTGATCTTCGAGCGTTTTTTGAACCCGGAGCGCGTCTCGATGCCCGACTTTGACGTGGACTTCTGCTACGAGCGCCGGCAGGAGGTCATCGACTACGTCAACGAGAAGTACGGCCGGGACCATGTGGCGCAGATCGTCACCTTCGGCACCATGGCCGCCCGCAACGCGGTGCGGGACGTGGGGCGTGTCATGGGCCTGCCCTACCAGGACGTGGACAAGGTGGCCAAGCTGATCCCCATGGAGCTGAAAATGACGCTCCGCCATGCGCTGGAAGTCTCGCCCGACCTGAAAAAGCTCTACGAGAACGACGAGAAGATCCACGAGCTGATCGACACCGCCATCGGCGTCGAGGGCATGCCCCGGCACGCCTCCACCCATGCGGCCGGCGTCGTCATCACGCGGGAACCGGCCACCGAGTATGTGCCGCTGTCCACCAACGACGGCCTGCCGGTGACCCAGTTCAATATGACCGAGATCGAGCGCCTGGGCCTGCTCAAGATGGACTTTCTGGGCCTGCGCACCCTGACCGTCATCCACGACACCGAGGTCGCAGTCCGGCGCCACACCCCGGACTTTGCCGTTGCCAAGATCGACTACGACGACCCGGCTACCTACGCCATGCTGACCAACGGCGAGACCGAGGGCGTGTTCCAGCTGGAATCCACCGGCATGCGCCAGGTGCTCACCGGCCTGCGCCCCAAAAATTTGGAGGACATCATCGCCCTGATCTCGCTCTACCGCCCGGGGCCGATGGATTCCATCCCCACCTACCTGCGCAACCGCAAGGAGCCGGACAAGATCAGCTACAAGACCCCCCGGCTGGCCCACATCCTGGACGTGACCAACGGCTGCATCGTCTACCAGGAGCAGGTCATGCAGATCTGCCGGGAGCTGGCGGGCTTCAGCTACGGCCAGGCCGACAATGTCCGCCGCGCCATGAGCAAGAAAAAGCACAAGGTCATGGAGGCCGAGCGGGAACACTTTGTCCATGGCTGCACCGAGCCCGGCCGCGAATGCCCCGGCTGCGTCAACAACGGCATCCCGGAACAGGTGGCGAACGAGATCTACGACGAGATGATCAGCTTTGCCTCCTACGCCTTCAACAAATCCCACGCGGCCTGCTATGCCTACGTGGCGTTCCAGACCGCCTATCTCAAGTGCCATTATCCCAGGGAGTTCATGGCCGCGCTGCTGACCAGCGTGCTGGACAACACCTCCAAGGTCATCGAGTATTCCACCGAGTGCCAGCGCCTGGGCATCAAGGTGCTGCCGCCGGACATCAATGTCTCCCGCGGGGGCTTTACGGTGGACGGCGATGCCATCCGCTACGGTCTGAGCGCGGTCAAAAATGTGGGCCGCAACCTGATCGACACCGCCATCGCCAAGCGGGAGGAACGGCCCTTCCGCGGGCTGTACGATTTCTGCAAGCGGCTGCACGGCGCCGAGCTCAACCGCCGCGCGGTGGAAAGCCTGATCCGCGCCGGCGCCTTTGACGGGCTGGAACCCTCCCGCCGGGGCATGCTGGAAAGCGTCGAGCCGATTTTGAAAAGCATCGAGAGCGACCAGCGCCACAATCTGGACGGCCAGATCGACCTGTTCGGCCTGATGTCCGGCGGGGAAGAGCAGGCAAACGACTACAAGGTGCCGCCCATGGCGGAGTTTTCGCCCGCGGAGCTTTTGCAGATGGAAAAGGAGGTCTCCGGCCTGTACCTGTCCGGCCACCCGCTGGACGCTTACCGGGCAGAGATCGCCAAGGTCTCCACCTGCACCGTCGCCCGGCTGACCGGCGAGGACGCCAGGGAACTGGACAACCAGATGGTGACCATTTTGTGCACTGTGGTCAAAAGCAAGGTGATGACCACCCGCTCCAACCAGCTGATGGCCTTTACCACCATCGAGGACCTGACCGGCACCATCGAGATGCTGGTGTTCCCCAAGATCTACGCCGAGTGCCGCGCCTGGCTGCAGGAGAATGCGGTCATTGTGGTGCAGGGCCGCGTCTCCTACAAGGAGGACGAGGGCACCCGCCTGCTGGTGGAGGGGGTGCGCCCCATCGACGGCTACGACCCGGACAGGACCTTTGGCGAAAACCGGGCCGCCGCGGCAGGGGAGCAGCGCCGCGCCAGCGCGCGGGTCACCGCGCTGTGGCTGCTGGTGCCCAGCATGCAGAGCGAGCAGATGCACCGCATCGAAAACCTGCTGCAAAATATTTTCGACGGCACAACGCCGGTCTATTTCAAGTTCGAGGACAGCGGCCAGCGGATGCGCGCGCCGCAGAGCATGTGGGCCAACGACCACCCGCTGCTGCGTGCCGAGCTGGAGCGGATTTTGGGCAAGGACCATGTAAAACAGCAAACTGCAAAATAAGTCCATGGGTTTTGCAAGATTCGTCCATAATCCGCACTGGGGTGCTGTGGTATAATAGCGGTGGGATCGCTTATCCCCGCAAGGATCTTCCGCACATGGGGTCCTGCCGGCGCAGCCCGGCGGGCCCTGCCGCCGCCCCGGACCGGGGCAGGCGGCTGTGCCTGTTTCCAGCCATGGATGTTTGCTGCCATGGTTTGTGAAAATTTTAATAATCGCTTGCTGCAACAGGAGGGGCAACTCTTATGGCAAAGGAAATCAAAACAATCGGCGTTCTGACCAGCGGCGGCGACGCGCCCGGCATGAATGCGGCGGTCCGCGCCATCGTGCGCGCCGGCATCAGCAAGGGCTACCGCATGATGGGCATCCAGCGCGGCTACAACGGCCTGATCAACGGCGAGTGCTACGAGATGAACGTCCGCAGCGTTTCCGAGATCATTCACCGCGGCGGCACCATCCTGTACACCGCCCGCTGCCTGGAGTTCAAGACGGCGGCCGGCCAGGCCAAGGCGCTGGCCCGCTGCAAGGAGCTGGGCATCGATGCGCTGATCGTCATCGGCGGCGACGGTTCCTTTATGGGTGCGCGGGCGCTGGCCAACCAGGGCATCCCCTGCGTGGGCATCCCCGGCACCATCGACAACGACATCGCCTGCAGCGAGTATACCATCGGCTACGACACGGCCATGAACACCGCCGTGGAGGCCATCGACAAACTGCGCGACACCACCCAGAGCCACGACCGCTGCAGCGTCGTGGAGGTCATGGGCCACCATGCCGGCTACATCGCCCTGAACGTGGGCATCGCCACCGGCGCGCTGGCGGTGCTTCTGCCGGAGCGTCCCTTTGACTTTGAGCGGGACATCCTCTCCCGCATGCGCCAGACCCAGGTCACCGGCAAAAAGCACTTTATCGTCATCGTGTCCGAGGGCGTCGTGGGCGCCCAGGAGCTGGCCAACCAGATCCAGGCGGCCACCGGCGTGGACAGCCGCGCCACCGTCCTGGGCCACATCCAGCGCGGCGGCTCGCCCACCGTGCGCGACCGCGTCAACGCCTCGCTGATGGGCTACCACGCCGTCGACCTGCTGGACAAGGGCATCTACAACCGCGTTGTGGCTGTTTCCGGCGACAAGATCGTCGATTATGACGTCAACGTCGCCCTCTCGATGCACAAATCCATCGACATGGATATGGTCGAGATCGCCAACGCCATCTCCATCTGACCACGGCCCCGCATCCGGGGCCGCCCGGCACAACAAAACAAAGAGCCGCACCGGCGGGGTGGAACCCCCCTTTCCGGTGCGGCTCTTTTGGGTTTTGTTTCTGCGTTTTTTGCAGCGTACAGACGGTCAGGCGTTGAACACGTACCGGTCCAGACGCTCCAGGGCGTCCTGCACCACATGGGTGGGCACGGCCAGGTTCATGCGGATGCTGCACGCACCGTGGAAGGGCCGGCCGTCCTGCCAGATCACGCCCACCCGTACGCCGGCTTTCAGCAGGTCGTCCAGCGTTTTGCCGTGGGCCCGGCACCAGTTGGTGCAGTCCAAAAACAGCATGTAGGTGCCTTCCGGCTGTGCCAGCTCCACGCCGTCAAAATGGGCGCGGATGTACTCCACCGCCCGGCGCACGTTTTCGCCCAGCACCTGGCGCAGCTCGTCCAGCCAGGCCGCGCCGGTGTCCGAGTAAGCGCCCATCAGCGCGTGCATCCACAGCACGTTCATCTCGTTGTAGTGGGGCAGCGACGACTCTTTGTCGATGCGGTCCCGCAGGCGGTCGTTGTAGATGATGTGATAGCTGCCCACCAGCCCCGCCAGGTTGAAGGTCTTGGAGGGCGCGTACAGCGCCACGGTGCGTTGGCGGGCATCCTCGCTGACCGACTGGGGCGGGATGTGCTTGTGACCGGGCAGCATCAGGTCGCTCCAGATCTCGTCCGAGATCACCGTCACGTCGTTCTGGCGGTAGACCTCCATGGCCTGCTCCACCTCCCCGCGGGTCCAGACCCTGCCGCAGGGGTTGTGCGGCGTGCAGAAGATGGCCGCGTGGATGTGGTTCTCCTTCAGCTTTTTGTCCATGTCGGCGTAGTCCATCCGCCACACGCCGTCCTCGTCCTGGTACAGCGGGCTGAGCACGATGCGGTAGCCGTAATTTTCCAGCACATGGGTAAAGCCGATGTAGGTGGGCGCGTGCAGAAGGATGGCGTCGCCGGGCGAGCACAGCACCCGCAGCGCGGTGGCCACGCCGCCCAGCACGCCGTTTTCGTAGCCGATGTGCCTGGCTTCCAGGCCGGTCACGCCGTTGCGGGTGTGCTGCCAGTTCAAAATGGCGTCATAGTATTCCTGCCGGGGCGTAAAATAGCCAAAGGCGGGGTGCCGGGCGCGGTCGATGATGGCGTCGGTGATGCTGGGGGCGGTGGCAAAGTTCATGTCTGCCACCCACATGGGGATGCGGCTGAATCCGGGGTCCACCTGGGCGCCGGGGATGGGGATGCTTTCCACCGCAATGGCGTCCCGGCCTTCCCGCGGCAGCATGGTGGTAAAGTCGAATGGCATAGGGGCTGGCACTTCCTTTTTTGGTTTGGGCGGGACCCTGCTGTACAGCCGGCGGAACGCTGGCCGCAGGGGAGGGACCCGGATGCTTCGTCCCTGATTGTATCATACCGCCCTGCCAAATACAAGGCGGCGGCAGCGGCGGCCCGGCCGGGGCGGCGAAATATAAAATTGCGGTAAAATCCGGCCAAAACAGGTGGAATTTCCTGTTTGCCGTGGTATAATGAAAAAAACAATTCAGCGGCCGGGAAAGCGGAGTAAGCATAAGAAAGCTTTGGTTTTGCTGCGCAAGCAGCAAAACTGCGAAGTACCGAAAAACCGCAAAAACAGGGTGGAGGCAAGGCGCCGGAACGCCGGTGTCCTTTGTGGACGCCAAGCGGCGGCAGCGCAGCCAACGGCCTGTTTTTGGTAGATTTTGCGGCAATGCTTTTTTGTGCGCACTCCGCGAAAGGCAAAGCGGGGCGATGGACATGGCAGACCGCGGCAGGGCGCTGCGGCTGGCTGCCGCGGTGCTGGCGGCGATGGCCGCCATTGCGCTGGGGGCGGCTTTCCTCATCGCGCCGGTGTGGCAGCCGGGCTATGCACCGGCGGGCGCTCTGCCCGCCGCGTCGGCCGTGCAGGATGGGGCCGCGCCCGGCGCGCCGGCGGAGGGGGAGGCGGTCCCCGTCAACGTCAACACCGCCGGGCTGGAGCAGCTGATGCAGCTGCCCGGCATCGGCGAGGCAAAGGCCGGGGCCATCCTGGACTACCGCGAAAGCCACGGCCCCTTTGCCGCGGTGGAGGAGCTGGCCGAGGTCAGCGGCATCTCGCTGCGGATGGTGGAACAGTGGGGCGGCCTGGTGACGGTGGGGGAGTAAGCCCCGCGCCGGCACCGCAAAAATACCAACCCGGCGGGCGCCGCCCGCCCTGCCGCCTAAGGCGGCATACGCGCATCACACAGGAGCAGGAGGAAACCATTTTGGAAACGAACGATTCCATCTTTATCAACCGCGAGCTCAGCTGGCTGGACTTTAACAGCCGCGTGCTGGCCCTTGCCAAGGAAAAGCCGGTGCCTTTGGGCGAGCGCCTCAAGTTTGCCGGCATCTACGGCAGCAACCTGGACGAGTTTTTTATGGTCCGGGTGGGCTCTTTGTACGACCAGACGCTGCTGAAGGACAACAAACCCGACCTGATGACCCACATGACCGCCTCGCAGCAGCTGGCGGCCATCATGCCCCGCGTGGCGGAGCTGCAGGCCAAGTGCGACAAGTATTACCTGCACCTGATGCAGCAGCTGGCGGACCACGGTTACCAGAAGGTGGATTTTGCCCATCTGGACAAAAAGGAGGAGCGCCGCTGGAAAACCTATTTCCAGAACGAGGTGTTCCCGGTGCTCAGCCCGCAGATCGTGGACCAGCGCCATCCCTTCCCGTTTCTGCGCAACAAGGAAACGTATTTTATCGTGCAGCTGTTCAGCAAAACCGACGGCCTGCACTACGGCATCATCCCCATCAACAGCCAGTTTGAGCGGGTGCTCTACGTCAAGGAGGGCGAGATCACCCGGTTTGCCTTCATCGAGGAGCTGGTCGCCCATTTTGCGGCCATGGTGTTCGGCAAGAGCAACGTGCAGAAAAGCTGCCTGTTCCGCGTAACCCGCAATGCCGACATCACGGTGGACGAGGGCATGATGGACCATGACATCGACTTCCGCGACGTGATGAGCGAGCTGCTCAAAAAGCGCCGCAAGCTGGCGGCTGTCCGGCTGCAGTTCTGGCCGGAAGCCCCCCAGGAGATCGTCCGTTTCCTGCGCGAAAAGCTGCTGGTGCCCGCCGACCGCTGCATCGCCCAGACCGCGCCGCTGGACCTGGGCTGCATGTTCAAGCTGGCGTCCCGCCTGTCCGCCGACGGCCATGCGGAGCTGGCCTACCCGCCGGCAAAGCCCATCCAGGCCCCTCACGATTACAGCCTGTACGACGAGGCCCGCAAGCACGATGTGCTGATCGCCTACCCCTACCAGAGCATGCGCCCCTTTATCCGCATGCTGCTCAGGGCCGGGTCCGACCCCAACGTCGTCTCCATCAAGATGACCCTCTACCGCCTGGCCAACGACTCGCAGATCGTGCAGGCGCTGATCAACGCCGCCGAAAACGGCAAGCAGGTGGTGGCCATGGTGGAGCTGCGCGCCCGCTTTGACGAGCAGAACAACATCGACTGGTCCAAACAGCTGGAGGACGCCGGCTGCACCGTCTTTTACGGCTTTGACGACTACAAGGTCCATTCCAAGCTGACGCTGATCACCAGCAAGGTGGACGGCAAATACCGCTACCTGACCCAGATCGGCACCGGCAACTACAACGAAAAAACCAGCGAGCAGTACACCGACCTGTCCTTCATCACCGCCGACCAGCAGATCGGCGAGGAGGCCAGCGCCGTATTCAACAATATGGCGCTGCAGCGACTGACCAGCGATGTGGACACCATGCTGGTTGCCCCGCTGCGCTTCAAGAGCGTTTTGATGAAGGAGATGGACAACGAGATCGCCCGCGCCAAAAGCGGCCTGCCCGCCTCGATGATCCTGAAAAACAACTCCATCAACGACCCGGAGATCATCGCCAAGCTCAGCGAGGCCAGCTGTGCCGGCGTGCGGGTGGATATGATCGTCCGCGGCATCTGCTGCGTGCGGGCTGGCGTGCCGGGCAGGACCGAGAACATCCACATCCGCAGCCTGGTGGGCCGCTACCTGGAGCACTCCCGCATTTACTGCTTCGGCACCGGCGCGGACATGCGCATCTACATTGCCTCCGGCGACTTTTTGACCCGCAACACCGAACGCCGCGTCGAGGTGGGCGTGCGCATCCGCGACCCGTACATTGCCAAACAGCTGTACGGCATCCTGGAACTGCAGCTGCGGGACACCGTCAACGCCCGCGTCATGCAGCCGGACGGCAGCTATGTCAAGGTCAAGCCGCTGGAGGGGCAGCCCCCGGTGGACAGCCAGATGGCCATGTACGGTTACTTCCAGCACGGGTGGGAGCCCCGGCCGGAAGCCGTGCCGCAGCGCCCCGCCCCGGCGCCCCGCGCGCCCCGGCCGGCCAAAGCGGCGGAAAAGCCGGAATCTTCGCTGCGGTTCCGCGGCATCTTTGACGCGCTGTTCGGCCGCGGCAAAAAGTAAGCCCCACGGCGCGGCGGAAACGCGCCGCAAAAAAACGGTATCTGAAAAAGCAGCCCGGCGGCTGTTCAAGGAGGACCTTCCCACATGAAAAACTGCGTACTGACCCACACCTTTTCCTGCGACCCCATGCGGGTCTGGCTGTACCTGACCAACCCCACGCTGCAGGGCTGGCGGCGGGACGTCAAGTCGGCCGAGCTCAGCGACGACGGCATGCACCTGGTGGAGACCGCCCCCGACGGCAGCACCACCGACATCCGCTTCTCGGTCAAAGAAAAGCCCCGCCGCATCAGCTGCACCTTTGTGCACGGGCGCATCCAGGGCGAGTTTACCGCCATCCTGCTGGGCGGCGGCGATTCCACCAGCGTGGAGTGCACCATGCAGGTCAAGGGGCTGGGGCTGTTTGCCAAGCCCAAAAAGCTGCTGGAGGAGCGCATGCAGATGCTGGCCGGCGTGCTGGGCGCCTGAAAAAATATTCCGGCAAAGGCATCCCCGCCGGGGCGCGGCTTTCCGCCCGCCCGGCGGGGATGCTTTTTTGCCGGCCGCCCGCATACGCCGCCGCCCGGCCGCATACCTTTGACTGTGCGGACAACGCGGGCACCCCCGCGGGAAGGAGGCAGGCGGCATGTGGGAGGATGCGACCCCCAAACCGGTACCGGACGCCGGCGACGCGGCGGAGACCGGCCGCCCCGCCGGCGGGAGCCCGGCACGGGAAAAAGCCGGCGAAAACTATGTGCTGTGGGCGCAGATCATCCTGGTGGCGCTGGCGCTGGCCGGGGTGTTTGCGGCCCGGCAGCTGGACCTGCCGGCGTACGCCGCGCTGCGCACCGCCTTCCGCCAGGCAATGCAGGAGCAGGGCGTGGACGCCTTTGGCGATGAGCGGGAGCTGGTGCGGTTTATCCAGACAGGGCTGGCGGACCTGGAACAGGCCGCGGCCCAGGCGGCGGTCCGCCTGGCGGACGGCGCCGCCACGGCCGAAAGCGCCCGCGCCGCCCACGGCCAGCCGGCCCGCGCCGCGCCCGCCGGCGCCAGCACCGAAAGCTACCAGCCCGCCTTTGCGCTGGCCCTGCCGCTGCCGGCGGGCTTTGCCCCCACCTCCGGCTACGGCTGGCGGGACGACCCCCTTACCGCCGACGGCAGCGAGGACTTCCACCTGGGGGCGGACCTGGCCGCCGCCGAGGGCACCCCGGTCTATGCGGCCGCCGACGGCGTGGTGCGCTGGTCCGGCCTGGGGCAAAGCTACGGCAACTACCTGCGCATCCTGCATGCGGACGGCGACGAGACGCTGTACGCCCACATGCAGTATCTGTTTGTCCATCCGGGGCAGCAGGTCCGCCAGGGGCAGGTGATCGGCACGGTGGGCCAGACCGGCGACGTCACCGGCCCCCACCTGCATTTTGAGCTGCTGCACGAGGGCATCCGCTATGACCCCGCGGCCGCGCTGGGCCTTGGCTAGGCGGCTGCGGCTGCGGTCGCCCTGCCTGGTGCTGTTTGCCGGCACGCTGGCCCTGCTGGCGGACACCACCGGCGTGCTGCGCATCGGAATCCTGTGCGCGCTGCTGCATGAGTGCGGCCACATTGCGGTGTTCTGCCTGCTGCTGCGCCGGCCCCCGGTGCTGGAAGTTTCGCTGGCGGGGGTTTGCCTTTCCATGCGGGGCGTCATGCTGCCGCCGGGGCGCATGCTGGCTCTGGCTGCCGCGGGGCCGGCGGTCAACCTGCTGCTGGCCGCCGGCATGCTGGCCTGGATGGACGAGCCGGGGCAGTACGGCTATTTCGGCATGTGGTTCGCCGCCACCCATCTGCTGGTGGGCGGCTTCAACCTGCTGCCGCTGCCGGGGCTGGACGGCTGGCAGATCGCCGCCAGCCTGCGCGCGCTGGCCGGCCGCCGCAGACCGTGACGCCTGTACCATATAAAGTAAGAAAATAAAAACCGCGGAAACGCCCGCCGGGGCAGGGGAGAGGCTCCCTCTGCGCCCGGCGGGCGTTTTGCGGTTTTTGATAGGGTCATTCATAGGTGCGGCGCCCGGCAAACACGCACAGCGGCCGTCTGGACTTGCCGGCGTTCATCAGCTGCACGGCGGCGGCCAGCGTGGCGCCGGCGCTGGTGCAGGCGGGCACGCCGTCAAAAAACAGCACCTCCCGCGCGGCGCGCTCGGCGTCGGCGGTGGAAACGGTCAGCACCGTGTCCACCACGTAGGGGTTGTAGTTTTCCGGCACAAAGCCGGGGCCGATGCCCGCAATGCCGTGGTGGCCGACCATGCCGCCGCTGATGGCCGCGCACTCGCTGGGTTCCACCGCCACGATGCGCACCATGCTGTTCCAGGCTTTCAGATACTCGGCCACGCCGGTGATGGTGCCGCCGCTGCCCACCCCAATGACCACCGCGTCGATGCTGTCGCCGGCGGCTTTCAAGATCTGCGGGCCGGTGACGCGGCGGTGGTATTCGGGGTTGTCGTCGTTGGCAAAGTAGTTGGTAAAGTAGCCGTTGTACCGCGCGGCTGTGTCGGCCGCCACCCGGTCCAGCGCCTTGCGCCCGCCGCTGCTGCACACGACGATGCGCGCGCCCAGGCTTTGCAGATGCTGCCGCCGGCTGACCGGCAGCGCCTGGGGCACCACCAGGATGCAGGGATGCCCCGTCGTCGCGCAGGAGACCGCCAGCGCCGCGCCAAAGCTGCCGGAGCTGGCTTCCACCACCGGCATGCCGGGGCGCAGGGTGCCGCGCTCAGTGGCAAGGGCCAGCATCGTCTCGGCCACGCCGTCCTTGCAGGTGCCGGTGGCGCCGCCAAAGTCCAGGTACGCCGCAATGCTGGCCTGCAGGCCGTGCCGGCCTGAAAAGCCCGACAGTTCCACCACCGGGCACTTGTATACATCCTGATAGTAGCTTTGCAGGATCCCCACAAACGCCGACCACCTTTCGCCAAAACTGCATCCACCCCGCCCGCAGGCCGGGACAGTACTTATTATAACATACTTGACGGTGCTTGTGGCAAGTTTCGGCACAGTTTTTCAAAAAAGCTGCGCGGCTGGCAGGCAAAACTACTTGACACCCGCCCGCCCCTCTGCTATAATGGCCAACTGTGAGGCTGTAAAGAAAACCGCTTTACACAAATCGCATCCACGACCGGCACAGGAGGCGGGAATTTGGCACAGAACCCCAAGGATCTGGAATACTCCATCCTGCTGGACCACTACGGCCCCGTGCTGACCCAGCGCCAGCGCGACATCCTGACCGAGTATTACGACGAGGATCTGTCCCTGTCTGAGATCGCCGAAAATTTCGGCATCACCCGCCAGGGCGTGCGGGACGCCATCAAGCATGGCGAGGCCACCCTGCGCCAGATGGAGGACAAGATCGGCAACGCCCGCCGCCATCAGGCCATGCTGGCCGATCTGGAACGGCTGGAGCAGCTGATCCACGACATCCGCTGCCGGAACACCGGCCTGTACAGCCCGGTGCCCGGCATTACCCGCAGCACCGACGAGATGCTCGCCATCGTGCAGCGCCTGATCTCCCAGGAGGAACCGCCCAATGGCATTTGAATCTTTGACAGAGCGCCTTTCCGGCGTATTCAAAAAGCTGCGCGGCAAGGGCAAGCTGGGCGAGGCCGACATCAAGGCCGCCATGCGCGAGGTCCGCATGGCCCTGCTGGAAGCCGACGTCAACTATAAAGTGGCCAAGGACTTCTGCAATCAGGTGTCCCAGCGCGCCATGGGCCAGGAGGTCATGGAAAGCCTGACCCCTGCCCAGCAGGTGGTCAAGATCGTCAACGAGGAGCTGACCCGCCTGATGGGCGGCGAGGAACCGCAGCAGCTGCACATCAAAAACAAGGGCCAGACCGTTTTGATGATGTGCGGCCTGCAGGGCAACGGCAAGACCACCCACGCGGCCAAGCTGGGCAAGTATTACAAAAAGCTGGGCCGCCGCCCCATGCTGGTGGCCTGCGACATCTACCGCCCCGCCGCCATCGACCAGCTGCGCATCGTGGGCGAGCAGGCCGGCGTGCCCGTCTTTGAGATGGGCACCGAAAAACCGGAGCTCATCGCCCAAAAGGCGATGGCCTACGCCCGCGACCACGGCAACGACATCGTCATTCTGGACACCGCCGGCCGCCTGCAGATCGACGACGCGCTGATGGACGAGCTGGTGCGCATCAAGCAGGCCGTCCAGGTGGACGACACGCTGCTGGTGGTGGACGCCATGGCCGGCCAGGAGGCCGTCAACGTGGCGCAGACCTTCAGCGACAAGATCGGCATCGACGGCGTCATCCTGACCAAGACCGACGGCGACACCCGCGGCGGCGCGGCCCTCTCAGTGCTGGCGGTCACCGGCAAGCCCATCTACTTCCAGGGCATCGGCGAAAAGCTGGACGACCTGGAGCCCTTCTATCCCGCCCGCATGGCCGGCCGCATCCTGGGCATGGGCGACGTGCTCTCTCTGATCGAGAAGGCGCAGGCCGCCCAGGACGACAAGGAGGCCGAGGAGACCGCCCGGCGGATGATGGCCAACAAGTTCGACATGAACGACATGCTGGCCCAGTTCCAGCAGATCAAAAAGATGGGCGGCGCTTCGGCGCTGCTGTCCATGCTGCCCGGCGGCGCCAAGATCGACGCCGACCAGCTGGACGAGAAAGCCCTGCCCCATATCGAGGCGATCATCTACTCGATGACGCCGGAGGAGCGGGCCAAGCCCTCCATCATCAACCCCAAGCGCAAGCGCCGCATCGCCGCCGGCAGCGGCCGCACGGTGGAGGAAGTCAACAAGCTGCTGCGCCAGTACGAGATGATGCAGAAGATGATGAAGCAGGCCAAGCGCAACCCCAAAGGCTTTATGCGCCGCATGGGCAATATCCCCGGCCTGCGCGGGATGCGGTGAACGCCCGCTGACGCGGCGGAGCCGCAGATGAAACATCGGTATTCCCCTTATGGCTTTTCGGCCCAAAGGGTGATATATACAAAACGGCACCCCAACAAGGGCCGAACAAAAATTTGGAGGAAAGTAACCATGGTCAAGATCCGTCTGCGCCGCATGGGCGCCAAGAAAGCCCCCTTCTACCGCGTTGTCGTTGCCGACAGCCGCTTTGCCCGCGATGGCCGCTTCATTGAGGAGATCGGCTACTACGACCCCACCAAGGAGCCTTCTGTCATCCAGATTGACGCCGACAAGGCAAAGCAGTGGCTGGCCAACGGCGCCCAGCCCACCGACACCGTCCGCGTGCTGCTGAAGAAGTCCGAGATCCTGTAACCAGAACGGAGGCGCACCATGCAGGAACTGCTGATTGCTGTTGCCCGCGGCCTTGTGGAGAACAAGGACGCGGTGCAGGTCACAGTCGACCCTGTGCGCGAGGATGGCACCGTCGTCTACCACCTAGTGGTGGCCGAGGACGACATGGGCCGTGTGATCGGCAAACAGGGCCGCATCGCCAAGGCGATCCGTGTTGTGATGCGGGCCGCCGCCGTCCGCCACGGCGAAAAGATCGTGGTGGAGATCGGCTGACAAGCCAAAACAGCTGGCACCCCGCTAACCGGCGGGGTGCTTTTTGCACCGTAACGAGCAAAGGAGAACGCCATGCAAACCTACCTGCCCGCCTGCAAGATCGTCACCACCCACGGCGTCCGCGGCGAGATGAAAGCCCTGCCCCTGTGCGACGGCGCCGCGTTTTTGTCCGGCTTCAAAACGCTGTACGCCACCGCCGACGGCGCCGGCCCCCGCAGACTGCTGGGGGTGCGCGCCCAGGGCAATGTGCTGCTGGTCCGGCTGGAGGGCGTTGCCGACATGGACGCCGCCCGCGCCATGGTGGGCCGCACCCTCTACCTGGACAAGGCGGAGGCCAAGCTGCCCCGGGGCCGCTATTTCATCGACGACGTGCTGGGCTGCGCAGTGGTGGACGCCGCCACCGGCCGGGAGTACGGCACCGTGGCCGAGGTCAGCCGCCCCGCCGCCCAGGATATCTACACCGTGCGGGACGCAGCCGGCGCCGACCACATGATCCCGGTGGTGCCGGAGTTTGTCCAGACCATCGACATCGAGGCCCGGAAAATTCTGGTGACCCCCATCCCCGGCATGTTCGATCCGCCGGTGAACGGCGACGAGGAGTGACCCCCATGCGCATTGACATCGTGACGCTGTTCCCGGAACTGTGCGACAGTTTTCTGCACGCCAGCATATTGGGGCGGGCGGCGGCCAAACATCTGTTCGAGGCCCACTGCCACCAGATCCGGGACTACACCAAAAACAAGCAGAAGCAGACCGACGACTACCCCTACGGCGGCGGCTGCGGCATGGTGCTGTACGCCCAGCCCATCGCCGACTGCCTGCGGGAGATCCAGGCCCAGTGCGCCGCCCAGGGCCGCGGCAGGCCCCACGTGGTATTTTTGACCGCCGCCGGGAAACCCTACAACGAGGACGTCGCCCGCCGCCTGGCAAAATATGACGCCCTGACGCTGGTCTGCGGCCATTACGAGGGCATCGACCAGCGGGTGATCGACGCCTTTGGCGACGAGGAGCTGTCCATCGGCGACTATGTCCTGACCGGCGGCGAGCTGGCCAGCTTGGTGGTGGCTGACAGCGTGCTGCGCCTGCAGCCCGGCGTGCTGGCTGAGGAAAAGGGCTACCAGGACGAAAGCTACTGGGACGGCCTGCTGGAATACCCCCAGTACACCCGCCCGGAAAACTGGGAGGGCCGCGCAGTGCCCCCGGTGCTTTTGACCGGCGACCATGACAGGATCGACGCCTGGCGCGCCAAGCAGAGCCACGCCCGCACCGCCGCCCGCCGCCCCGACCTGTACGACCGGTGGTGCCGCACCCATCCGCTGACCCCCGGCCGCTGGAAACGCACCGAGCGCGCCGCTCTTGTCCGCACCGGCGACCAGCTGGACGCCGCCGCGAAAATTTACAGCGAGAGCTGGCAGCAGTCCCACCGGGAGGTCTGCACGCCGGACTTTTTGGCCGAACACACGCCGGAGGCCATGCGCCGGCGGCTGGAGGCCGACCGCGCCGCCGGCTGGGCGTTTTACCTGCACAGCACGGCGGGGCAGGCGGACGCCATCGTGGGCGTCTGCCACAAAACCGGCGAGATCGGCCGGCTGTACGTGGCCCCCGCGGCACAGGGGAGGGGCATCGGCGCAAAGCTGCTGGCCTTTGCCCAAAAAAAGCTGCCGGAGCACGTCCGGACGTTTGTGACGGTGCTGGAGACCAACCGCCCCGCCATCGCGCTGTACCTGCGCATGGGCTACCGGGAAGAAGGGGGCGCGCCGGCGGTTTCACCGGATGTACACCAAACTTTCACAAACCGCGTGCGGGAGCTGAAATTCGTCCGTATACCGCCGGAAAGCGATAAAATGGGCGGCTGAACGCCGGTTTTTGGCCGTGGTTTCGGTACTGTTGAACAAGAATGTTGAAAATTAACTGGTGAACCTGCACAAAGAACGCCGTGAAGGTTTGGCAGGATTGCGGAATCCTGCTAAATTTGACAAAATCTACTGTACAAAAGGGACAAAATAGGTTAAAATAAAATCAATTCAGGGCGGAATCCACATGTGCAATGCCGCCTGAGGAAGCCCGCGGTGAATACTTGGGCATATTATTTTCGAAATGGGAGAGAATAACTATGTATGTGAAAGAAGTTACCGTTGAGAATCAGGTTGGTTTGCACGCCCGTCCGGCTACCTTCTTCATCCAGAAGGCGAACGAGTACAAATCTTCGATCTGGGTCGAGAAAGAGGAGCGCCGTGTCAACGCCAAGAGCCTTCTGGGCGTGCTGAGCCTGGGCATCGTGGGCGGCACCACCATCCGCATCATTGCGGACGGCACCGACGAGCAGGCCGCGGTCGACGGCCTGGTCAAGCTGGTCGAGTCCGGCTTCTCTGAGTGATCGGTACTTTTTTGAATCATCTTGCGGCGGGCGGGTCAACCACCCGCCGTTTCTTTTGTCTGCCGCCGGCGTTTTTGCCTGTCGCGCCTGATTTTCCAGCCCCAAAAGGAGCCTTTATCCCATGACCAAAGCCGAACTTTACCAAAAAGCCTGCATGCTGCCGCTGCTGCCCGGCGTCTATATCATCCGGGACAAAAGCGATACCATCATCTACATCGGCAAAGCCAAGCGCCTGAAAACCCGCGTCTCGCAGTATTTCCGCGAGGGCGTGCCCCACGACGCCAAGGTCACCCAGATGATCGCCCACGCTTTCAGCTTTGACGTCATCGTCTGCCAGTCGGAGTTCGAGGCGCTGGTGCTGGAGGCCAGCCAGATCAAGGCCCACACCCCCAAATACAACATCCTGCTCAAGGACGACAAGGGCTACAGCTACGTCAAGGTGACGAAAGGGGACTGGCCCCGCCTGTCCGCCGTCTTGCAGAAGGAGGACGACGGCGCCGAGTACATCGGCCCCTTCACCTCCGCCTTTGCGGTGCGCCAGATGGTCGAGACCGCCCAGGACTGCTTTCTGCTGCCCCGCTGCAACCGGGAGTTCCCCCGCGACCTGGGCAAGGGCCGCCCCTGCCTGAACGCCCACATCGGCAAGTGCATGGCGGTGTGCAGCGGCAAGATCAGCCGCGAAGCCTACAACGACGCGGTGCAAAGCGCCGTCCACATGATCCGCTACGGCAAAAAGGACATCGTCAAGCAGCTGCGCGAAAAGATGGAGGCCGCCGCCGAGCGCCTGGATTTTGAGACCGCCGCCCTGCTGCGGGACCAGATCGCCGCCATCGACCGGGTGGCCCCCGGCCAGAAGGTGGTGCGCGGCGCCGAGGAGGACATGGACGTGCTGGCCTTTGCCGGCACCACCAAAGCGGTGTGCGCGGCCATCCTGCGCTACCGGGGCGGCCGGCTGAGCGACAAGCGGGAGTTTCTGTTCCACGATACCGCCGACATCCCCGCCCTGCGGGAGGAATTTCTGCCCCAGTATTACCTGGACGGCGAGGAGATCCCCAAGACCATCGCGGTGGACGCTTTGCCCGACGACCACGAGGCCCTGGCCGAAGCCCTTGCCAAAACGCGGGGCAGCGCGGTCAACCTGTATGTGCCCCGGCGGGGCGACGTGGCCAAGCTGGTGACGATGGCCTACACCAACGCGGTGGAGCGCCTGGCCCGTGAGAGCGGCCGCTATACCCGCGAGGAAAAGCTGCTGGAGGAGACCGCCCAGATGCTGGGCCTGAAAGCCCCGCCCCGCGTCATCGAGAGCTACGACATCTCCAACTGGGGCGACGGCTCCAGCGTCTGCGGCATGATCGTGTTCCAGGACGGCAAGCCCTACCGCACCGGGTACCGGCGCTTCCGCATGAAAACGGTGGCCGGCACCGACGACTACGCCTCCCTGGCCGAGACGCTCTCCCGCCGCGCGGGGGAGTACGCCGCCGCCAAGCGCGGCGAAAAGCCGGACACCCCCTCCAACCAGTTCTCGGTGCTGCCTGACCTGATTTTGCTGGACGGCGGCAGGGGGCAGGTGTCGGCCGTGCGCGCGGCGCTGAAAGGCACGCTGCTGGAGCATGTGCCGCTGTTCGGCATGGTCAAGGACGACCATCACCGCACCCGCGCCATCGTGGACGACGCCGGTGCCGAGATCGCCATCAACCGCAACCGGGGCATCTTCACCTTCGTCACCTCCATCCAGGACGAGGTGCACCGCTACGCCAACGCCTACCGCAAGCAGATGATGCACAAAAAGTCCTACGCCGCCACCCTGACGGCGCTGCCCGGCGTGGGCGAAAAGACCTCGGCCGCGCTGCTGGCCCATTTCAAGACGGTGGCAAACGTCCGCGCTGCCTCCATCTCCGACCTGGAGGAGGTGCCCGGCATCAGCCACAAAAAGGCCGAAGCCATCTACAACGGCCTGCACGGGTAAAACGTCCGAAAACCTGCCGCGGCAGCTGCCGTTAACCTGTGCTATTGACAACGCCCCCTAAAATCAGCATAATGGTAAATACCCAGACGAAACTGCACTCTGCCGGGAAAAACAGGCGGCCTTTTGCTCCCTGCGCACTCCCCGGCGGGAAAGGAGCTGCCCATGCGCGTCATTGCAGGAAGCGCCCGCGGCAAGGTGCTCAAAGCCCTGCCCGGCCAGGACGTGACCCGCCCCACCATCGACCGCGTCAAGGAGGCCATGTTCTCCAGCGTGCAGTTTCTGGTGCCGGGCGCCCGCGTGCTGGACCTGTTTGCCGGCAGCGGCCAGCTGGGCATCGAGGCGCTGTCCCGCGGGGCGACCACCTGCGATTTTGTGGACGCCTCGCCCCAGGCATTTGCCATCGTGCGGGAAAACTGCCGTGCCGCGCGGGTGGAGATGAAAAGCAAGCTGCACAACTGCGACGCCTTTGCCTTTCTTTCCGCGGCGCGGGGGCCGTTCGACCTGGTTTTGCTGGACCCGCCCTACGGACATGGTACACTGGCCAGGGTGCTGCCGGGGCTTTCCCGCGTGGTGGCCCCCGGCGGCGTTGTCCTGTGCGAGAGCGAGCGGGAGGCCGACCTGCCCGAAACGGCGGGGGAGCTGGTGCGTGCCAGGCAGTACGCCTACGGCAAGGTGCTGGTCACCCGCTACGAAAAGCCCCGCCCGGAATGACGGGCCAAACAGCGCGGCACGGCGCGGGCACGACCGACGATACACAATGTTTTTCGACACCCTGGAGGTACAGCCATGAACGTGGACGAATTGCTTGACCTGATGGAAGAGACCCTGGAGGAAGGCACCGCCATGCCTTTCTCGGCCGGCAAGCGCGTGGTGGATGTGGACAAGATGCGCGACATCATCGACGACGTGCGCGCCAACCTGCCCGACGAGATGCGGCAGAGCAAAAAGATCGTTGAGGACCGCGAGCGCATCGTTCAGGAGGCCCGCCAGGAGGCCGACGGTATCATCAAACAGGCCGAGGAACGGGCCAAGGTCATCACCTCGGAGCAGGAGATCGTCAAGCGCGCCCAAAAGCGCGGGGTGGAGATCCTGACCACCGCCCAGAACCAGGCCCGCGAGATCAGCAAGAGCGCCACGACCTACTGCGAGACCATCCTGAAAAATACCGAGGAGACGATGGCCCGCAGCATTGCCGACGTCAAAAACACCCGCATGAACCTGCGCAGCGCCGCCAACCGCGGCCAGCGCAGGATGAAGTAAGCGCCGCGGCAAGATCCTGCCGCTGCAGGGGACGTTTGCGGACTGCCCGCCCGCCGGTTTCCCCGTGTTACAAATATGAAAATTTACTGCCCGCAGCGGTTTTCGACCGCTGCGGGCTTGTTTTTTGCCGCGGGATTTGGTATGATAATGCTGTGATTGTGGGTAAAAGTGGTTGGCCAGGGGTAAAAGTGGAGAGTTATCCACACTTTCAACCGGGTTTTCAACAGCCACATCACAATCCAGCGTGAAAAATTGTCGAAAGGGGAGATGCGCCGTGCTGATGGGACAGTATGACTATGCCGTCGACGCCAAGGGCCGGTTGAATTTCCCCGCCAAGTTCCGCGACGAGATGGGCGAGACCTTTATCGTCACCTGCTGGCTGGACCACTGCCTGGCGGCTTTCCCCGCCGCGCAGTTTGAAAAGATCGCCGAAAAGATCGAGGAAAAGGGCCTGGTCAAGGGCCGCAAGGTCACCCGTATGCTGTACAGCTCGGCCGTGGAGGTCACGCCGGACAAGCAGGGCCGCATCCAGCTGCCCGCCAAGCTGCGGGGCTACGCCGGGCTGGACCACGACGTGACCATCATCGGCAACCGCGAGTTTGCCGAGATCTGGAACACCGCCGCCTGGAACGAGCTCCAGGAAGGCGCCGACGAGGATTTCACCGCCGCGATGGAGGACCTGGACTTTTGAACGACGGGCGCCGGACGCGCCCTTGCAGCATACGCCCCGGTAGAAATGCTGCCGGGAGACCTCAAAACGGGAAAGGAAGCGGAAAGCATGGAGTTTCATCACGTTCCCGTTTTGCTCAACGAGTGCATGGACGGGCTGGCCATCGACCCTGCCGGGACCTATCTGGACGGCACGGCGGGCGGCGCTGGCCATTCCCGTGAGATTGCAAAGCGCCTGACCACCGGGCGGCTGATCGCGCTCGATCAGGACCCGGATGCGGTGGCAACCGCCACCGAAAGGCTTAAGGGGCTTCCCGCCCGGGTGGTCAGGGCCAACTTCCGCCAGGCGCCGCAGGTGCTGGCAGAGCTTGGCATCGGGCAGATCAACGGCGCTTTGCTGGACCTGGGCGTTTCCAGCCACCAGCTGGACGACGCGGCCAGGGGCTTTTCCTACCACGCCGACGCGCCGCTGGACATGCGCATGAGCCAGTCCGGCCCCACGGCGGCGGATCTGGTCAACACGCTGGACCGGGAGGAGCTGACCCGCATCCTGCGGGACTACGGCGAGGAACCCTACGCCTGGCAGATCGCCGGCCGGATCGTCGCCGCCCGCGCCCAAAGCCCCATCACCACCACGATGCAGCTGGCCGACCTGGTGGCCGGCGCCGTGCCCCCGGCCGAGCGCCGCAAACACAAAAACCCCGCCCGCCGCACCTTCCAGGCCATCCGCATCGCCGTCAACAGCGAGCTGGACGCCCTGAACGAGGGGCTGGACGGCATCTTTGAACTTTTGGCCCCCGGCGGCCGGCTGTGCGTGATCACCTTCCACAGCCTGGAGGACCGGCTGGTCAAAAACAAGTTCCGCCGCTGGGCGCAGAAATGCACCTGCCCGCCGGAACTGCCGGTCTGCGTCTGCGGCGGCAAAGCCAAAGCCAGGCTGATCACCCGGCGGCCCATCGAGGCCGAACCCGGCGAGCTGGCGGAAAACCGCCGCAGCCGCTCGGCCAAGCTGCGGGTGCTGGAAAAACTGTAACACACATTGCCGCCCCCGCGGGCGGCCGGAAAGGAGGGCGCCGCAATGACGCAGACTGCCTACGATTTGAGGGAAAACAGCACCACGCACTACCGTGCGCCGCGCGTCCGTGCGGTGCGCGGCGGCGCCGGCCGGCTGGACAGGCTGCGCAAGGCGGCCTACGCCATGCGCAGCGTGCTGGTCACGGCGCTGGTGCTGGGCCTGGTGGTGGCGCTTTTGTACAGCCAGGCCACCATCACCGAGCTTTCGGGCGAGATCGAGTCCGCCCGGCAGGAGCTGGTGGCCGAGCAGAGCACCTACGACTATCTTTCCGGCCAGATGGACAAGATCACCAGCACCAACAACATCGCCGCCATCGCCGAGGGGCGGCTGGGCCTGGTCAAGGCCGACCCCAGCCAGATCACCTATCTGGACCTGGAGGACGAGGGCCTGATCGTCCGCAGCGAAAGCGGCTTTTCCAAGCTGCTGTCCAGCTTCCAGACCGCGGCGCTCAGCCTGATCGGCAACTTTGACCCGTAAGGCGGCAGGCCGTACAGCCGCCGCCCGCCGTACCGGACGGCGGGGCGGCCCAATTCCGGGGCGCGGCGCGCCCCCCTCAGCAAAAGGGAACAGCAAACCATGGCCAATACCCCAAAGGACCCACGCAAAAAACCAGTACAAAAGCCCGAATCCGAGCTCTACGGCACCTCCAACGGGATGCGTATCCGCACGCTGATCCTGGTCGCGGCCTTCCTGATCTTCGGTTTCGGGCTGCTGATTTATCAGCTGTATGTGCTGCAGATCCGCGACTACGAGAGTTACCGCGTCGACGCCACCATGCAGCAGCTTTCGGACACCACCATCCCCGCCGCGCGGGGCAGCATTTACAGCTCCACCGGGGCGCTGCTGGCCCGCAGCAGCGTGGTGTGGAACATTGTGGCCGACCCCTCCCGCTGCGACGAGGCCTACATCCAGCAGGCGGCCGAAAAGATCGCCGAGCTCAGCGGCGGCGCCGCCGACGCTGACAGCATCGCCAGCAATCTTTCCATGAGCGAGCGCAAATACCGGGTGCTGGTGCGCGGCATGGACATGCCCACCACCGAGGCGATCCTGCAGTACGCCGACGACCTGAACGAGCAGGCCGGCAAAACGGTGCTGTACCTGTATACCGAGCAGTCCTCCACCCGTGAATACCCCTACGGGGCGTTCCTGTCCACGGTGCTGGGCTTCCTGGACGCCGACGGCAACGGCCGCTACGGACTGGAGGCCTACTACAACGAGGAGCTGGCCGGCACCCCCGGCCGCAGCGTGGCGCTGGAAAGCGCCGGCGGCATCGTGCTGGACGACTCCGAGGCCGAATACCACGAGGCCATCGACGGCCAGAACCTCTACCTGACCATCGACGAGAACGTGCAGGAAGTGGTGGAACGCTACCTGGGCCAGGCCATCGAGGATTACAACGTCAAGGGCCGCGCCTGCGCCATTGTGATGAACGTCAACACAGGCGCGATCCTGGCCATGGCCAACATGAACCAGTTTGACCCCAACGACCCCAACACCATCTACGACAGCGACCTGCAGGCCATCCTGGACAGCGAATCGCTGACCGAGGAGACCACCGACACCCTGGTAAGCTACCTGGGCGAGACCGACCGCATCCAGGAGATCGTGGCGGACGGCCTGATCGACGACGACGAGTACAGCGAGGTCCAGGGCATGCTGCGCGAGGCCCAGTGGCGCAACAAGGCCATCAGCGACCTGTACTACCCCGGCTCGGTGTTCAAGGTGGTCACCGCCGCCGCGGCGCTGGATTCCGGCACGCTGACTGCCGACCAGCAGTTTGTCTGCACCGCCGACGGCTGGACCATCAACGCCGGCAGCGACCTGTACGAGCATACCTACCACTGCGCCAACGGTACGGTCCACGGCTGGCAGAACATGGCCGCCGCGCTGAACAACAGCTGCAACATCTACTTTATCCAGGTGGGCCTGGCGCTGGGGGCGCAGACCTTCTACGATTATTTCGAGGCGTTCGGCTTTACCCAGCGCACCGGCGTCGATCTGCCCTCCGAGGCCCGATACATGATCTACCATGACGCCGACGCCCTGGCCCTTACCGAAGCCAACCTGGACTCCAGCTCCTTCGGCCAGGCCCAAACCTGCACCCCGCTGCAGATGGCCACCGCCATCGCCGCGGCCGTCAACGGCGGCTACCTGGTCACCCCCTACGTGGTGGGCAGCATCACCGACGCCGACGGCAACGTGGTCTCCACCACCGAGACCACCATCCGCCGCCAGGTCATCTCGGAGGAAGTCAGCGCCCAGATCCGCACCATGATGGAGCAGGTGGTGGGCGGCGGCGTCCAGGGCGAGACCTCCGGCGGCGGCCGCAACGCCTATGTGGCCGGCTACCGCATCGGCGGCAAGTCCGGTACGGGCGAGAACCTGCGCCGCGACGAGCGGTCGGACGGCGACTACTACAAGCAGATCAGCTTTTCCGCCGTGCTGCCCATCGACGACCCGGAGATCGAGGTCTTTGTGATGGTCGACGACCCCCGCTGGGAAAACGACTCCGCCAACAGCATCGTGGCCCCCGTGGTGGGCAACATCATCAGCGAGATCGCCCCCTACCTGGGCATCGAGCGCGACCCGGAATACGACACCAGCGCCACCGTCCGCGTGCCGCCCATCGTCGGCACCAACAACGATTCCTGGGTCAACGCCCAGGTGGAGCTGAACAAGGTGGGCCTTTCCCACGAGCTGGTGGGCGGCACCGGCACCGTCATTTACATGTACCCCGGCACCGCCACCGAGCTGCCGGTGGGCTCCACCGTCTACCTGTACACCCAGTCCACCACCGACGAGATGACCACCGTGCCCAATGTGGTGGGCAAAAGCGGCGACTTTGCCGTGCAGATGCTGAAAGCCTCCGGCATCAACGCCAGCCTGGAGGGCGACGGCAGCGCGCTGGTCACCTCTCAAAGCGTTGCCGAAGGGGAGAGCGTCCCCAAGGGCACCCTCATCACCATCACGACGGCCTCCGCCGGCAGCGGCGACGCTGCGGCCGAGCCGTCCGGCGATACCGGCGGGGCAGGGGACGATACATCCCAGGTCGCCCCGTCCGACGGCGGCGAATGACCGCCGGCCCAAAAACATTCCCGAAGGAGAGATGCACGATGAAACCGATCCCTGCCAACCAGCTGCTGGCCGGCCTTGCCCTGGCCGGGCCGGAGCCGATCACCGACGTTGTCACCGACAGCCGCGAGGTCACGCCCGGCTGCGTTTTCGTCTGCTTCCCCGGCGAGCATGTGGACGGGCACGACTACGCGGCGGCCGCCTGCAAGGCCGGCGCGGCCTACATCGTGGCCAACCGCCCGGTGGACGGCGTGCCGGAGGACCGCCTTGTGGTGGTGCCTTCCAGCCACCATGCCATGGTGCGCATGGCCTCCAACTACCGCATGCTGTTCAGCCCGCTGATGATCGGCGTCACCGGCAGCGTGGGCAAGACCACCACCAAGGAGTTCTGCTATGCGGTGCTGTCCGCGTTTGGCAACACCTTAAAGACCGAGGGCAACCAGAACAACGAGATCGGCCTGCCCAACACGCTGTTCCGCCTGGACGACGCCACCGAGTACGCGGTGGTGGAGATGGGCATGAGTGCCCTGGGCGAGATCGAGCGCCTGGCCCGCGCGGCCCGGCCCTCGGCGGGCATCATCACCAAGATCGGCGTCAGCCATCTGGAAAACCTTGGCAGCCGCGAGAATATACTGAAAGCAAAGCTGGAACTCTGCTACGGCCTGCCGGACGGCGCGCCGCTGGTGCTGAACGCCGACGACGACCTGCTGCCCGCCGCCAAGCTGCCCGACCGGCTGCGCCCGGTGTGGTTCGGCATCGAGAACGGATCCGCCGACGTCCGCGCCGTGGACATCCGGCAGGAGGGCGGGGGCACCCGCTTTGTCCTGTCCGACCGGGAATACGGCGACTTTCCGGCCGTTATCCCCACCGTGGGGCTGCACACCGTCAGCGACGCGCTGGCGGCCTACACCGCAGCCACCCGCCTGGGGCTGGACCCGGCCCGTGCGGCGGCGGCGCTGGCGGACTACCGCACCACCGGCATGCGCCAGCACATTGTGCAAAAGGGCGGCGTGACCGTGGTGGAGGACTGCTACAACGCCAGCCCGGACAGCATGCGCGCCGCGCTGGCCGTGCTGCAGGGGCTGCCGGCCAAACGGCACATCGCCCTGCTGGGGGATATGCTGGAACTGGGCGCCGTCAGCGAGCAGGCCCACCGCCAGGTGGGCGAGTGGGCGGCCGAGGCCGGCGTGGACCTGCTGATCGCCTACGGCCCGCGCAGCCGGGCCGCCGCCGAAGCCGCCCGCGCAAAAGGTGTAACATCTTTGCATTGCAATACCGAGGATGAAGTGGTAGGATATGTAAGGCAAAACGTCCGCCCCGGCGACGCGCTGCTGGCCAAGGCCAGCCACGCCATGAAGCTGGACGACGTGCTTGCCCGGTTCTATCAGACACTGTAAACAAGCAATGCAATACGCCGTGCGGCGGGCGGCCCTGCCGTGCGGCATACGATAATGGGGGAGAGTTTGCATGGGGATGATGGTCTCCTGGATGCTGGTCGCCGCGGCGGTCGGCGCATTTTCGATCACGGCGCTGTCCGGCTGTGTGCTGATCCCGCTGCTGCACCGTCTGCATTTCGGGCAGACCATCCGGGAAAGCGGCCCGACCTGGCACAACAAAAAGCAGGGCACCCCCACCATGGGCGGGTTCTGCTTTATCCTGGGCATCCTGCTGTCGCTGGTGCTGGTGTTTGTGGGGTTCCGCCGCTATGCGCCGGACCTGGTGGACAGCCAGCAGATCCAGGCGGTGCTGCTGGTGCTGTTTTTGGCGCTGGGCTCCGGGCTGATCGGCTTTCTGGATGACTTTGTCAAGGTGGTCCGCCACCGCAACCTGGGCCTGGTGGCCTGGCAGAAGCTGATCGTGCAGTTTGCCGTTACCGGCGGCTTTATGGCGGGGCTGAACGCCCTGGGCCTGCTAACCACCGTCATCACGCTGCCGGGGGGCGGCTCCATTGACCTGGGGCTGCTGTACTATCCCATCGCCTTTTTCGGCATCATCTTCATGGTCAACGCCGTCAACCTGACCGACGGTCTGGACGGCCTGGATTCCTGCGTCACCTTCGTGGCCATGCTGGGCTATCTGGTGGGCGCCAGCCTGCTGGGCTACTACCATGTTTCCATCCTGGCCACCGCCACGGCGGGCGCCTGCGCCGGGTTCCTGGTTTGGAACTTCTACCCGGCCAAGGTCTTTATGGGCGACACCGGCAGCATGTTTCTGGGCGGCATCGTCACGGCGCTGGCCTTTGTGCTCTGCCGGCCGGAGCTGGTGCTGTTTTTCGGCATCGTCTACATCTGGGACGCCATGACCGTTGTGATCCAGCGGGTCTACTTCAAGCTCACCCACGGCAGGCGCATCTTCCGCATGACGCCCATCCACCATGCCTTTGAGATGCGCGGCTGGCGCGAGGTGAAGATCGACGCCTTTTTCAGCCTGATCGCCCTGATCGGCGCGGCCATGGGCGTGCTGTATATTTACCTGACCTGAACCGCCGCCCCGGCCGCAGGGGCAGAAGGAGGGATACGGACCTTGACAGTTTCCGACCTGTTACAATTTATCTTCCGGCCAGCGGTCGAGCTGTTCCGTGACCTGCCTCTGCGCAAAAAGGACCGGGGCCCTCTGTCCTGGTATTTTGTCGCCACGCTGCTGGTGATCCTGGCCTACGGGCTGGTGATCCTGTTTTCGGCCAGCTACTCGCTGTCCTACCAGGAGACCGGCGACAGCCTGAGCCAGATCCGCCAGCAGGTCATCTTTGCGGCGGTGGGCGTGGCGGCCATGTTTTTGATCGCCACGCTGGATTACCGCGCGCTGCGCCACATGACCTGGTATCTGTACGTGCTGACGCTGATCCTGCTCACGGCCGCCCTGTTTGACGAAAACCCCACCAACCTGGAAGCCGACTGCTACCGCTGGGTGCAGGTGTTCGGCGTTACCTTCCAGCCGTCGGAGCTGGCCAAATTTTCGGTGATTTTGGGCACGGCCAATTTTGTGGATGCCCACCAGAACCGGCGCGGCAGCCTGCTGTACGGCATCCTGCTGCCGGCGCTGCCGCTGGCACCCATTCTGATCCTGATCCTGCGCCAGCCCCATTACTCGGCCATCATCCTGATCCTGATGATCTTTGTCACCATGCTGCTCTGCGGCGGCTGCGGCCTGAAATGGATGCCGGTCATGCTCACGCTGGGCGTGGCGGTGGTGGTGGTCTACCTCTACTCGCAGGAAAACTACGTCCAGACCCGCCTGGACGGCTGGCAGCTGTTTTCCTATGATACCTCCACCATGAACGACCAGAACCGGCAGAGCGTCTACTCCATCGCGTCTGGCGGGCTGTTCGGGCTGGGCATCGGCAACAGCCGCCAGAAACACCAGTGGCTGGCCGAGGTCGCCAACGACTTTATCTTCCCCGTCATCTGCGAGGAGCTGGGCTTTATCGGCGCGGTGGTCTGCCTGGTGCTGTTTGCGGCGCTGATCGTGCAGGGCATCCTGATCGCCCTGCGCGCGCCCGACCTGTTTGGCAGCATGATGGGCATCGGCATCATGGGGCAGATCGGCTGGCAGGTGTTCTGCAACGTGGGCGTTGTCACCAACACCATCCCCAACACCGGCATCAGTCTGCCCTTCTTCTCGTCGGGCGGCACCAGCCTGCTGATGCTGCTGGGCGAGATGGGCATCATGCTCAGCATCTCCCGCGTGGGCAACGCCCGCATCGAGGAGCGCCGCCGCCGCAAGCGCGAGGCCTTTGCCAGCCGGCTGAACGCCGCCCCCCGGCGCACCACCTACCGCCGCGGCGGCAGCACGGCCCGCACCATCTGAACAAAAACGGGCTGGCCGCACCCTGGTTTGGACTGTCAAACGGGTGCAGCCGGCTTTTTGGCGTATTTTTGGCATGTCAGTCCGGGCCGCCGGCCCGCCCCGAAGGAGGAACCCCCCATGCGTGTACTCATTGCAGCCGGCGGTACGGCCGGGCACATCAATCCCGCGCTTGCCATCGCCGGCGCGCTGAAAGCCGCCGACCCCGCGGCCGAGATCCACTTTGCCGGACGGCGGGAGGGCATGGAGTACGGCCTGGTCACCAGGGCGGGCTATCCCTTCCATCACATCGAGATCAACGGCTTCCAGCGCCGGCTGACGCCGGAAAACATCCGCCGCAACCTTCTGGCGGCCTGGCACCTGGCCGTCAGCGGCCCCCGGTGCGCGGCCATCCTGCGGGAGGTAAAGCCCGATCTTGTCATCGGCTGCGGCGGCTATGTCAGCGGGCCCATCGTGCGGGCGGCGGCCAAACGGGGCATCCATACCGCCATCCACGAGCAGAACGCCTTCCCCGGCGTGACCAACAAGCTGCTGGCCAAAGAGGTGGACCTGGTCATGGCCGCCAGCGCCGCCGCGGTGGAAAAGCTGGGCGCGCCCCAAAAGACCATTGTGGTGGGCAACCCGGTGCGGCCGGAACTGTTCACCCAGGACCGGGCCGCCGCCCGCGCCAAACTGAACGCCGGCACCGACACCGTCATCCTCAGTTTCGGCGGCAGCCTGGGCGCCCGCCGCATCAACGAGGTGGTGGCCGACCTGTGCGCCTGGGAGCAAGCGACCGGCCAGCCGGTCGTCCACCTGCACGCCACCGGCAGCCGGGGCGTGGAGCTCTTCCGCGACCTTGGCAGGCAAAAGGGCTTTGCGCCGGGCAGCCGCCTGGCGGTGCGGGAGTACATCGACAACATGCCGGAACTGCTGGCCGCCGCCGACCTGGTCATTTCCCGCTCCGGCGCGCTGACGCTGGCCGAGCTGGAGGCCATGGGCCGGGCGTCCATCCTGATCCCCAGCCCCAATGTGGCCGAAAACCACCAGTATTACAACGCCCTGGAGCTGGAACAGGCCGGCGCCGCCGTGGTGATCGAGGAAAAGGACCTGACGGGGGATAAGCTCATCGCCACAGTGCAGGAGCTGATGTCCCGGCCGGGCAGGCTGCAGCAGATGGGCCTGCAGGCCAAAACATTGGGCCAGCCGGACAGCCTGGAAAAGATCACCGCCGCGCTGCAGAAACTCTGCGGCTGACCCCGCACAAACACAACACCGAAGGGAGGCTGACGCATGGACCGCGACCAACAAAGCCGCAGGCAAAAATCCGGCGCGGCCTCCCGCTCTGCGTCCCGGCCCAAAAACCGCGCCCCCCAGCGGCCCCGCCAGGCGGTGCCGCCCAAGCGCGGGCTGGGCAGCCGCGTGGGGCTGGAAAAGCGGGCCGACCGCAGCCCGTCCCGCCCCGCCCGGCAGGCTCCGGCCCAAAAGCCTGCCGCCCCGGCGCAGCAGCCGCGCGCCGCGTCGGCCCGCGGTGCTTCCCGCCCGCAGGCCCGGGGCCCGGGACCCGCCCGGAACCAGCCGCCCGCCCGGAGCGCACCGCCCCCGGCGCGCCCTGCGCCGCAAAGCCGGCCCCGCCCCAACCCTGCGCCGCCCGCATCCGGCCAGAACCCCCAAAGCGCCGCCTACCGCCCCGGCGCGCCGCGGCACCGCCGCCGCGTGACCCAGGTGGAAAAAATGCGCATCCGCCGCCGGCGCAAGCTGGTGGGCATTGCCTGCGTGGCAGGCGTGCTGCTGCTGGGGGTGGTGCTGTCCATCAACCTGCTGTTCAAGGTCACCGATTTCCGCATCGAGAATACCGACCGCACCACCCCCGCCAACACCGGCATTTATACCGAGGAGCAGATCCTGGATCTGCTGGGCGTGCAGGTGGGGGACAACCTGTTCGGCTTTTCCACCAGCCAGAAATCCCGGGAGCTGCAGGCCCAGCTGCCCTACCTGGACGTGGTGCAGGTGGACATCCAGATGCCCGGCACCGTAGTGGTCAAGGTGCAGCCCGCCACCGAGCGGTTCGCCATACAGACTGCTGCCGGCTGGCTGGTGCTCAGCGACGGGCTGAAGGTGCTGCGCAGTGACTCTGCCCAGCCGGAAGGCCTGATCCAGCTGCAGGTCAACCTGGACCCCCGTCTGTCCCAGACGCCGGGCAGCTATCTCTCCTTGCTGGACAGCGCCGACGCCGTCATTGCCGCCACCGCCGAGACCGCCACCGCCGAAACTGCCACCGATGAGGACGCCGCTGCCAGCCGTGCCGACACCGCGTTGGACCAGCTGGTGCAGCAGCTGGAGGATACCGGCCTGCTGGACGGCGTGACCCTGATCTCGCTGCAGGACATGGAGGAGATCAGCTTCCTTTACCAGGGCCGGGTCTCGGTGGTGCTGGGCACCGCCAACAACCTGCCCTACAAGCTGCAGATCGCATCCCGCATTGTGCTGGATACCGACGGCACCGGCCTGGCCTCCACCGACCGGGGCACGCTGGACGTATCCTACCAGCGCAGCGACGGCAGCATCGTGGGGTACTTCACGCCGGCCCAGACCGCCGCTTCCGACACAACGGCGGGCGATGGCAGTACGGACGCATCCGGCCAGGACGGCAGCGACACCGGCACAGACAGCGCCGGCGCCGGCCAGACGGACGGCGAGACCGGCTGAGCCGGCCTTTGCACCAGACAAAAAAAGACACCGCCCGCTTCCTGCGGCAAATGCCGGGGAAGCGGGCGGTGTTTTGTGGTTTTGTATGGGCAAGCGCCCGAAACGGGGCGGCCTGCCCTTACCGGTCGTTCTTTTCCAGGTAGACGGTGGTGGAGGGGAAGGCAAAGTCGCAGCCGTCCTGCGCCACCAGGTCCATGATCTTGCGGTTCAGCTTGTCCTTCAGCGCGCGGAAGGCGGCGCCGCCCAGCGCGGTGGTGTAGCAGCGCACGTCGATGTCGATGCTGGACGCGTTGAACGCGGACAGCGTCGCCTCGGCGCTGCCGTCGATCACCTGGTCGTCGGCGTTCATCATGGCCACCAGATCGGTGCACAGCCGCTCCAGCGTCTCCCGCGGGGTGTCGTAGGTCAGGCCCACGGTGCAGCTGAACAGCCGGTTGGAACGGGTGGTGGTGTTGCAGATATACTCGGCGCTGACCTTGGAGTTCTCCACCGTAATCACGCTGTTGTCCAGCGCGCGGATGCGGGTGGAGCGGAAGGAGATGTCCTCCACCGTGCCCTCAAAGCTGCCCAGCACGATCCAGTCCCCGATGCCGAAGGGCCGCTCGATCACCAGCGCCACCCCGGCGATCAGGTTGGACAGGGTGGACTGCGCGCCCAGCGACACCGCAATGCCCACAACGCCGGCGCCGGCGATCAGCGCATTGACGTCAAAGCCCAAAATCGTCAGGATCTGGATGCAGCCGAACAGGAACACCAAGGCCCGGTAGATCTTTTCAAAGAAAAGATTCATCGTCTTGTTGGTCTCCAGGTCCAGCTTGTTCTGGGTGCTGCGCAAAAGCAGCTGGCAGATGCGGGCCGAGTTCCAAAGCCCCCGCGTCAGCAGCAGCGCGGCCGCGATGGACAGCGCCGTGGCGGCGCCGCCGCTCAGGCCGGGCACCCAGCTTTCCGGCCAGGGCAGCGCCAAAAAGGCAGAATACCACAAAAGGCACCGCCCAAACAGGATGGTCGGCTCGGTAAAGCCGTTGAACAGGATCTGCACCCATTCCGGCCAGTGGGGCTCGAACCGGGACCGGATCAGCTGGAACAGCGCCCGGAAAGCCCGCGCGCCCAGCAGGCCGGCCAGCACCAAAACCGCCGCCAGCACGATGCGCAGCAGCGTGGAATAGGCCGTGACCCAAACGACAATGTTGGATTCGCTCATGGCAAAGCTCCCTTCTGCGCCGGCAGGCCGCGCGGGCGCTGCCGGGTGGTTGTCAAACACAGGGGCCTGCCCTGCGCGGCAGCGCGGCGCACGGTCCGGGACGGCGCGGCGGATGCCTGCCTGTATTGTACCACAGCGGGTTGCATTTTTCAAAATGCCTGCTATAATAGGGGATAGAAAGTCTGTTTCAGGGCGGGGTGCAATTCCCCACCGGCGGTACAGCCCGCGACCGCCTGGCACGTTGGTAAAAACGCGCCAGGCGCTGACCCGGTGAGATTCCGGGGCCGACGGTATAGTCCGGATGGAAGAAACGGAAGCTGTTTGCCATGCCAGCAGTCCGCCCTGTCAGTGTTTTCACTGGCAGGGCGTTTTGTTTGCAGGATAAAGACCTCCCGGTTCCAACAAGCTGTTGCCGGCTTTCCCGCGGCGTATCCGGCTCCCCCAAGCTTTGGGCGGACCCCGGTACACCCGATCCGTGCAGCCCCTTGGGGCTGGTTTACCCATTGCATCGGCCGGCGCACACTGCACCGCCGGCCAGGGAGGTATTTGTTATGCAGGCAAAAAATTCCATCCGTCCCCTTGCCGTCACCGCCATGCTGTCCGCTGTGGGCTGCGTGCTGATGATGCTGGATTTCCCCATCCCCATGCTCATCCCGTCCTTTGTCAAAATGGATGTGTCCGAGCTGCCCGCCCTGCTGGCGTCCTTCAGCCTGGGGCCCGGCTACGGCGTGGCCGTCTGCCTGGTCAAAAACGTGCTGGCGGCGCTGTTCCACGGCTCCACCGGCGGCATCGGCGAGGTCTGCAACTTTTTGATCGGCGCGGCGTTCACCGGCGTGGCGGGCCTTTTGTACCGCCGCAACAAGACCCGCCGCGGCGCGGTCGTCGCCTCGCTGGCGGGGGCCGTGGTCATGGCGCTGGTCAGCGTGCCGGTCAACTTCTTCATCAGCTACCCGGTGTACGCCACCATGTACGGCGGCATGGACGCCATCCTGGCCGCTTACCGGGAGATCAACCCCGGCATGGGCAGCCTGCTGGCCTGCCTGCTGGTGTTCAACATGCCCTTCACGCTGGTCAAGGGGCTGGTGGATTCGGTGCTCTGCTTCCTGATCTACAAGCCGCTTTCGCCCATTCTGCACGGCCGGCAGGCCCGCGCCGCCCGCGGCGTCTGACACAGAAAACGGCCAAATGGGCAAAGATTGCCCAAACTGCTTGAAATGTGCAACGCCCACCCGTTGACAATTCCGCAGCAAAATGATATGATTTCACTCGCAAGCTCAAGGGAACGCCCGAAACACGGCGACCCCGAACGGCTGGCCTTTACATCAGAATAGCAACTTATCAAGAGCGGCTGAGGGAACAGGCCCTGTGAAGCCCGGCAACCTGCGCGGAAAGCGTAAGGTGCCAATTCCTGCGGGGAACCGAAAGATAAGCGCGGGCGCGCAGGCTCTTTTGGACCTGCGCGCCTTTTGTTTTGTATACGCCAAAACGATCCCGGCAGTTGCGTTTTCTGAGCAAACCACACCAGGGCAGGGGCCCGGCGGGGCGCAGGTGCGCCCCCAACCGCCCGGCCCGCCAACTGACAGGGAGGAAACACCTATGTCCAAAGTTCTGTTCACATCCGAATCCGTCACCGAGGGGCATCCCGACAAGATCTGTGACCAGATCTCCGACGCGGTGCTGGACGCCATCCTGGAAAAGGACCCCGGCGCCCGCGTCGCCTGCGAGACCGCCTGCTCCACCGGCCTGGTCCACATCATGGGCGAGATCACCACCAGCTGCTATGTGGACATCCCCGGCATTGCCCGCCAGGTCATCCGGGACATCGGCTACGACCGCGCCAAGTACGGCTTTGACTGCGATACCTGCGGCGTCATCACCAACATCGACAACCAGAGCCCCGACATCGCGCTGGGCACCAACGACGAGGTGGCCGGCGCCGGCGACCAGGGCATGATGTTCGGCTTTGCCTGCGACGAGACCCCCGAACTGATGCCGCTGCCCATCAGCCTGGCCCACAAGCTGGCCAAGCGCCTGACCGAGGTGCGCAAAAACGGCACGCTGCCCTACCTGCGCCCCGACGGAAAGAGCCAGGTCACCGTGGAGTACCGCGACGGCCGCCCGGCGCGGGTGGACGCGGTGGTCATCTCCAGCCAGCACAGCCCGGAGGTGGCCACGACCCGCCTGCATGACGACATCATGGAGCAGGTCATCCGCGCCACCATCCCCGCCGACCTGCTGGACGAGCACACCCGCTACTACATCAACCCCACCGGCCGCTTTGTGGTGGGCGGTCCCCAGGGCGACACCGGCCTGACCGGCCGCAAGATCATTGTGGACACCTACGGCGGCTACGCCCGCCACGGCGGCGGCGCCTTCTCCGGCAAGGACCCCAGCAAGGTGGACCGCTCCGCCGCCTATGCCGCCCGCTGGGTGGCCAAAAACATCGTGGCCGCCGGCCTGGCCACCCGGTGCGAGATCCAGCTGGCCTACGCCATCGGCGTGGCCGAGCCGGTCTCCATCATGGTGGATACCTTTGGCACCGGCGCCGTGGCCGACGAGCTGATCGAGCGGGCGGTGGAGCAGGTGTTCGATCTGCGCCCGGCGGCCATCATCCGCGATCTGGACCTGCGCAAGCCCATCTACCGCCCGCTGGCCGCCTACGGCCACATGGGCCGCGAGGATCTGGGCGTCAAGTGGGAGAACACCGACCGCGCCGACGCGCTGAAAGCCGCGGTGGCCGCCCTGCGGTAACACCCGCCGGCATCCATCCCCAAAATGCGCAAGACTGCGCCCGCACCGGCAGAACGATCTGCCCGGCGGGCGCAGCTTTTTTCTGTTTTTGTGCCCGCCCGCCTTGACAGGCAGGGCGGGCGTCTGGTATAGTGGATACATACCAAGAGAATGTAAACAGGGGCACGACCCGCAGGGGGCAGATATGGCACGCAACAAATACCCGGAAGTGACGGTGGAACGCATTTTGGACGCGGCCCAGCGGCTTTTTCTGGAAAAAGGCTACGACAACACCACCATCCAGGACATTGTGGACGAGCTGGGCGGCCTGACCAAAGGCGCGGTCTACCACCATTTCAAGTCCAAGGAGGAGATCCTGGACGCGGTGGGGGACCGGATGCTTTTCCGGAACAACCCCTTCGAGGCGGTGCGCAAGCGCGCCGACCTGAACGGCCTGCAAAAGCTGCAGGAAGCGGTGCGGCTGAACCAGGCCGACACTGCCCGCACCAGCATGACCATCCAGTCCATCCCGCTGAACCGCAACCCCCGCATGCTGGTGGAAATGCTGGAGTCCAACCGACGCATCCTGACGCCCTATTACCGGCAGCTGATCGAGGAGGGCAACCGGGACGGCTCGATGCACACCGCCTACGCCCGCGAGATCTCGGAGCTGATGCCGCTTTTGACCAGCCTGTGGCTGCTGCCGTCGGTCTACCCGGCCACGCGGGAGCAGATGAAAAACAAGTTCCGCTTTTTGGGCGATATGCTGGAAAAGATGGGCGTGCCCCTGATGGACGATTCCATCCGCCGCCTGGTGGACGACTTTTTTGCCCAAATGCCGGAGGAGCCGGAAGGGGAGCAAAGCGAACCGACGGCGGAGTGAGCGGAACAGGGGAGCCGGCCGGCGGCGCAAAGCGGGCAAATCGCCGCTTTGCATTGGAAACGGCCGCCCCCCAAATGGGAAAAATCCCCCACGTCCGCAGGGGACAGCGCGGCCTGCCTTGCCCGCCCCGGCGGCCGGCCGCGTTCCCGGTTCTGCCGTTCGCTGGCGCTGTGATCCAGTGCGGGCGCGCCTGCCGGGGATGCCCGCGCCACCGAAACAACACGCTGCCGCAGCAAGACCACATCCAACCGCATACAAGGGCGCACGCGGTGTGGCCCGTCCGCCAGCCACCGCAGCGCCCTTTTATGATACCAATTTACATACCGTATGAAGGTATGCAAATGAGCGGCCCGCACTCTACCCACCAACATCTGCAGCAGAAGGAGGCAGCAATGACAAAACAGAAATTGGACGGCAAGAGGGAACCGGCGGCGCCCCGCCCGGAGCACGGCGTGAAGGCCGCCGCCAGCCACCCGCTTTCCGGCGATGCAGCAAGGGAACGGAAGCACAGCCAGGAGGAAGCCATGAAACACAAAACAAAAGCCCGATCCACCCTGTTCACCCGCAACTTTACGCTGCTGGTGCTGGGGCAGGTCAGCTCGCTGCTGGGCAACTATACGCTGAAATTTGCGCTGTCCATGTATGTGCTGGAGCGCACCGGCTCAGCGTCGGTGTTTGCGGGGCTGCTGGCCGCCGCCATGGCGCCCACCATTTTGCTGTCGCCGGTGGGCGGCGTGCTGGCCGACCGCGCCGACCGCCGCCGCATCATGGTAACGCTGGATGCGCTTTCCGGGCTGGCAGTGCTGGCGGCCGCCGCGGCCATGCAGGCGGCGGACCACATCGCGGTCATTGCGGCGCTGCTGTTCGTGCTGTCCATCCTGGGCGCGTTCGAGTCGCCCACCGTGCAGGCCTGCGTGCCCCAGATGCTTTCCGGCGGCGACCTGCTGAAAGGCAACGCGGTGGTCGGCCAGGTGCAGGCGGTGGCCGGGCTGGTCACGCCGTTTTTGGGCAGCGTGTTTTACGCCGCTTTCGGGCTGGGGCCGGTGTTTGCGGCGGCGGTAATCTGCTTTTTTGTCACCGCCGGGTTCGAGTGCCTGCTGCGCCTGGACCCGCCCGAACGGCAGGTGGACGGCGGCAAAAGCGCCGCCGCCATCCTGCGCGCCGACCTGGCCGAAAGCCTGCGTTTCCTGCGCCGGGACCAGCCCGCCGTCTGCAAGCTGCTGCTGTTGGCCGCACTGGTCAGCATGGTGCTGGTCAGCCTGGCGTCGGTGGGCTTTCCCTACCTGGTACGCACGGTGCTGGGGCTTTCGGCGCAGCTGTACGGCGCGGCCGAGAGCGCCATGGGCGTGGCGGCCATCGCCGGCAGCGCGGCGGTCGGCCTGCTGGCTGGCAGGCTGCGGCCAAGCCGGATGCACTGGCTGGTGGCGGCGGCCGGGCTGTGCCTGCTGCCGGCAGGGGCGGCGTTCCTGCTGCCGGTCGGCGTTATGGGGCGGTATCTGGTGTTGCTGGCGGCCTTCTGCGGGTGCCAGCTGGCGGCGGGGATGTTTTCCATCTGTGCGGTGTCGCTTGTCCAGCAGCGCACGCCCCGGCACCTGACCGGCAAGGTGATGGCCTTTGTCTACACCATCCCGCTGTGCGCCCAGCCGGTGGGCCAGCTGCTGTGCGGCGCGCTGTTGGATGCGTTTGCCGGCAGCGTCTGGCTGGTGCTGCTGCCCGGCGGCCTGCTGATCTGCGCGGCGGGCCTGGCCTCGGCAAAGCTCTTTGCGGGGATGGAGCGGGATCAGCCGGCCAAACCGCAGGGGACTTGAGCGGACGGGTCGGCATCGCAAAAAAGCCCTGCTTCCGGCGGGCGTCCTGCGCGGACGCTGCGGAAACAGGGCTTTTTATTTATGCTTTTGCATCGGGGCAGGGCGCCCGCAGGGTCACACCCCCTGCAGATGGTTGGACACCCACTTGATCAGCATGTCCAGCGCCACGGCGTTTTTGCCGCCCTCCGGGATGATCAGGTCGGCCTTGCGCTTGCTGGGCTCCACAAACTGCTCGTGCATCGGCTTGACGGTGGTCAGGTACTGGGTCACCACGCTGTCCAGCGTGCGGCCGCGGCTTTTTACGTCCCGGACGATGCGCCGCAGAATGCGCACGTCGGCGTCGGTGTCCACAAACACTTTGATGTCCATCAGGTCGCACAGCTCCTGGCTGGCAAAGATCAGGATGCCCTCCACAATGATGACCGGCGCGGGGGCCACCGTCACCGTCTTGTCGCTGCGGTTGTGGATGGTGTAGTCGTACACCGGCATACGGATGCTTTGGCCGGCGCGCAGCTGCTTCAGGTGCTGCACCATCAGGTCGGTGTCAAAGCTGTCCGGGTGGTCGTAGTTGAGCTTGCAGCGTTCCTCGTAGGGCAGCTCGTCGTGGCGCTTGTAGTAGCTGTCGTGGTTGATGACGCTGACTTCCTGCTGGCCAAAATGCTCCCGCAGCCGCCGCGTCAGGGTGGTCTTGCCGCTGCCGGTGCCGCCGGCGATGCCGATCACGATGGTGTTCATGTTCCTTCCGCCTCTTCCTTATTCTGTGCGCGGTGTTTTTATGTCCCGCTGCCTGCGGCGCGGGACCGTGCCCTTACACGTCCAATGTCAGCTCCCGCCCGGTGGGGTGGTAGGCCCGGTACTTGACGCCGGTCATGTTGAACAGCCGGCGGCTGGCGACGCTCAGCGGCTCGTCGTGGTACTTGTCCGAGTAATAGATGATCTCTTTGATGCCGCTTTGGATGATGGCCTTGGCGCACTCGTTGCAGGGGAACAGCGTCACATACACCCGCGCGCCCTTGAGGTTGCTGTGGGCCGAGTTGAGGATGGCGTTCAGCTCCGCATGGCAGACATACATGTATTTGGTCTCCAGCGGGTCGCCCTCCCGCTCCCAGGGCATGTCGTCGTCGTTGCAGCCGATGGGCATGCCATTGTAGCCCAGCGACAGGATCTTGTTTTCCGGGCTGACGATGCAGGCCCCCACCTGGCTGTTGCTGTCCTTCGACCGCATGGCCGAGAGCAGCGCGATGCCCATAAAGTATTCGTCCCAGCTGATATAGTCCTTGCGTTTCATGTTACACGACCTTTCCGGCGCTGCCTGGCCGCGCCCCGGCGGGGCTGCGGCAAAACGGACACAGTTTCTTTACGAACATTATACAGTCTGTGCAGGTCCTGCGCAAGACTTTTCGGCGGGCAGGTCGGGCGGATGCAGCGCATTTTGCCGCAGGAATTTCTGCCGCGTCGCCTCGCCGCCGCGCAGGTGGCGTTCGGCCTTGTTTTTCTGCAGGACCTGCTGCACCTCCCGCCACAGGGCGGGGGACTGCCGCCGCAGCCGGGTCTGGTCCTTCCACACGGTGCTTTTGCTCACGCCGAAAACGGCCGCGGTGGCCCGCACCGTCGCGCCGCTGCGCACGATATACCGCCCGATCTCCACCGCGCGTTCGTCTGCGTCGTCCATCCTCATGCACGCCCCTCCCTGCCGGGCAGGCCGCGCCTGCCGCCCGGCCCGCCGTGTGCTGCGCCCGCGGCAAGCGCGGGCTTTTGCCACACTGTATGCGGCGCCGGGCAGGGGATAGAACGGGCGCGGGGCAAGGGGAAAAAACTGTCAAAAACATTTGACATTTTGCCGGCCTTCTGCTATACTGAAACTGTCAAAAGAGTTTGACATCTGCGGCGCGGCCGCCCGCAGGTGCCGGCTCTTGCGGCGGCGCCCGCCGCGGCCGGGTGCGGCGCTTTTTTGCAGAAACAAAGTTTTCCCCTTTGATCCCAACGGAGGTGATCGTATGGATATTTCTTCCGAGTCCTGGCTGATTATGATTGTATGCCTGCTGTTTTTCGCCGCCTGCTGGGCGGTCATTGCGTATGTGTTTGTCACGCTGGCCCGCCAGGGGGACGAGCGCCGCAGAATGATCGTCGGCCGGGCAGCCGCGGCCTGTTTCCCGGTTTTTCTTCTGTACCTGGTATTTCATGTGGCCGAGGATGTGTACCGGTCCGTCACCGGCGGGGAGGCGGACGGCGTCAATCCGTTTTCCACTTTGCTGGTGTTCTCGATTTTGTACGCCATCGAACTGCTTTACTACAAACGGAAATTTGGTGACTGACCCATGCAGAACTGCATCCGCGAGCTTCGCAGGCAGAAAGGCATCTCGCAGGAGGCGCTGGCCAAGGCCTGCGGCGTGACCCGCCAGACGGTCAACGCCATCGAGAACAACAAGTACGACCCCACCCTGGCCCTGGCCTTTGCCCTGGCGCGGGAGCTGGGCACCACGGTGGACGCCCTGTTCACGCCCTGCCCGCCCGCCTGAGCGCACAGGGCGGGGGATACGAAAAAACGCCAGCCAATTTTAGCGGAGGCCGAACCATGGACTTTGTAAAGATCAAACCGGAAGATTTTGAAACACTGGCCGAATTGCAGAAAGCGTATAAAGCGGAGATCGGGGAGGCTGAGCCGGCCGACGCCGAACTGGAAAGCTTGAAACAGGCCATCGGGGCCGGCCGGATCCAGTTTTACGGGTGCCTGTGCGGCGGCGCGCTGGTGGCGTGCTGCTCTGTCTGCGAGACCTACTCGACCTTCCATTACGGCAGGTCCGGCGTGCTGGAGGATTTTTATATCCGGCCGGCGTACCGCCATAAAGGCATCGCGCGCAAGCTGGTCACCTTTGCGTATGCGCAAAGCGGCGCAGCCTCCCTGACCGTCGGATGCGCCGACTGCGACCTGCCCATGTACCGGGCGATCGGGTTCAAAACGCCATTGGGGAGCCTGCTGGCGTACGGTGAGTAGGCTACCGTCCAAAACGGCGTTCCAACAGCAAAAGCCCGCCCGCGGCACTGTAACTGCCGCAGGCGGGCTTTTGCTGGTGTGCGCCCCGGGCGTGGCGGCCCGCAGGCTGTGTAGGCGCCGGACTTTTCTGCCGGGAGCGTGCAGGGATGCTGCGGGATCGCTGCCTGCGCAGCATGGCCAAAGCGCCCCTGTTCGTTCTCCGCGTTCGGCGCAAGGCGGGCGGCGCCCGCCGGGGTGCCCCTGCGTTACGGGGCGTTGGGCTCCCGGTTTTCGCGGGGGCCGGACATGAACAGCGAGGGGATCAGCGCGATGGCTGCCAGCCCCACCACGATGAACACCGCGCGGGCCAGCCAGCCCAGGCTTCCGCCCAGCAGCCAGCCCACCGCGTCAAAGCCCCAGATGCCGTAGATGCCCCAGTTCAGCCCGCCGATGATGACGAGCAGCAGCAGGATCTTGCGAAATAAGGACATAAAACATCCTCCCTTCCGCCGTTAGCATTGCCGGAAGGGAGGATGTTTATACATGATCTTGGATCTTGCCGGGACGCCGCCCGGCCCGCGCTCAGTTTTTCAGCGCCTGCATCGGGGCGGGGATGCGCCCGCCGCGGCGGATCATCACCGCGGGGCTGAACTTGCTGATGGGCATGATGGGCGCATGGCCCAGCAGGCCGCCAAAGTCCAGCACGTCGCCGGCCTCGTGGCCGATGGCGGGGATGACGCGCACGGCGGTGGTCTTGCTGTTCACCATGCCGATGGCCGCCTCGTCGGCGATCAGCGCGCTGATGACCTCGGCCGGGGTGTCGCCGGGGATGACCACCATGTCGATGCCCACCGAGCACACCGCCGTCATGGCTTCCAGCTTCTCCAGCGTCAGGCTGCCGCACTCGGCGGCCTTGATCATGCCGTCGTCCTCCGACACCGGGATGAACGCGCCGGACAGGCCGCCCACATGGTTGGAGGCCATCACGCCGCCCTTTTTGACCGCGTCGTTGAGCAGGGCCAGGCAGGCGGTGGTGCCGCAGCAGCC
>ERZ1643249.318-NODE-318-length-58517-cov-34.243680_pt1 | contig 58517 bp, 83 predicted proteins | sample MGYA00579263_ERZ1643249 | MGnify/ENA primary metagenome ERZ1643249 (study PRJEB29033, sample SAMEA4952264) | chicken gut metagenome | biome: Broiler Chicken; feature: Gastrointestinal Tract; material: Caecum | place: Ireland | collected 2018 | study: Broiler...
TCGTGCCCAGGCCGTGCCAGGGCACCTCGCGGACATACATCATCGTCTCAACATTCGCGGACATTTTGAACTCCTTTCTCTCCCCTATGTGTTCCGGGGGTCTGCAAGCGTGTTTACAAGTGTATTATAATACAGTAATTTCTGTATTTCAAGGAATTTTACAGATATTTCTGTATTTCTATATTTTGCACAAATTTGAGGTGATTCTATTGGACGTCTTAATTACATCTAACAGAATAAAGTCCTTATGCAAAAGTAACGGTATAACAGTAAAAACTTTGTTAGAGAGCACAAATATAAACCGCAATTTCATTTATGATTTAGAAAAAAGCGGTAGAATTCCATCTGCCGATAAATTTGAACGAATTGCTGATTGCCTTGGTTGCTCCGTTGACTATCTCCTAGGCCGAACCGATGTCCCCGAGGTAAATCGGGGACCCGGGCCTAAGATCGAATAATCCTTTGCTTCTTGTCGCTCCTATCTAGGGAGTGTGGGTAGAAACCTGTAATGTCCCCCTCCTCGTAGAGGGTGTGGATAGAAATGTGTTTACATTTATATTATAATCTCTGTTTTATGTACTTTCAAGACGATAGTAAATATTTTATGTACTTCTATCTTTTTCACAATTTTTCAGTCTAGTTTTTGTGTACTTTTGTGGTGAACTATGGACTATACACTTGAAAAAATCAAATTTCTTCTTTCGCAACGGCATGGCGCCCAGCGTGATCTGGCGGATTTCCTCGGCGTCTCAAAGCAGACCGTTTCAAACTGGGTAACCGGTCGCGCCAAGTCGTATAATGATTACTTGCCAAAAATTGCGGAATTTTTTGAAATCAGTGTAACCGAGCTTGTGCCGCCTCCAAAAACCCCACAGGTGCAGATTTCCGATCTGTCCTCTGACGAACTGGCAATGCTCAAGGCTTTCCGGGCAGCCGATCCGGCACTGCAACGGGCCGCACTGTTGGTGCTGAAGTCGGGGGAGGACAAATAAAAAAGGCCCGCCAGGAGGGCTGGCGGGCTGAAAGCGTAGAAAATTTTGCTTTTTGTGACAGAATTCTGTTCTCAAATGGATGTACTGGTTTTCTTATTATGATATAATTATAATTGAGATTGTAAGGAAGTATTATAATACGAATTCAAAATATTAAAGGAGGATCATACTATGCCTAATTGGGGTGAAATTCTAAATCGCCTAAATCGTTTAGAAAACGAACCGTCTCCTATGGATCGTATGCGTCGAAAGTACCTTGATATTATGCACCAATATACAGGGCGTAACGTTATCGCATACTATTCTTGCTTTATACAAAAACCAGACTTAAAAGGAAATCAAATTGACGATAATGACAAAAATGCTTTTATGCAGGCGGTCTATGGGCTTGATCGATCAAAGGGATTAGACCTAATACTTCATACTCCTGGCGGTCAAGTTGCTTCTGCAGAATCCTTGGTTGAATACCTAAAGGCATTATTTGGTAAAGATATTCGGACTTTTGTACCTCAAATTGCAATGTCTGCTGGAACTATGATCGCACTCTCTACTAAGGAAATTGTCATGGGGAAGCAGTCAAATCTTGGACCTATTGATCCACAGTTTGGCGGAATGTCTTGTGCCGGTGTCATTGAAGAATTTGACCAGGCACGCAACGACGTATCTGCAAATCCAAATATGGCCGCCGTTTGGGGACCAATTATTTCCAAATACCATCCAACCTTTATTGGGGATTGCACGAAAGCTATCAGTTGGTCTGAAACAGTCGTTAAAAGGTGGCTAAAGGAAAATATGTTTAGTGAAGAATCTAATCAAGAAGATAAAGCAAGTAGAGTTGTTAGCGCTTTATCCAGCCATAGTAACACCTTCTCGCACTCAAGGCATATACATATGGATGAACTCCTTGGTCTTGGAGTCAAAATCACAAAATTGGAAGGCTTAGATAACACTCAAAAAGAGGACTGTAAAGATTTACAAGATTGTGTGCTAACGATTCATCATCTGTACATGCAAACATTTGCAATTACCAACGCACTCAAAATAGTTGAAAACCATATGGGAAATGCTATGATTATAAATGCCGTAGGCGGAAAGAGGTAATACCATGAAAGCCAACTATCTTGATATGTATCTTCAAATAACAAAGGGATTTGATAGGATGCACTCTGAAGATTATACTTCGCCCGAAAATCAAGCTGACAATATCAAAATCTGCTCGATTTTGAAAGATGTGCCCATTGAATACAGCAATTCCACTACCAGTTCAGCGCCCTCATCTGAAACATGACAAAAGCCCGTCGAGGATCACTCCCCGGCGGGCTTTCTAACGCAATGTGTGATTTTCTCCCATTATGCCACATCCTGAGCTTTTGCTAAGTAGAATGGACGGCAAAGGGAGGCATGGGCATGGATAGCGTACATGAAGAAGACAGGCCGCTCACGGCGGAGGAGGCCGAGTTTATAGCTTTGCTCCGGCGGCACCCGGAGCTCTGGCAGCGGGTAGCGGAGATCCTTTCTGATGGAAAGTTGACCAAAACTTGACCATTTCAGCCATCACCAAAACCTCATAGAGATGAAAAAGACCGAAGATGCGCTTTTTTCGACGCATCCTCGGTCTTTTTCTGGAGCTAGTGACAGGAGTCGAACCTGCAACCCACTGATTACAAATCGAAAAAAACTAATAGAAAAATCGTTTGTTTTTATTTATTTGTTAGTTTTTTGTTCGTTTATTTCTTTGTTCTCGCCGGGATTCCAACGCTACTATCAGCAGGCCTATCTGGTTTCAACTTCACTATATCATTTGTTTTACACGCTGTCAACCAACAAAAAATCCCCCGCCCTGCCAGGGTCCAACTGGCAAGGCGGGGGCATTGTTATGCCGCGCTAAGGAGGTCACGCGGCGCTATGTATTCAGTTGGTGATGGTCATCACGCCGGACTTCTGCCGGTGCACCTCTGCCTCGATCTTGGTGATGAGGTAGCCTTCGATGTCGCCTCCGGAAGCCTTCTCAATGTACTTTTTGGCGCCGGCGCTCAGGGTTGCGATACACGCTTCCACTGCCTCCTTCAGGGCCTTCTGCTGGGCTTCCGCATCGAAGCTGCCGGCCTCTTTCAGGGCATCCACATAGGTCTGAAACTTTGCCTCTACGGCGTCCGCCACGACATTTGCGATTTCCCGCTGGGCGGAAGTGCTCGCCACTGCATCCGCGATATTGCGGATTGCATTTGCCACAATGCCGCCCACGCCCACGACGGCAGCACTCAGTACGGCCAGAGTAACTTTGTTCTGCATAGTAAAACCTCTTTTTACCTCTTGTTTTCTCTCATCAGTTTCAGGGTGTTGTCCGCTTCGATGGCCGGCTTGGTAAAGCTGTTGTTCTTCCACCAAGCGGCCACGCTGGCGGCAACCGTCAGCGCGCTGGTCACCAGCGCCTCGATGGTGCTGTCCTCGATGGGCAGCACGGGCTTGCCCATCGCACTCAGTACCATGTTGATGAGGGCCAGTGCCAGGCAGATGGTGCGGACGATGGTCCCCGTGGAAATGTTCAGTTTGTCCATAGACTTTCAATCCTCCCTTGCGCAGCGTTTGAATTTTGCCCAAAGATATAACGCAGTGCTTGAATCTGTGTTATATCTTTAGGTTTTTGTTGGTTTCTTTACTTCATCCGGGTCAGACCGGCGCGCTTGATGATGGACGGGTAGTTCTTGTAGACGTGGTTCATGTCCACATCGCCATTGATGCCGGGAAGGCTGCCGGTGCTGGTATACTGCCACATCCCATGCTTGCGGGAGGGGCGCTTACCAGTGTAATCGGCGATCCACAGGTCATAGGCTGCCAGACGATCCATGTTCAGCTCGGTGTTGCTGTAGCTGGTATAGGTATATACCATAGCATACAGGCCCCAATTTTCGATGGCGTCCGCTGCGCTGATGACCAGATCGGTCAGGGCGTCCGCAGACAGCGGTTTGAGCTTATTGTCCTCCACATCTACCGTAACGGGCAGCTCGAAAGTCTTCCCGGCCAGCGCCTCCCGCAACTTTGCCAGTTCTTCCGCCACCCGCTCCGGGGTCTGGGCGTAGGTGTAGTAGTAGACGCCCACCGGGATGCCCAACCGTTTGCACTCCTGGTAATTGCGTTCAAAGGTCGGGTCGATGTAGATGCCGCCGAAGCTCTTGTTGGTGGAGACGGTTTTGAGCATCGCGCCACCAACTTTGTCCTTGACCTGCTCCCAGTCGATAGTGCCCTGGTAGCGGCTCACGTCGATATAATCTTTCACAGTTTATCCCTCCGTGTGATGGTCTGCTTCCAGCTTGGAGATTCTGGTCTCGTGATTGATAAGCCGCTCATCCATCTTCCTGTCCGCCTCTTTCAGCTCGGTAAGATTTTGCATGTAGCGGCCCTTGAACTCCTCCAGGTTGTTCAACAGCAGTTCCAGTTTCCCGGACAGCTTGTTAAGCGTTCCGTTCAGCTTGACGATCGGCCCGGCGACAGTCGCCACCAGGCCGACCAATGCAATGATTACGGTGACCACACCCCATTCGGTCATGTCTTTGCCTCCCATCTGAACAGTGTATAATGCGGCTTGTCCTCCCCGAACCACCGGTATCTCAGCCAATCATCCAGCACCACGGCAGCGACGGAGACCACCACCCACAGCAGGCTGAACGGCAGGCAGATTTGGCCGAGGATATTGAACGGCAGGTTGCTGTAATCCCATACATCCCATCCCAGCCACAGGTTGACAATGCAGCCTGTGGCAAACTCCAGAGCGGTGACGATGGCCGAGCCGATCACCCCCTGCAGCGGCAAGGGCATCTCCCAGGGGATCACCTCGTTGAGCAGGCCGATGAGCACGAAGCACAGCCCGCCCAGCAGGAACATGGTCCAGTGGCTCCGGCCCCGCAGCACCAGCTCCAGCAGGACATAGATGCTGCCGCCCGCCGCCGCAAGGACCGCGTGCTTCAGCGCCGGCTTGAGCTTGTCCATCATGCGTTACCACCGCCCGCGGCCTGCTGGGTCAGCTTCGCAACGACGGATTCGATTTCGGCCTGGGCCGCCGCAATGATTTCCTGCATCTGGGTCAGCAGGTCCTCCGGCAGAGTGCTGCCGTAGGTGATACCGGCCAGGGCGTTTTTGTCCGCCTCGCGGTTGATCCAGATTTTCAGGAAGTTGTTGTAGGTGGTCTGGTAGGTCACGAAGGACTTGTAGGCCACATACAGGGTCATGATGTCCGCCGCCACATACATCTTGCACTGGCTGCCGTCGGCGTGGTAGGGGTACTGCGTTGCGCCCAGTGTGATTGCCGTGAACATCGAATCAATGTTGGTCTGGTCGTTGGGCTCCAGTGCAAAGTGCTCAGTACCGCCGCTCAGTTCCACGTCGATGCCGGCGTAAATCAGCGCCTCGCAGGTGCTATTGGCCATTTCGACCTTCTTCTCTGCCAGGGTTTTCAGGTCTTCCTTCTTCCACTTCAATGCCATGGTGTGTACCTCCCTTACTGGAACGCGCCGGACACGCCGGTGATGTAGCCGGCGGCGTCGGAGCTGCCGCGCTCGGCCTCGATCTTGAAGTTGAAGGCGGCGCCATTGGTGTTTTCGTGGTTCTCGAACACGATGTTGGCGCCGCTCTTGACCTCTGCGGTGCAGTCCTGCCACACCGGCTCGGTATCGTTGCCGTTGTTGGTCACCTTGACGCTGTACTCGGCATCGGCAGGGATGTTGCCGGTGACGGCCAGCCGGGCCACCGTGATGTCACCCTCGACGGCCATGGGCGTCTCCAGGGTGATGGTTGCGGCATGGACGGCTTTGGTGAAGGTGGCGGTGAAGGTCGCCGTCTCGGTGCCGTCGTTCACCTCGATGGTGATGGTATGCTGGCCGTTCAGGATTTTCTGGAACTCTGCCGCCGTGCTGGCCGCCTCGAAGGTGAGGGCCGTCCCGCTGGTGATGCTGTTACGGGTTTTGGTGGTGACCCCATCCAGCTTCTCGGTGACGGTCAGGCTGTCGCCGTCCTCATCGGACGGCGTATAGCTGAAGCTGAAGGCTGCATTCTTCTCCCCCAGGTTTACGCCAGAGGCGCCGCTCTCGCTGGTGACGGTGGGGGCTGCGTTGGTCGAGACCGTACCATCGTCAGAGACCGAGAGTGTAGAGGGAAGTACAAAAGCGGGGCGCACGCCGTCGGTGCCGTAGTAGCCCCAGTGGCGGTAGCGGCCGTCCGAGTCGACGTACCAGACGCCGTTGGAGTCGCCCGTGCTCGGCGAGCGGGTCCACCAGCTGGTGGCCGAACCGTTGTACTTCGCAATGCGCTTGTTGTTGGCTGCCGAGCCGGTGCCGGCGGTGAAGTAGTCCAGCTTCGCGCCGTCCTGTGGGAAATAGGAGTTGTCGTTCTTGGTCCAGCCCAGCTCATAGCCGGACGGCAGGAAGATTTTGCAGCTCAGGCCGTTGGCGCCGGACGCCACCGAACCGCTGCTGCCCGTACCATTGTGGTACGGGATCTTTACCTGCTTGATGGCCTCCCGGATATTCGCATCGAACAGATTCAGGAAGGTTCCGTTCAGCCAGCTGTGGATGTCCGAATTTTTGTAGTCGTTGTTGGACCCGTCCCACTGTCTTGTGGAATAGATGTCCTGCATCAGCAACCAGGTGCCGTCGCAGCTGTCATCGTACAGGCTGGACGGCTTGCCCTGGTGCACAACGATGAAGTTCTTCGGACTGCCGTTCAGGTTCAGTTTGAGGACCGAGCCGACGGCCTTGGTGCCGAGTTTCACATTTGCCATGATGTGTCCTCCTTCGGTTGATTTGGGGCATAATAAACGCGGGTGGAGACCGTTGGCTCCTCCCGCGTTTTCTCTGCCACCATGCGTTGTTGTTTCAGCCGGCGCTTGTAGGCCACCATGCGGGTTGCGTTGATCTTACGGCGCGGCTTCACTTCCTCGCCTATGATCTCGCTCACCTTTTTGGCATACTTCTCGCGCAGCTTATAGGTATCTCCATGGGCCGCCCAGGCGTCCCATGCCTCGAAACGCTCAATGATCTTCTCTTTGCTGATCTCCCCTTTTGGGTATGCCGCCCTCCATTCCTTGACTCTGGACCTGATCCGCTTGATGCCGTCGCGGCGCAACTTCTGCACCACCTTGCCGGTATCGGTCAGATAGGTATGGAACCCTATAAAGTCAATGCCGTTCCGCAGCGGGAAGATGGCCGTTTTCTCGTTCAGCTCCAGTTTGGCCCGCGCCATGTAGTCCCGACTGGCATCCAGAGCCGCCCGGGCTTCCTTCTTGGTGCGGAAGATCATGTAGAAGTCATCCATGTACCGGCCATAGGCTTCGGGCCTGTACTGTTCTTGTACGGCGTGGTCAAACTCGTCCAGGTAGAGAAGCGCCAGCAGCTGGCTGGTCTGGTATCCCAACGGCAAACCATCGGACGTGTCGATGTAGACACAGAGCAGTTCGTATATCCGCACGTCCACCCGGTGCCTGACGCATACCAGCTTGAGCTTTTCTTTCAGGCGTTCGTGGTCGATGCTGGCAAAGAAATGCCGCACGTCCCCTTTCATCACCCATCCGTCGGCGCTCCCATGCCGCCGGTAATACCTGTTCATGTTCTGTTTCAGGTACATCAGTCCGTCATGGGTGCCCTTGTCCAGCTGGCTTGCGTGGTTGCCCCGGATGAAGCTGTGGGTCAGCACGCTGTACAGCTCATTGTCTACCAGTGCATGGAGCACCACCTTGTCTACAAAGGCAGGCGCCTGCACGAGCCGCTTTTTCGGCTCAAAGACATAGAAGGTGTGGAACGCTCCCGGCCTGTAGCTGCCATCCAGCAAGATGCGGGACAGTTTTTCGGTACAGGCCAGAGCGTTTGCCTCATACTCAGCGCAGCCGCTTTTCTTCCGCTTGCCCTGCCGGGCGTGCAGGTAAGCGTCATACAACACCTCAAAAGAGCAGATTTCTTCAAAGTTCATTGAGCGGTGATCGTCTTCCTCCGGGCAGGGTGTAGAGGGAACTCCCACCCGGCTGTTACCCTAGCGCCGGTCCGTTTCCCTCCCGGCAGCCCATTGCATCCCGTAGGATGGCGGGCCTCGGCGCGATGTATTGATCGCCCGGCAGATACCGGGCGACAGGATACGGCCCCCTTTGATGAGATGGCGCACTGTTTTCGCCTTTCGGTTACTCATTCTCGCTGCCCATCAGAGCGGGGCGCACGCCGTTGGTGTTGTTGTACCAGTTGTTGTTGTAGTCGCCGTCCGAGTTGACGTTCCAGACGTTGTTGGAGTTGTTCGTGTTCGGCGAGCGGGTCCACCAGTTGGTGGCCGAAAAACGGGCCGTACCCTAACAAAAGCGGGGCCTCCCCCGCCTTCATCCATCGTTTGCCAGTGCGCGCCGGACGATCGCTTCTATGCGGGCGTCCTCTGCCGCCCGCCTTTCAGCCTCCGGCTTGCGGGCCATCTCCTGGCTTTTCTTTTTCCAGGCAATAGCCATATATTTCACATCCGTGACCATCTTTGTCCAGACGCCTGCTTTCTTTACGTCGATGATCTTCTCATCGAGGCAGAGCTGAATATATTCCAGCAGAAGTGTGCAGTCGTCCAACACATCGTTGATCTTTCGGATGCGGGCCCTTGGCTCGGCAGCAAAGTTCTGATTGTTGGCCGAGAGGATATTGCGCAGGATGCTTTTTGCGATCACGCGCATATCTTCTCCGTACAGGCGGAAGTTCGACTTGGTGAAGCCCTCCCTGCTGCGGTCGATCATCTGTACCGCCTCGCCGCATACCTTCTGTACCTCGCGGATGTCTTCCAGCTGGGCAATTTTGTGCAGGATCATCCGCACATCGCGGCGGCTGGCGTCGTCGCTCACGACCTTGGTTGCGTGCTTGGTGTAGCACAGCAATTCCCGTGCCTTGTTCCCCAGCAGGAAGTCTTTGTTATCCGCCATGCTCGCACCTCCATCCTTCCGGGCATCTGCCAGTCAGCACAGCCTCCAGCGCCTCGGGTGGGCCTGTGTAGATACAGCGGTCAGGCAGTACCCGCAGAACAGCGTGTTCCCCCGTGTGCGTTTGCCCAAACAAAGTGATGATGTCGTCCGGCCCACCAGATACGCCGCATGGCGGCTCCAGTGATTCGTACAGGCTCCCCACGATGCAGGACAGTTCCGCCGCCGGACGGGAGAATACGATCCTCTCCCCGCCCATCAGAACTCGATCCTGGCCTGGGCGGTGTTCCATACGCCGGTCACGATCACATCGTCCAGCGTCGAGAAGGTCACGCTGAAGGCGTTGCCGGTGACATCGGTGCCGAACTTGAGGTTCAGCGCCTCCACTTCGGTTTCCAGCGCCGCCACCGCCGCCAGGATGTCAGGGTGTGCGGTAGGACTGGCGTTGTGGGTGTTCACCGCGTCGGACACTTTCTGGTCCGCCTGAGCCTTGGTGTAGGCGTCCACTTCCCACCGCTGGCTCTCGGTAAGCTCGCCGCTGGCGTTCAGGGTTGCAAGCCCGCCGGGCACGCCCACATTTTCATTGGTCAGGTAGTTGTTGTTCTCACTCTGTGCCTGGCCAACATTTACAGTGCCATATGCCATTTAAGATTCACTCCCTTCCGGTGCCACATATCCTTTTGTGATGACGTATTCTGCCGCCAGAGCCTCCGCCGGCGCACTCGCTGCACGCAGCCGGATCACGCCGGCCAGCGTCTCGCTAGTCGCGCAGAGGCCGCAGGCAATGGCGGCCGGCTGGCTGCCAGGCGCGATACGCACATCGGCGATGTCCACCGGCGTCAGACCGGACACCGAAATGTCGCAGTACAGCGGATACGCTGCGTCCTCCGCCTCATCCGTCTGCCAGCCCGTAGCCGGGATGGAGACGGCGACGGCCTGCGGCTTGTCCAGTTTTACCGCGTCCACCTCCTCAAACAGCTCCGTCGTGGCATGCGCCAACTCCGAAATATGAGACGCCGTATAAGACTTTGCCTTTTGAAGCGCAGTCTTGATTTGTGATGTAAGGGTCAGCCCCATGGTCTGTTCACCTCCTGTTTTAGTGGACAGGCTCCCAAACCCACCCGCCCGCCTGTCCTTTTTGGTTTTATCAGGTGGTGGGGAAGACCTCGTTCAGCATCTCGGTCACCTCGCCATCGGTAGCGATCTGCATGCCGTCCAGCTTCTGCTTATCGGCGCCGCTCATCAGGCCGGAGGCGCCGCCGGCAGTCACGTCGCTGTAGGTGGTGTCCTGTGCGGGGATGCCCAGACCAGTGATGTCCTCCTTGGTAACGGCGGTCACGTCGGTAACGTGGCCCTGGTTGTCCACGGTGACCTTGTAGAAGCCCTCAGACTGCGCGGTGTGCGAGGGGTGGACGTAGTTGTTTGCGCCCTCTGCGATGCCGGCCAGCTTGCTCTTCTCGGCGTCGGTGTAGTTGTTGTCCGACAGCACCTTGTCGCCGTCCTTCTGGACGTAGTTGGACAGGTCCACAGTGGTGTCGTCCAGCAGCACCATCTCGTTCTCTACCTTGGCGTAGATGTCGTAGTGCTTGGTCTTGCTGTTCATCACAAGGTACAGGATGTTGGTCTGGGCGGACTCAGCTTCCGGCACCGCATTGACCTTCTGGAAGCTGGCGTGGCCGGAAGCGGCGATGGCCTGCTGGATGGCAGTAGTCACCTGAGAACTGGTCTGGTACTGGGCATCATTGGTCAGCTGGCTGACATTGGTGGGGATTTTCGCCTTGACGGCAGCGATTTCCGCCTGGGCCTTGATGGCAAGGTCCTTCAGGTGGCCGAGATTCATGAGTTTGGTTTCAGTGTAAGCCATAGTTCATATCCTCCTATAATTCAGGTGTATTTTTTCAGCCCTCGGCTGCGCTCGCACCGAAGACCTCATTGAGCATTTCTGCGACTTCTGTGTCGGATGCGATCTGTGTAGCCAGGACGGCCTCCACATTGCCCTCAAAGTCGCCGGAAGCCAATGCCTCCAGGTCGCCCGCCGTGTTCTTGATCTGGTAGATGGTGGCGGTGCCGTCCACCACCACGGCGATCACCTGGCCGACGTAGGCAAGGGGGCTGGTCTGGGCATAGGTCTGCGCATCAGACAGGGAGCCGTACACCGAGGACTTATCCAGCGGGAAAGAATCCTGCCGGGAGAAGGCCATGGGGAACTCCATAGAGGCAAAGCTGCCGGTCGTGTTGTTGACTGCCATGATTTACTCCTCCTTTCCTCAGCCCAGGGTGACCACGAGGGTCGCCGTGTTTTCATAGGGAACGGCAGGCTCAAAGACCCACACGTTGTAGTTGATGGCGGTATAGCCCTCTGCGCCCTCCACCGGCACCGTGCTCTTGGCAAAGGTAGCGGTAACGTCAGCGTTCATCGCGGTCTGGTTGATGACCTTGGTGACGCCGGTCTTGGTGGCGTCGCAGGCGATCACCACACGCTGGGCACCAGCCGGCACATTGATGGTCAGGCTACCGGCGGCATATGCCTTGCCGGTGGGGGTCAGGGCGCGGATAGCCGCGCTGTCCAGGGTAGGCTTGGTGGTACTGGCCCCGTAGAACACATTGCGGAACGGAGTGTAGGCGCCGGTCTCCTTGGTCTTGCTGCCGGCGGTGATGCTGACGGCAGGGCTGGAATCATCGCCGAGGTTATCATCGGCGGTGACACCCGCGCCATGGGTGACGGTCAGCTTGTACTTCAGGCTGTTGACAACGCCCTCGCCACCCTTGTCGCCGATCTGGAAACCTGCGCCGCCGTTGTTGTCGGTGCCGGCAGTCAGGGACGCGGCATCCTGGCTTGCCACCTGCTCAGTGCCCTGGTCGGTGATCCGCTCGACCTTCCAGTTGTTGGCGACAACGCCGGTCTCAGGGCCGTACTGGTAAGTGCCAGGGCTGAGGGTGGCCGCAGTGTAGTTCGCCTGCGCCAGCTTGGTACCAGCCTCCACCGCTTTGGCCCCAGTCAGGGCAAAGCCGGAGATAGACGGCTGGGCCGTAATGGTGGGCTGCAGGCGCTTGGACAGGATGTCCGTCAGCACGGCGGCCACGCTCTTGCCTTTGGCGGGCAGGGTGGCGGTGCCGTTGGCACTCTTGGTGATGTTACCCACCTGGGTGTAGTTGCCAGCCAGGACGATGTCCTCCCGCAGCATGACCTTGCTGGCGTCCACCGCGCCGGTCATGGCCACCCAGTCGGTGCCGGTGTACCGGTAGGCCGACTGCTCGTAGGTCACCTCGCTGACGATGGTGGTAACAACAAAGACGTCACCCTTCTTGGGGGTGACGTCGCTGTGCTGAGTGAAGTATGCCTCAATGACGGTGCTGTCAGCGGCCTCCAGGTCGGTCTTGGTTCCCTCGTAGAGAGCGCCGCCGGCCACGCCCGCCAGAGCTTCGGCCAGTGCCTCCTCAGTGACGTAATCGTCCAGGCTGACGGTGGTATCGTCCAGCAGCTCCATGGCGCCGTCGATTTTGGCGTAGATGTCGTAGTGGTTGGTGCCGGCGTTTTTAACCAGGTAGAGGATGTTCTCCTCTGCCGCAGTAGCCTCCGGCACAGCGTCCACCTTCTGGAACTTGGCGTGGCCAGACTTCGAGATTTCTGCCAGGATCGTCTGCTTCACGCGGTTGAGGGAGCTTTTCAGCGCCCCAACGTCGATGATTGCAGTTTCGCTATAGGCCATATTCCTCTTTCCTCCTGTTCTTCATTTTTCGTCGTTACGCAAGCGGCAGCACCTCGTCCAGCATCTCCTGCGTTTCGTCGGGCTGTGCAAACGCATCCTCCGGCAGCCCCGTGCCGGTATAGGAAAGCGTGCCGTCCGGCGTGGTCGAGAAGCCTTCACCGAGTTTCACGCCGCCGAGTGTGGTTGCTGTGGCTACAGGCAGCACATATGTACCACCACCTCCTGTCTGTCCGCTGCCGGACGCAGACAGCAACGCAAGGGTTGCCGCCATGTCCTGCATCGGTTCGTATCTAGCCCAAAACCGCACGGCACCGGTCACGGTCTGCGCCGTGGGGCACAGCCCGGCCTGCTTTGCGGTTTCAAGTGCGTCTTTATGCAGGGCGACGATGGGCACTTGGTCATCCGTCACTTCTTCGTCTGTGACATCGACGTAATAGCGGTACTCGTCCATCCCCATGTGCGGCTCATCCGAACCCGTCTCGTCCAGCGCCCAGCCTTCTGCCGGGATGGTGATCTCCTTCACGATGGCAGAGCCGACCATGCCAGATACCTGTGCCACAGCCTGCTGAACGGCCTGGCTCATGGCCTGCTGGATGATGCCCGAGTGGGCGGTGGGGCTGTCGTTGTGAGCCTCGATCATCTGCTTGACTTGGCCCGGCGTTACCCGCGTGCCCGCAGTCACGTTCACCGTGATCTGCGCTTTGTTCGAGATGAAGATGACCGCATACAGGTCAACTTCAAAGTCCGGGTTGTCCGCCTCCGGCGGCACCTCGATGCCGCGCTCATCTTGCAGGATGTAGATCATCCGGTCTTCGCTCTCACCGTCCAGCCGCCCAAAGACGGCCACCTGGTGCAGGTAGCAGGTCTCCGACCGGCCTTCGTTGGTAATCATGATGCCGACCTTTTTAGCCGGGACGAGATTTCCTTCGCTGTCTTCCGCCTCTGCATCTTCAATGCCCATCAGCCCCAGGGTGATTTTTTCGCCCTGAACGTCCGTCGCGTTCCCGAGCGAGCCTTCGTCGGCCGCCTCCGTGCCGCCAAACGCCTGCGTGATGGTCAGCTTTCTGCCGGACAGCGTTTCGGTCAGCATTTCCGCGCCAACGACTGTGTAAGCCGACTGGTTCCAGGACATTATGTATTCCCTCCCTTTACTTTGACCTCAATGCGCTGCACGGTTTCTGTCACCTTCGCAGCGGCAAATCCGCGCACCGTGATGTCTCTCTGTTCGATTTTCCCGTTGATTGCCGCCGTCAGGCGCATGGCTGTGGCAGCGGTTTTGGCGGCGGCGTAGCCCGTCACCCTGATTTCTTTTTGGCGGATGGCGCCGTGGATGGGCACCGTCATCCTGGCGGCGATGCCACCGGGGGCCGCTCCGGCATAAGCCGCCACCTTCACCGGGCGCGGCTCGATTTTCCCCGGCAGGATCACCGTCATCCGTCCAGCCGTCCCGGTCAGCGCCCCGACGGCATAGGCAGTCACCGGCCTTTCCGCCGTAACAGTAAAGCGGATGTGCTCAAGATGAGCCGTCATCCGCTTGTAGATGTTGGTGATCCGTTTAATTTCGGCGATGCTTGGCTGTTCCCAGCTGTCCGAGATGTCGCACTCCACGATGAAGTGCCCCGGCGTCCCGCCGTAGTCGTACCACTCGATGATCTTTGACCCCGGATAGATCGACCGCAGCGCCGTCTCTGTGGCCCAGTCTGTGCCGTAGTAGCGCCGTACCTCAAGAGCCGTCTTGATGACACGGCGCTTGGTTTCCAGCGGCCAGCTCTGGCTGTACCAATCGACCTTGAACTGCACAGCCAGGACGTCCAGCACTTCCTCGCTCACATCGTCGAGGTGGGTATAGATACGCAGCTTGTCCGCATAGTCCAGCGTCTTGAGCTGCATCTGGACATATACCTTTTCCAGCACCTGGACCCACGGCGTATCCGCCGGGATGGGCGGCAACCCAGCCAGAAGTCCCGTCATGCGCAGTTCATCAGTCATCTTCCATCCCTCCGTAGGTCACGCTGCAGCTTGTCAGCTTGGCGACCTGGATGCTGGACACTCTGGCATTCACCGGCGCCGTCAGGGTCGGACGCTTTGCCCCGGCCTGGCGTACCCGTTTGATAAGCTCCGAGTTGTCGATGTCCCGCCCGATCTTCCGCTGCCACAGGATGTAATCCTGTACGGCGGCATTGACGTTCTCCTGGATGGTCGTTGCGCTTTTGGCGTTGCTCGATGCGATGTAGTAGGTCAGCGCAATGCTGTACTCCACTTCCTCCGGGGCGTGGGCTTTTACCAGGTCGCCCATTGGCTTGCGCACATCCTTGAAGTACCGCTCAAGTTCTGCGCACTCCTCCTCTGTTGGCAATCTGCGCTCATCTTCCATCAGGAAGAAGATATGGACGGTGTAGCCTTCCTCGCAGACGATCTTCTTGTCTGTCAGGTCTGCCCGCCAGCTTGAAGCATAGTATTCGTAGGCATCTTGTGGGCCGGCCACAGAAAAGGCGGACGGCGCAAGGTAGATTCGCCTTGTCAGGCTATCGTCTCCCTCGACGTCCGTTCCGCCGGTCGATTCTGATATGTTGGTTACTTCTTTCATGTACGGGATAGGGTCTACCAGGATGTCGATCTCGCCGGGCGGCAAGCTGTCGCTTCTGGCCCCCGCCTCATCAGCTTGGGCCGTCACATCAGCTGTCAGCTCCCCCGGCATGATCTCAACCAGTTCCACAGTGCGGAAATAGATTCCGTCCCCCGTCCGTACCCTCGTTCCTTCCGGGATGGTGGTAGCACTCGGCCTGACGGCCGCCAGGGTAAAGCGCAGCATGACTGTCGCCCGCCCCGCCGGGAGCCGTCCGATGCCGACCAGTGGGGCCAGGTTGTCCAGCGCTGCCCCGGTGCTGGTGGGCAAAAGCTCTGCTCTCCCCCAGGCGTCCGTGTATTCCATCTGGTGATGGAACCGGTGCGCCATGGTCAGCAGTACCAGATTCGCCACATTGCAGCGGGCCAGCGTATACTCCGAGCTGTTGCCGTTCAGCTCCTTGTCGAACTTTGCGTACAGCTCCCGGCACTGGGCAATCGTTTCTTCTAGCGTCTCGGCCCCAGTGATCTGCACCTCTGGCAAATTTGCGAACTCTTCAATTCGTGACAATGGTATACACCACCTTCGGCGCAATCGTCCCATGCAGCGTATCGTCTTCCAGAAACTCCACGCGCACCACTTTTACCCTCGGTTCATACTCTGCGGTTTTGGCGACATACTCCGCCGTCAGCAGTACCTTGGCTACCTCTGTCGGCTTGTCAAGCACCGCTTCCACGTTGATGCCAAGCCGCCGGTCGCCTTCCTGGCTGCCCATCGGGGTCGTATACAGCACCCGCAGACACTCGTCAATGTCCTGTAATTCTTCCTGCGTTACCTCGTCCGGTGCCACCGATAACGCCAGGACCGTTTTGCTGATGTCGATCATACATACTCCCTGAACGTCAAAGATACTTTGCACTCCATCAGAACGCCCATCCGGCCCACAACGTCCCATGCTTCGCTTACACTCTCGATGGTAAACTTGTTCATGGACAGCGGCGCAAGTCCGATGATGAGGTAGTGCACTTCCCCATTCTCGCTCATTTCCTGAAAGCGGGCCAGGGCTGTGCGAGGGGCAACGCCAAAGGAAGAACTGAGCTGCACGTCCATCTGGTAGCTTTTGAGTTGCGGCCCCAGGTACTGGCTCTTGGTCTTTCCTCCAAGCACGCTATGATCCGCCCAGTCAGCTCCGGTGCTGCCGGAGATGTTGGACGGCGTCAGCACTTGCAGGTGGCTGACGTTGAAAACGATGTCTCCGAACGTCCCTACATACATTCACGTCCCTCCCATCAGAGCGGCGGCGATGTTGGGCTGCCCGGCGCGGACGACGTGTGCACATGGTGGACCAGGCTTATACCGTTGATGACGCAATCGCCGGTTGCGCCTGTAATGTTGACCGTGTTCCCGTCGATCTTGATGTCCGGCGCAGTCATGTTCAGTTCGCTTGCGGCATCCACCGTTACCGTACCGCCGTCAATGGTCACCGTACAGCTGCCCACTTTCAGTACCAGTTTCCCTTTGATGGTGACGTTCGTGTCTCCATCAATGTCGGTCTGCTGGTTCTTTTTGATTTCCACATAGTCGTCGCCTTCTATGTGGTAGAGGGATTCCGGCACGTTGGCATCATACTTCCGGTAGCACTTGCCGTACTCGAGATCGTAGTCCTGCCGGAACAGTCCTTCGTATCCCTCTGGGGGCACGTTTACCTCGTTCCAGATGGTGCCCAGCACAACGGCATCTTCGGGCTGTGCGCCGGGGTGCAGCACAATCAGCAGGTCCCCCACCTTCGGCATGATGTACCGCCGGTTGGAGATGAAGGAGACCTGCTTTGTCACTGTATCGTCGCGGTCTTTGTAGGTCACCTCACAGGTGCCCGCCGGGTAGTCTATGTTGCTTACCCGTCCAAACCGAACTTCGCTTTTCATCCGGTCACTGCCTCCACTTTGCTGGCCTCGATCTTGGTCGTATAACCCGACTTGCTCAGGCTGTGCTCCATACTGTCGATGAAATACTTGCCGTCTATCGACCCGTACCCCAAAAGGGTGAAGCATTGGGCCGCGGCCCCCGCCGGATAGCCCATCATGGTAAAGCTGATGGTGGTAGCCCCGTGGTTGGCATTTGCAATAGCCGCTTCGAGCTGGGCCTGAGCATCCGCTTCATTGCTGGCTTTCTTGTTCAGCTTGAGCTGGCGCTCTGGCGTCCCCACTTCCACCGAAATGTCGATTTCCTCTTTCTCGTTGGTGTATGTGAAAATGCCGCCCGTATAGGTCCCGGCCAGGGTCGTGTTCCAGCTGAAGCTCCCGCGCTTGACGCAGAGGGCCGTAGGATCATCCGCAGGGGCAACGCGGTAGACCGTGAAGGCCGGGTCGTTTGCCTTATAGGCTTCCCGGTCATAAATCCACAGCTTTTCCGTGTAGACCTTCATGCACAGCCCGTAGGTTTCGCACAGCTCCTGGAGGAACGCGCTGTCGGTGGCACTCTGCTCCTTGACCTCGATCTCGTGGTCCGTCCCCTCGAACTGCAGCGTCAGGTTGTACCGGCCCGCGATTTCCTCAGCAATTTTCTGGACGCTGGTGTTCTTCCAGCCGAAGTCCCGTTCCCTCTCGCTGAAACTTGTGTCGTTCGGCTTTGCCACCGCTCCGATGTTCAGCACGTCCGGCGCATCGCTGTAGCTCAGGTCGTCCAGAGTAAAGGCCCCGCACTCTGCGCTCAGATTCCGCACCGCGCAATCCGCGCCGCCGAAGTTCCAGTCTGTCACCGCGATGGTCGGGTAGAGCTTTGCGCCCTTGTCGGGCATCCAGCTCCCCTTCCATTCGTCGCCGGCGGCGTCGATGGCAATAGAGATGCTGTCGCTCTTTCCCTCGGCACAGTCCTTGTAGCTGAAACTTTCCAGAATATCCGAGATGTCTCCCGTGATGTCCGTATTCCCGTAAATGAGCCATACCGTTGCCCGCCGGGCCTTCTCGCTGATCGCCCCTGCAATGCTCACATCAACCGCCTCGCTTCCAGGGCGGCAGATTTGCCGGCGCAGTCACCGGCACCGCCGGGGTTTGCAGGACAATGCCGGAGGCAAACTTGGTGGTAGTGATGTACTGGGGGTTATGCTGCATCAGCCAGTCGGCTTCTGCCTCGCTCCCGTACACCTCCAGCGCGATGCCGTCCCATGTGTCGCCGCTGATGGTAGTGTAGGTATCAGGCATAGCTCGTCCGCCTCCTTTCACGTTCATAGCGGGCCATGAATTCGGCAAACTTCTGGTAGAGCAGTTCCACCAGTTTATTCACGTCCTCCTCGCTCATGCTGCCGCTGACGGTGATCTGCGGCGCAAAAGTGATGGCCGGCAGGCTGCCGCCGATGCTCCTGCCCATGCTTCCGGCGCTCCTTCTGGGCGTCAGGTCGGGCAGGTTCAGCCCATCCATGCTTGCCAGGTAGCCCATGCCGCCCCGGAGGCGGGCGCCCGCCCGGGCCGTCGAAATAAACTTCCGTGCCTCGGCGCTGTTCGCACCAGCCAGCTGCATCACATCAGCGGCCACGTTCAGTAGCTTGACCCCCTTGGTGAAGGCCACGCCGGGCGCGCTGCCCAGCGCCAGCCCGGCCAGCGCCGACACACCCCACGCCTTCATCCCATTGGTGAAGCCGCCGTCCGCAAAGCTGTTCAATCCGAGGATGGAACCGGTCTGCAGCCAGAGGGCAATAGCCCTGCTCCTCTTGGCCGGGTCGTGCGGGATGATGGTTTCAGGGCCGTCTTCGCCCGCGATGGACGGCCTTGTAGCAAAGCCGCCATTGGCGAACTGCGGCAAGGACACTTCTTGCAGGTTGAAACCGAACTGGCTCCCGCCGATGACCGGCACCCAATCCGGCACAGTGAACGAGAGCTTGTTCAGGGACCGGATCACGAAGTTGACCACCGACACCGCCACATTGGCGATGCCCTGGATCAGCCCGATAATGCCCATGATAACCGGTTCAACAACTGGCGTCACTGTCTTGACCACATCAATAATAACCTTCACCGCGTTGACCAGCGCTGTGCCCACCAATCCAATGACGGTAGACAGCAACGGCACCACCGCGGGGAACAGCGTTCCGGTCAGGAACGAGAAGATTTCCTCGATCAGCGGTTTCATGTGGTTCACGCCCAGGTCTACAATCTGGCCGAAGATACCTGTCACCGTCTGGATCAAGGGGATCAGCGTTGCAAACGCCTGTCCTGCGCCGGGGCCAAAGGTGCTTGTGATGGCCTGCTGGATGTTTGCCAGCCCCGCCGGGCTGAGTGCGTTCTGGATGGCGTTCCCAATGTTGGTGACACCGCCCACGAAGTTGTCGAGCACTTGCACCCCCGCCGGGCCGAAGATGTTCCCCACGACCGTGCGGATGCCTTCCAGGTTGTCGCCCAGAATGCTCACTACGGCGACTACGCCGCCCAGACCGGCAATGACCGGGCCAAACGTCCCAAGCAGGGACAAGAACCCGCTCGCCAGGGGCGATGCTACTGTACCGATCACTCCGGCACCAGCGCCAAGGAAAGAGCCCACATTCAGGGCTGCCGCGCCTATGGGCGTCGTCGCCAAGGCCGTACCGAGACCCGATACTGTTCCAGCTGCGCCGCTTAACGCACCGCCGATTCGTCCAAGTATCCCGCTAGATGTAGCCGCGGCTGCAGCTACGGCGGGCGTTCTGGCAAACAAGTTTCCAAGCCCGCCAAAAGCCATCGCTCCAATGCCCAGCGTATCCTGTACAAGCCCTGTATTTGCCAGATTTTGCACCGAATGCCCAACGTTTTTTGCATATCTGCCAACGCCTGTGTTTCCGAGCACGCCGAGGATTCCGCCACCTGCCTGGGCCGCCGTGATGCCGCTCATCAAATTGCCGACGGCGCGGGACATTCCTTTGCCCGTTTTTGCCTTGTTAAGGCTGCCTGCGTTCTGGATTCCGAGAATCCCACCGAGGATCGTATTTCCCAGCGAACTCCCTCCCAGGCTGTTAGACATCTGAGCACCGAGCTGTGCGGCTCGGAACGTTCCGCCCGCATTGGATACCGCCCCGGTCACCCCTGCGGCAAATCGCTGCCCTCTGCCGGGGGACACGGACATCAGCCCGGAGGCCGGGCCAAGGACGGTGTTGGCAATGCCGCTGATGGTGGGTGCCGCGCTCATGAGTGCAAAAACGCCTACCAGGCCGGTGGCCCATTTGGCTACCGTGTCGCCGTTGTTGGCTACATAGTCAACTGCCTGTTGGATGTACGGCAGGGCATTTTTGACGGCATTCCCAATACCTTCCACCGCACTGCGCAGCATGGGCATTACGCCCTCTGCCAGCCTGGTCAGGTCTGGCAAGCTGTCGGTAATGCCGTTCATCATGTCGATGCCCAGCATCGCCAGTTCCTTCTTGACAGGCAGGAAGTTGTTGCCCAGCGTAACCATGAAGCGCGTCACGGCGTTGCCGAACATCTCATCAAGGCCCTCTGCTGTGTTGGTCTTGACGATCAGCTCTTTCTCCATGCTGCCCATCCAGTCGGTGCCGTTGGCGTCATTCAGGAGCTTAACAATAAATTGCGGGTTTTGTGCCACCTTTGCAGCAGCCTCCACCGGCCATCTGCCAAACAAGTCGTTGATGGTGGAAAGGCGCTGGTACTCCGGCAGTTGTCCGATCGCCTCAAATACGCTGATGAGCGTATCCGGCGCAAGGCTGTTGCCGTACTCGTCCACCGACTGCATGGCCTTTGCGACCTCTACAGCATCCATACCGAGGCGATCCCATGCCCTGGTCATGCGATCCGTAGCACTTGCGCCCATAGTCAGGTTGGTGTAGATGTTCTTGATACTGGTGGCCGCCCGGGCCGAATCCATGCCCATGGAAAGCAGGCCGGTAGCCAACGCTGCCGTCGCATCCGGGTCCATGCCTGTGACCTGCCCCAGCGATGCGACCCGGTTGACGACCTCACCGATCTCCACGGCGGTTGTCGCGGAGTTTGCGGCCATGTAGTTGATCTGGTCGAACAGGTCCATGATTTTGTCATGGGGCATACTAAGGGCTTCTTCCCACTTGGTGGCCCAATCGCCCGCCTGGTCGCCCGAGATGTCAAGGGCCACGCCCACCATGGCAGTATCTCGCAGCAGGCCGCCCATGATTTCTCCAGCGGTTTTTCCGCTTTCGCCCATGGCCGCAGCCATCCTGGTCAGGTTTTCGATGGAGTACGGCAGTTCCGTAGACAGCCGCAGGATTGCGTCCGCCATCTCGTTGTATGGCTCGACGTTGATGTTGCCCGCCTCGTCGGTCAGGCCGCCGACGTATTTCGCCACGTCGGACATCTGGTCCTCAAAGGTCTGGGCGGCCTTTGTGGTGCTCCCGATGACACCGGCGGCAGCTACCGCCACCGCGCCTGTCATCGCAAGGCCAGCCTTGCCGATGTTTCCGATTACCGTTGAGATGGACCCGGCCTGTTTCGTCACACTGGAAATGGACTTGGCAAGCGACGGGTCCACCTTGCCCATGATGCGGATGGTTAAATCTAACGCGCCATTGCTTGGCATACCTCACTCACCTCGTTACCCAAATCAAGCAGGTCTCTCACCGGCATCTCCAGCAGGGCATCAAGGCTTGAAAATGTCGTCTGGCTAATCTGGATCGCCAGGCGGCGCAGTTCTTTTGCGCCCCCGTTTACTCGAAAAAACCGCTGTCCACCGTGTTGCGCAGTTTTGCCGCCTCACACACAGGCAGGCCGGTGAAAAAGTCCTCCGGCAGGCCGGTGGCCTGGCTGGCAACGATAACTGCATGGAGATAATTCCGGTCTTTGTTCAAGGGCGAAAAGCCTTCCGCCGCCATCCGGTTTTCCGCCGTAATTTCGTGCATGGTGCACAGATCACCCACGCCGGACAAGTCCACGCTCTCAAAGGTCTGTCCCTTGATGTCGGCCTTCTTGCCGTCGTAGATATAGGGCTGGTCGAACTTCACGACGTGAGCCTTGATCTGTGCCTCCGCCTGTTCTCTGGGCTGGCTGCCCGCCAGCGCCCGCAGGATCGCTTCCTGTACCTGTTCCATCGTTTTCCGGGGCATCAACTTGAACAGCTCCACCGGCTTCCGGCAGGCTTTGGTGGCCAGCGCCATCGCATAGCCAGTAGTGGCTTCGATGGCGCCCAGGGCGGCTGCGTTGCCCTGTTCGATCAGCTCCCGCTGGATGTCGATGACATCCTGCACGGTCAGCCTCTCCATGCCGGACAGGTCCAGCTCGGTGTACTCCTTGCCCTCGAACTTGTAGGGCTTTTTGAACACCACGACGTTTTTCTTCTCGGCGGCCTCCGGCGCGGCGGCCTCCAATGCGATAGCTTCTGCCATTTCTGCCTCCTGTAAAAATGCCCGGCTGCCCACCAGGACAGCCGGGGTCCGTTTAGATCAGGGCGTTGATCTCCGCCCGCAGGTCCTCGCCGTTGACGACGTACTTGCCGCCCAGCTTGTCGATGTCGAAGATGACCTGGCCGTCCACCTCGACCTTGTAGGTCAGCAGCTCCAGGGTGGTGGTAGCCCCCATCGTGTCGGCACGCTTCAAGGTGCCCAGGTCGATCTCCTTCGGGTGCCCGCTGCACACGACGCGCAGGCCCTTGTAGACCACGCCGCCCTCTTTGTTGGCCGCCTGCTGTGCAGCCCGAATGGTCAGCTGTACCGTCTCGTTGGGATTCATCATCCGGGCAGCGTGGCTGTACAGGTGGTTCCACTTGATCTGCATCTCGCTGCTCTTGATCTGACCGGGGACAGGAGCGTCGATTTCGCCCAGAATCCCCGCGCCCGACAGGGTGGTCGTTTTCGAGGTGATCTTAGGCAGCGTGATTTCGTCCGCCAGGCCGATCAGCAGGTCCCCGTCCGCGCCATAGACGTTGTAGTCGTTGATGACTTCGGGGACGAGTGTGCTGGAAACATTCAGTGCCATTTATGTACGCTCCTTTCTCAGCCCAGCAGCGCCGTAGCCAGCGCGCCGGCCTGGTACTCCATGGTGTTGGTGACCAGCTTCATGGGCGGGAAGGGGGTGCAGTACTGGTAGAAGTAGATGTGGCCCGCCACCAGCTCCGCGTCGGTGTTCCGGTCCGGGTCCAGGATCAGCTCGTAGCTGGCGCAGACGCCGGTGGAGACATAGACCTGCCCCCGCATATTCTCGCTGTCGATGATGGAACCCAGCAGCCGCCGGTTCATGGGCTTGTCCAGCTTCTGCTGGTTGTTCAGCACGAAGTTGGCCGCCGTGTAGTTGAAGAAGCGGCGGATGCACAGGAACATATCCTTCGGGTCGGTGGTGCTGGGGTAGGCGCAGGTCTCGTTGCCCCACAGCACAAACCGGCTCTGGGCGCGCACCCAGGTAGCGATACCGTTCTCGTTCAGGACGTTGCCCTGCTCCTGGTCGATCAGCACCTCGGTGCCGTCCGCCAGGCAGGCGGCGGTGATGGGCGCGGTCACATTGGACGGGCTGGCGTTGGGCACGTCGCCGTACTGGGTATCGTTGTAGACAGTAACAGCGGCAGCCATCGAACTGCCGCTGTATGCCACGTCGCCCACCTTGCAGTATGGCCAGAGGCCGTAAGCCTCCCGGCTGGTGGCCGCCTGGGCGACCTTCTGGGCCGCCACATCCTGGTACTTGACCGCCCCTTCTGCGGTGCTGTCGATGTCCACGAAGCAGACGCAGTTGAACACGCTGTTGATGCTACGGCACTTGGCCTGCAGCGCCGCGCAGACGTTGGCGTTCCGCGAGAAACGGGGCGCCAGCAGGATGCCGGGCACATAGCCGGTCTTCGGGTAGACCTGACGCACCACTTCCAGGCCGGTCTCGGCCCCGGTGCTGATGCTCACACCTCCCACGATGTCATCCGCCGTCACCTTGGACGGGTCCAGCTTGGTGCCGCTCACAAGCAACTGGGTCGCGCCGTCCCCTGCGCCGCCTTCGATCAGGGCAATGCTCACGGTGCCGTCGTCATTGAAGGTGGCGGCATAATCCACATCTGCGGTCAGCTCGGTAGCTTCCTTCTTGACGACCAGCTTTGCCAGCAGCAGGCCGGTGACGTCCACCTCGGCCACGCCGTCGTTGACCTGCACAGCAGTCTCTTCAACAGCGGTGGTGTGCTTTGCCGGGTCGAGCACGTTGATAAGTACCAGCGGACCGACGTTCATCACCTGGAACGAGGCGTTGACCGCCTCGCAGATGGTGTAGTCCTCAAAGTCGTCGCTGTATCCCGCCGCCTCGACGGCTTCTTTGTAGGAGCGGACGATCATCGGCGTGTTGACTGCCGCCGCCGGGTCGTCCAGCATATTCACGGGCGCAGTGCCCACCACAACCTGCAGCCCCGCCGTCGCGGTAAGCGGCGCGGTTACGCTGGTCGCGGCTTCGTTGATAATAAAACCGTGCGTTACTGCCATAGAAATTCCTCCTTACTTCAGGGCAGCCCGGGCCTTCTGAAACAGGATGTATTCCGCAGTTCCTTCCCGTTCCACCCGCTCACGGGTCACCGCAAATTTCTCCAGCGGTACGATCAGCGCCTTGATGGCCGCGCTCTTTGCCGCCTGTTCCTGCAACTTTGCGGGGATACCGCCCTCAAAGACGGTGTACTGGTTTGCCACGCCGCGGATGGTGGGGCCGCAGTAGACCTTCTTCCCTTCTGCTTTTGCCGCTTTCGGGGCGGCCTTCTTCTCTTCGCTCATATCAGGTCCTCCACTTGTGTGTTCTTTTTTGCCGGGGCCGAGACATAAAAATTCACGACGCCCCAGTAGTAGGGCACAGTGCTTTCCTCCTGGATCGCCCAGGCCATCGGATACTGCACGACAAAAGAGCCGCCAAACGACGGCTCTGCCAAAAAATGCTGTGTGATGGCTTCCTTGATGTTCACGACATCCGTGTACCCCTGCCGGCTCACATCCCGGTCATAGGCGGCGATCACCAGCTGAAACATCAACAGCTGCGCTTCTCCCGATGCCGCAAAGTTGCCGGACAACAGCTTGCAGATAATGCACGGGCAGTTGGCTGCATTTGTGTCCGTATCCTCGTCGTTGTCGGTCGGGATAGGCTCAAACTGCTTGAAGATTTTCAGCGGTTTCGGCCCCTCCTGCCCGGAGTATTCCTTGCCCTCAAACAGCTTCTCCAGTTCCTCGATCATGGCCTGGTGGGCCATCTCGCTGGTGTGTCCCATTTCCATACCTGCCGCCTCACTTTCTGTACTTCAGGATCAGCTCGGCGACCCGGCGCTCTGCATTGGCCCGCAGCATTTCGGCCACGTCCGGCCAATCCTCGTTCCAGATGGTGCTGTGCATGGCAGAGCCGGACGGGCTGGACATGGTTTCCAGCAGATGGTTTGGCGACCACCGGACTTTGCCGCTGGCCGTGTAGGCCGGGCCCGGTTTGTCCGGGTTGCGCTGCACCATGCCGACGTGTCCACTTTTGAACTTCACGAGAAAGCCTTTGCTCATCTGCCCGTCGCCGCTCAGGTTTCTCATGGGGCTGCCTTTCAGGACGCGGGCCTGAAAGTACTCCGGCGCATTCCGCACGGCTGCGCCCATGTAGGGCTTGCTCGGACTGGTGCGGAAATATCCCAGGTCTGCCCGGAATGCGCCCGGGTCGTTCTTGGTGATCCCCAGTCTCGCCTCCAGGCTCCGGTTGGTGGCGGCCTTTCTCATCTTGAGGTCCTGGATCAGCCTCCGGCCCGCCGCGTTCAGGTCATAGCGCTCCTTCACATCGTCCAGCATCATGGCCCGCGCCTGCCGGGCCGTCCGGTTGACGGCCACCTTGAGCGCCGCCGGGGTCTTCCCTTTCAGGTCGCCCAGCGCCCTTTCCACCTGTTCGCTGTCCAGCATGATGCTCATGCTGCCAGCGTCGTAGGTCACGTTGTAGTCAGCCATTACCTCACCATCTCAAGTTCCATCCGGTAGACCCCCATCTTCAGCGAGCACTCTTTGACGAAGTAATCCCGCTTCTTGTCAAGCCGGATCAGCTTGCCGGACTTCGGCATGGGGCCATAGTCCTTCTCCTTGACGTAAAGGATCAGGTCGGCCCTGTACAGCCCCTCGCCAAAACTCTGCTTTGCGCCAGCCTGCCAGTGTGCGTCATACGGATTTACCCCCGGCTTCTGGGTGATGATCGGCATCTCCTTCCCGTCCACAAACCGCATCTCTGCAAATTCGTCCAGGTTGAAGAAGACATTCTCCACGTCGCCCGGCAGATAGTCCTTGAACACAGGCAGCTCGTCGGGCCGCTCAGGGGTCCCGTATACCTGCTCGACGGTAATCACGGCCTCTGCCTCAGCAGACGGTGGCCACCAGCCAGCTGTCGATCTTGTCGGGGATCAGCAGCGGGTGAGACTGCAGCTCCAGCATCCGCCGGTCAGGGTGATGCTCCACGAAGCTGCGCAGCAGACGGTTGGTCTGTGCAGTGACCCAGTTCCCGCCGTCCTCCAGATAGGTGCAGGCGCCATAGGCCCGCATGAAGCCGGGGTTGGAAGGCATCAGGATGACCATGTTGTCGGGCACCAGAGGCTTGGTCTCAGGCTCGTCGGGGTCGGTCCAGTCGTCCAGATACACCTCGCTGTAGGTGTAGATGTCCAGGCTGGGCTTGTTCAGTGCGCCGATGTACCGCACGCCGTTGGGCAGGTTCGAGGGCCGGATTTCGCCCATAAAGACCCGCCGGTTGTCCAGCATCTCCATGATGGTCTTATCGGCCATAAACTTCTTCAGGGCGGTCTTGCCCATGATGACCCGATCCACATTGGCGAAGCCGTTGACCAGCACCTGATCCACCCAGTCCTCCAGGTTGTCCAGGATGGCTGCCTTGCTGCCACCCCACACGTTGTCCCCGGAGAGGGTGATCTTGTTGGTGAAGCCGAAGTCGATGATCTCGTTCACGCCGGCGCCCACGATGGGAATCTGGCCGGTGGTGATCGCCTGTACGGCCATCCACTCTTCGCGGCGGGTCACGGCGTCATTCAGCCGGCGGTATTCCTCTGCGAGCTGCTGGGCCGCGCGATCCGCCGGGGTCATGCCGCTGTACAGGGTCTCGCCGGGCAGCCGTTCCATCAGCATATCTGCCGTGGTAATGTCGTAGGGGTTGATGAGGGGCGGAGCGTAGCTCTCGGTCTGGTAGCCGGTGCCCTTCAACACCTGGCCGCCGGCGCGAGGGTGTACAAAGGCAGCCATCCGCCGGTCGCCCTTCACGATGTCGATGTCAACGCGCTTGGTGCTAAAGGTCCGCACGTTGGTGAAAAAGCTGTCGAGAAAGAAAGTGTGCAGAGGAGGCGCGGTGCGCACCACCTCGGCAAGGAATCTCGGCTCGTAGATGTTTACCTGATTGGGCATAGCTGTTTATCCTCCTTACTTCAGGAAAATCCCGATGTTGCGGAACGCCGTTTCCAGCTTGTCCGCCGTCACGCTGTCCTCCAGCTGCAGCGAATCCGCGAAGTATTCGCCGGTCAGCAGGATCACAGCATCGTCTTCCGCTGCATTAACGCTGTCTGCCGTGATGCCATACAGGCCAGACAGGTCCGTCAGGTCTGCCGACGTTACTGCCTTCACCTTCCCGTCATCGCCCAGGATGACAGGAGCGTGTGCTTCCAGCGCTGCGGCGGCAGGCTTCACGGCGGTGGTAACGCGAATATCGGTGCCCGCCTCGAAGTACTTCCGCTCGGTGCTGAAAGTCTCTTTTGCAAGATTCATAGCCATTGCCGTTTCCTCCCTTACTCCTTGTTCTCGGCGCCATTGGCACGCCGGATCGCGTTCAGCATCTCGTTTTCTGCGGCATTCTTGGCGCCCTTGGGGTCCTGCCCACCCTGACCGACCTGGCCTGCACCGCCGTTCTTGGCATCCTCCTTGGTCTTGTCCAGGTAGCTCCTGCCCTGCGCCTTCATCCGCTGCATGGCGGCGACGGCATACTCACTGGCCGCAACAGGCTTGTCGAACTTGGCGGCATTCACCGCCTCCTCGTCGCCGGGCAGGGCCATATCCTCAATAGCCTTGATCCGGTTGCGCTCTGTGGATGCCGCCTCGCTCTCGATCTGGTTCACAAAGTCCGGGTAGGCCGCCCGGAGGTCGTTTGCATTCTTGATGTCCATATCCGATCCATCTCCTTTGTCTTTTTCCGGCTGGCCCGCCGGGGGTGTATTTTGCAAACCGCCGTTCTGGATGCGGCTTTGCACGAAGTCCGGGGCTTTGTCGATGGGCAGCCCTGCCGCCACACTGTTGACAAAAAGAAAACCGCTGCGGTTTTCCACAACGGTTTCTTCCTCATATGTCAGCTCATCCACAAAGCCGTTTTCTTTTGCCTGTGAGCTTGTCCACCAGCTCGTGGCGTCCATCTGGGCGGCCACATCCTCCTGCGGCCTGCCGGTCTTTCTGGCATACAAGCCGGTGATGGTGTCCCGGATCGCGTCCAGCGCGTCCATGCACTGGCGCAAGTCCTCCTTGCCCATGTAGTCACAGATGCCCATCCGCACAGGATGGATCATATAGATGCTGTCATTGGCCGCCACCACTCTGTCGCAGTGGCAGGCGACGATGGTGGCCGCGCTGGCGCACAGCCCGTCGATCTGGGCCGTCACCGTGGCGGCATTCTGTTCCAGCAGGTTGCCGATGGACTGGGCCGCAAAGACGTCGCCGCCGCCCGAATTGATTCGCACGGTGATCTCGCTCACCGGGCCAAGGGCGGCCAGCTCATCTGCAAACTGCTTTGCCGTTACATCGTCTTTATACCAGCTGTATTGTGCGATGTCGCCGTACAGCATCAGCTCGGCGCTCTGGCCACCTGCAATGTTGCGGAACTGCCAGAAGTGCCTATTCGCCGTCTTTGCGGTTTCCGGCGTCGCCGTTCCCGCCGCTGCCATTGCCACCGCCTGAATAGTTTTTTTGCAAGTCGGCATATGCAATCCCTGTCGCCTCCTCCATCTGTTTGATTTCCCGCTTCCTCTGGCGGATATTGGCGGCATAGCTGCCGCCGGTCATCTGGGCGGTCTCCTGCTCGGCGGTGGAGATGCCGTTTCTGATGCGCAGCTCCGCCGCCTCGATCTCAGCTTTTGCATCCAGATTGGTCCTGGCCGGGCCGTTCCAGCGGCACCCGAGGTAGCCCCTCGCCACCGCCGGGTCATTAAAAAAGCCAGGGGCGTTGATCCGCCCTCTGGCTACCGCTTCCGCAAACCATCTTTCATAGACAGGTTGGCAAAAACTGTCCGCAAACCCGCTGCGCTCCATGTCGCAGACGCGCCAAAATTCGTTCAGCGCGCCCCGGCTGGCGCTGTAGTTGTTGGAAAAGCTCTTGAACAGCACCTCGATGGGAATTTCCGCAGCCGCTCCGATCTGCTTTGCTTCTGCGGTCACAAACCCGTCATAGGTCGTGGTGGGGTGCTTCGGGTCCAGCATATTCGCCTTCTCGCCCGGCGCCAGATCGAAAATCGCCGCCGGGGCAAGCTCAATGCCCAGTTCGTCCGGCGGTGTGTTCGGGTCCTTTGCCGCTTCCGGCGGCACCTGCCCGAAGGGGGCCGTGTTCGACGGACTGTCCTTCTGGATCATGACTGTGACCATGGAGGCCACCATGGCCGCGTCCAGCTCCGCTTCGGTATACCGGCCCAGTTGTTTCAGGCTTTCCAGCACCGGGGCCAGCATCGGGACGCCCCGCAGCTGCCCGGCCCGCTCCCGCTTCATGATGTGCAGGATGTTCCGGTTCCTTGTCAGCTCCCCCCTGGCCTCCACCCGCTGCCACCTCAATTCGTTGTGGTCCAGCTTTGCCAGCGGGTGATGGTCACAAATCCAGTAGGCCACCACCCGGCCCGTCTCGTCGGTCTCCACGCCCTGGACGATCTGGTGAACCTGATGCCCGTGCACCTCGCAGGGTGCCAGGCGGTCATAGCCGTCCGGGCTGCAAATCCGGTCTGCTTCGATCAGCCGCACCTGCAACCCATAGGGCCGCCCTTGCGGTTCATCATAAGGCAGCACGGCAAAGGCGTCGCCGTTCATCAGGTAGCCGATGTATGCCAGCCTTTGCAGATTCCAGAAGTTGTCGATGCCGTCCGCGTCGCAGTCCGTGCTGTCGGCCCAGAGGTTGAACTCACGGACGATCTGCGCCTGCAGCTCGTCCGCCCGCTTTTCATCCAGGCCAAGGAAGTCCGCGTCCACCTGGGGCGTTGGTACCAATCCGCTGCACACCACGTTGGTCCGCATGGTCTTAATCATGGCGGCGGCAATGGGGATGCCCATATAGGCGTCCCGGCTGCGCTGGCGCAGCACATCCAGATTGTCCTCAATGTCCTCCTGCGGGCTGCCGCCGTGATACCGCCAGCCTCGCATGGAGCGCTTTGTCAGGTTGGCCCCGTAGTTGCCATACCCGCTATCAATGACGGAGAGCGTTTTTCTGGCCGCCGCCCGCCGGGCCGCCTTGTCCGGCCAGAAGTAGGCAATCGCTTTGTCCAGCATATTTGCCATAGCGCACCGCCTCCTTACATATCATGCGGCTGGAAGTGATAAATCCGGTTCCGGCCCTGCCCCTTCTCGGCAGCCTCAGCCTCTGCGACCTTCCCGGACCAGAACTCGATCTCTTCCCTTATCTGCTTCAGGCTTGCCCTTGTCAGGGTCATCTGTTCGATCTGGTAGCTCTGTCCTGCTGCACAGGCAGCCTCTGCCTTTAGCCAGAGGATCAGATGTTTTTCTGCCAGCTCTTTCGAGATGATCGCCATATCAAATCCCTCCTGACAGCCGGCGGCGGCTCTGCGGCGCCGGGGCCTGCGGTTTGGGCACTTCCTCGCCAGGCACTTCCAGGCCGGGCGGATTGCTGATCTCCAGTGCCGCCGTGGCGTAGTTGCGGAGGTCGAAAGGCTCGTTCCGCTTGAAGGCCGGGTCTTTCAGCTCCCAGACTTCCACGGCGCGCCCGTTCTTGTACCGCGTGACCCGGTGCTCGGCAGTCAGCCCCTTGAAGTAGTTCTCGTTGTACCCGGCATCTTCCGCCGCTGGGAAGTGGCAGTAGTTCGGCCCCTTGAACAGGATGTTCAGGCGGGAGAGCACCACGTTCTTGCCGGTGTCAACACCGATGATGAACAGGTCCGCCCCGACACGGTTGTTCCGCGTGGGGTTACGGGTGAAGGGCACATCCATGCCGCCGCGGCCCTTGATGGGCCAGATACGCCGGTCGGCCCGGTCTTTGCAGAACCGCAGCACCTCGTCCGGGAAGTGGCCGCCGCTGTCCATGCAGGTTGCCAGCGGATAAAGCACGGCGCCGTCCTTCTTCCGCCAGCCCCGGGCCAGGAACTCGTCCAGGTCTGCCCATATCTGCCCGCGCTTGAGGTCGCCGTAGATTTTTTGGTAGCGGATACCCCAGCTTTCCTTGCCGATGCCCCAGCCCACCACCTCGACCTCGAAGCGGTTGTCCTGGGTGTCCACGCCGGCGGTCAGATAGATCACGCTGTCCGGCACCTCGGCCTCGTAGTACTCCCGGCGCTGGAGGAGCAGCATTGGCTCCGCCGTGTCGCCCTTTTCCTCCCAGGGCAGGCCCAGGTCGGTGTTGACCCAGACCTTCATCTTCTGGTAGTCGCCCCGCTTGGCGTCCTCGTCGGCTTCTATGTAGCGCTGGACGATGCCCGGCCAGTCGCACAGGGTGCTGCCCAGCGTGTTCATGTGGAAGCCGCGCACCTTCCGTTCGGGGTGGGCTGCCACCCACCGCCCCCTGACGCTCTGCTTCTTCCAGCTGTACTCTTTGTCTACGCAGCCGCATTCCTCGCAGCGGTACTGTACGCCGCCCGCCGGCCAGTTCTCGGCGTCGTAGACCACATTGTCCCAGACAAGGGCCTGATAGTGGCCGCAGTGGGGGCAAGGCAGCTCCCACTCTTCCTGGGTCGAAAGCTCGTATTCTTCCCGGATACGGCTGGTGGACTTGTTGGTGGGGGTGCTGGTCAGCACCGTCTTGTAGTCCCAGAAGGTCGCCTGCCGCTTCTCGGCCAGCTTGAGAGGATCGCCCTCCTTGCCGGCGCTGGGCGGGTAGGCGTCCACCTCGTCCGCCAGCAGAATCTTGATGGGCCGCCCACGCAGGTCGGTGGGGGCGTTGGCCCCAACGATGGTTAGCTGCCCGCCGGGGAAATTCTTCTTCATGATGGTGTTCCCGGCGTATCGGCTCTTGTTGTTGATGAGGCCGCGCAGGGCCGGGGTGTCCCGCAGCATGGTTGCCAGCCGGTCTTTGGAGAAGGATTCCCCCAGGTTGACCGTGGGTTGCACCACCATGATGGGGGCCGGCCTGTACTTCATGAAGTAACCGATGGTGTTCAGGATAAAAGCGTCCGTCTTCCCGATCTGGGCGCAGGACATGACCACCACCTTGTGGGTGTGTACGTCGCTGATGGCGTCCATGATCTCCCGCTGGTAGGGCGCATTGTCGGTGCGCCACTGGCCGGGCGCGGCGGCGGCCTCCGCCGACAGCTTCCGGTATGTATCAGCCCACAGGCTCAACGTCAGGCTCGGGGGCGGCTTGAGAGCTGCCAGCACTTCCCGCATCAGCTTTTCGGTCTGCGGTTCCAGTTTCAGCACAGCCATGCCGTCCCACACCTTTCTTTATGCAGTCTTTGAATGGGCAAAAGGTCTGCAGCTCGGATAGCCGCGTCGCCCAGATGCAGCGGCGGCATTTATTCTTCCTGCCCATCTGCATCCTCCTCTTCTTCCATCGCAAATGCGATGTCGTACTGGCTGATCTCGTCCAGGGCCTCGCACACCGCTCCCCGCAGGATATCAAAGGCTTCTCCCTGGTCGGTCACTTGGGTAAGGGTGCCGGCGTACTTCATGGGTATCTCCAGCATCCTGGTCTTGAAGTTTGCGAAGGCCGTTTCCAGTGCCCGTTTGACATCCTCGGTCCGGTGGAGATTGCCCTGGGCTTCTTCCAGCCTCATCTTCTCCAGCTCGGCCTTGATTTGTTCCCGCTCGGCTTTCCTGGCAATCAGGTTCGCCTGGTCATCTCTGCCTCCCAGTTTGAAGTCGAGATACTGCCGCACGACTGTCTTGATGTTGAACAGCCCCGGCTTCGCTTCGGTCAACACGCCGTCGTCCCGCAGGTTGCGCACCTGCCGGTCGGTGATGCCCAGACATTCGGCCACCGCTTTCGTTGTATATAGCTTCATGGTTCATCGCCGTCCTCGCCGTCGTCATCCACCTCGCCGGTGACTTTCATCCGCATCAGTTCAAGGCGCTGTGCTTCCAGCGCCGCCCGCCGATCGCTTTCCTCGGCGGCTCGCAGCGCGCCGGCCACCGTGGCAATCCGGCCCTGCACCTTGTACAGCGCCTCTTGCAGTTTCAGAACGCGGGCAAAGGGAGTGTCTTTGAAGTACATCCCCATATTCTGATTGGCCCCGTCCTGCTTGTGCTCTCCCCTACCGCCGGGCACCCGCATATCCATGACGTTGTTCACAATGAGGGTGTCCTCGTCCATTTCCTCGTACTCTTTAATCTTGTCGAGGATTTTCTTTTCCCGCAGCTTGAGGATTCCCATTTCATGCTTGAGGGCATCCACCGCGCCGCGGGGGGCGTCATTGAAAATAGCCAGCTCATCTTCCGACAGCCGGTTGAAGAAAATCGCCGAGTAGGCTCCGTCCTTCTCGGCGTTTTTGTTTCCTCTGGGGGCGCCGCCCCGGTTGCCCACCGCGTTTTTGTTTCGCGGTTGCCCGCCGGGCTTGCGCTTGATCTGGCTGTCCCACTTGTCCCGCGTTTTCCAGTGCCGCAGGGTATCGTAGCTTATGCCAAGCGTTTCGGCCAGCTCTTTCAGGTTTACCTTTTCGCCCTTTTGCCTCCGGGCGATGTATTCCTCCCGGGCGGCGTCGCGGGCGTCGCTCCGCTTTGCCATCCGTTCCCCCTCCAACTTCCAGGCATAGAAAAAGCCCCGCAGCGCTTCCGCTGTGGGGCTCTCCATATTCTTCACTATACCAATTCTACCTCAAAAAGCGTATCACGGTGTATCATCTTTCATTTTTCATGTAAACAATTTGTGAACAAATTTTTGGCCCCACCCCTTCTTTTTGGGGTCACTGGCGGCGGAACCCCGAAAAAATTTTTGAAACCTAGAAATATTTTGGGGCTTCGGAACCCGCAAACGCTTAAAAACGCGCACAGTACCTTTCCCCCATCGGGGCGGCCGGCTGGCCGCTAGGCCTCGCGTTTAATGCGCGTAGTAAAAGCCGCGTGTATGCGTGCATGGCCTCGCGCGTTAAAGGGCAAAAAGAAAAGGCCCGCCGGGCTGGTGTGCCTGGCGGGCCTGGTGCTGGGTGTTGCTGGGGCTGGGTGCGGTGTGTGCCTATGCTATAGGGTCTGTATATATGCCTGGTATATAGGCGCGTATAGTGTGGGCGTGTTATGGCTTGTCTTGTGTGGGCGTGTCCTCTGTTGTGCTGCTGGACTGTCTAGCGCCCGCGGCCTGGGCCTGATCCCTTGCCATACGCTCCGCGCACGCCTGCAAAATATACCCTTGCAAGCTCTGCCCGGCGGCCTCTGCTGCGGTGCGGATCGCCGTTCCCTGCGGTTTCAGCGGGCGAATTGTAATTGCGTCGCATTTTGCATTGTAATTATCGTTGTTTCGTCTTTTTGCTGCTGATACTGGCATAATCTATCCTTCCTTTCGGCCTATTATGAATCAAGATAATTATACATAAAGCGCGGCGGAACGTCTACGTGCAATTTTCACAGCACATCCACGTGTTTTTTGTGCAAAAGGGAGAAAGCACGTCTACGTGCTTGACAATCGGCACGTGGACGTGCTACAATGCAGCCACAGCAAGCGAAACGCAAGCGGCCCACCGCACCGGGCAAGAGGGTGCGGGGCGAACCTCTCCAGCCGACGGGGAAGGGCCGGCGGGACAAGGCCGCACCTAACCGGACACCCTGGCAGGGCCGCACCGGATCAAGCGGCCCAGCCCCACCACCCCGGCAGCCGCCGGGAGAAAGCGAGAACATCAACCGCAAAGCAAAGAGAGGAGAATACACCATGACTAGACTTACCGATGGCAAGCGCATTGTTGATATCAAGATGGCGGTCTGGAGCGACGAGAGTGTCGGCTACAGCGAGGACTGGAGCAGCGAATTTTTCGACACCGACAGCCTCCCGTATGACTACGAGGTGGGTGCCCACCGCGTCCAGGACGTGGACTACTGCATCGACCAAGCGATCGACTGCATCAACTGCACCGGCGACTTTGCCGGCGATGACGAGCCGGTCCCCGGCAGCACGCTGCTTGTTGACGGCGTGATCGTCGCCGAAATCCCCACCCGATGAGAACCGGACGGCAACCGGCCGAAACCCCCGCCGGGGGTCGTGGGAAGCCACATCAAGCAATCAACCGCAAGCCGAAAGGAGAAAACACCATGGCAAAGGCAAAAACCAATACCGAGATCATCCGCGACAGCGTCCAGCACATCTTCAGCCGCGAACAAATCCACACCCTGGCCGCCGCGCACTTCAGCGCCGAGACCATCGCCGCCCATGCGTCCGGGATCATCGTTCTGGACAAGGACGGGAACGAGCTGGACCCCACCCCCGACGCCGAATTGATTCTTGTTTCCGGCCTGTTCCACACTTTCCAGGAGTGGAAGAAGGACGGCATGAGCGTCAAGAAGGGCGAGAAGGCCGCGTTTTCCTGCCAGCTCTGGCGCTGGACCGACAAGCCGAACGCCGCCGCCCGCAAGGCCGCCGAGGAAGCGGGCGAGGAAGTCAACCCTGATCCGCATTTTTACAAGACCCTTTCGCACCTGTTCTTCATCGACCAGGTGGAGCGGCGGCCCGAGAAAGCGGCCCCCGCAAAGCTCAACACTGTTGGCTATAACAAGTACTTGAGCGCCTGCCGGAAGGCCGGCAACAAAAACCCCCTGAGCCTGGCCGCCTGGAGCGCCGAACAGGTCAAGGCCCCCGCCCAGCCCACGGACCCCGCCGCCGTCGTCCTGGCCGCGGTCGAGCATCACGAGGTCAACAACCCCGTCGAGCTCCCCGCCCCTGCAAAGAAACCCGCCGGGAAGAAGAAGGCCGCCACAAAAGCCCCCGCAAAGAAGGCCACGAAACCCGCCCCGGTCCCCGCACCTGTCCCCGCTGCCGAGCCTGACTTTGCAGCCCTGGCCGCCTCTATCCTGTTCTGATCCCGTGGATACCTTGACGGGCCGCACCACAAAAAGCGACCCGATCCCAGCCCAAAAGGGCCACACAAAACGAAACGCAAAGGAGAACGAAACCATGTTTGCTGAAACGATTCTGTCCGCCGTCCTGGCCGCTGCCGCCGCCCTCACCCCCGCCACAAAATGCCCGCCGCCGGAAGGCTACCCCACCGCCGGGCCGTTCGGCCTCTACGTTGTGGGGGCCGTGGTAGATGACCCGGTGCACGAGGACGCCGCCGGGGCCGTGCGGGACGCCTGGGGCTTTGAGTGGTACTATTACGACGAGCCGGACCTGTACGACGGCCAGCGCGTTACTTTGATCGTGGACGACATGGGCACACCGGACGACCTGGCCGACGATGTGTTATCCGATATTCTGTACAGCTGCCCCTCTGACAGCCCCTGCCACGAGGACTAAACCCACCCGATGAGAACCGGACGGCAACCGGTCGAAACACCCCGCCGGGGGTGTCGTGGGAAGCCACACAAAACAAAACCGAAAGGAGCACTTTATCATGACGAACAAAAACACCGCCGCGCTGGCCCGCTTTGGCGAGCTGTACAAGACCGCATGGACCCGCCTGTCTGAGCGGCACGACGAAATCCCGCACTTTGCCGAGATTGCCGCCAGCTTTGACAAGATCACCGCCACCCAGCAGGGCCGGGACCTTGTGCACCTGTTCGCCGAGACGCGCAGCGCCGCCTTCCGCACCGCCGGGGATGACCTGGTAGCAACACGAAACCGGGCCGCCTTCATGGTCGCCTTGGCCCAGTACAAGAAAGAGCTGGCCGCGCCCGCCGCACCCTCCGCCACGAAACCCGCGCCCCGGTGCAGCCTGTACCCCATCGAGAACCCCGGCGCAACAAGCCGGATCGAGGAGGACAACGGCAACTTGTATCTTGGCATCACAAACGGGACGCTCCGGCTTGACGTGAAGGTCATCGGCTTCTTTCCCCTGGCACAAGCCAAAGAGAAGAAAATCTTTCCCCAGATCGCCGGCGCGCTGGATCACAAAACCGCCGCCGAACTTTACAAAAACCTTTGCGCCTATACGGCATTCCTCAGCGGCGCAGAATTAAAGCGCATGGCTCACAATTTCGACACTTTGGCCGATCTGCTGGCCCAGCGCCCCGGTTTTGAGGGCATCGCCGCCGAATACAAAACCGCAGCGGCGAAAGCGTCCCGCATCACTTCCAGCAAAGCCGCCGCCTGAACCGGATACCTTGACGGGCCGCACCACAAAAAGCGACCCAATCCCAGCCCCGCCGGGGCATATCGCAAAACGAAAAGGAGAGTTTTTCATGGTAGCTTACTACGAAAACGAATCTGCCCTTGACGCCGCATTGAAGGCAGCCAAGAGCGCCGATGAAGCCCACAAAATTCTACAAGACCTGGAGCAGCGCATGGCTCCCTCAAGCTGGATACAAAAAGCCCTGCGCGTCTACTGGTCCATGATCTGACCCCTGCGCCCTATAACAACACAGCCCGCAAGGCCGACGTATAACGCGCCGCCGGTGCAAGCCCGGCCCCGTTCCACAAGAGCGGGGGTGCTCATGGGCAACAAAACCCAGATCACAAAACGAAAAGGAGCGCAAAACATGATTCCGAACGACAGCATCGACTTCTACCCCACGCCGGACGACCTGGCCGACGACATGATCCGCGCCCTACGGGCCAGTAACGACGGCAGCGGGCTTACATACCTGCCTCAGCCCATCCTGGAGCCTTCCGCCGGGAACGGCTCCATCGCCCGGGCCATCGAACGGGCCGCCGGTATCTACCGCGAGAACAGAACTGGGAAGATCACCTGCGGGCACCGTGAGGCAAAGGCCCTTGACCTTGATTGCATCGAGCTTTCCGCCGACTTCCGCGCCGTGCTCAAAAAGGACGGCTTCCGGGTGGTACATGATGACTTTCTCACCTTCCGGCCCTGCAAACAATACGCAGCCGTCGCCATGAATCCCCCGTTTTCCGCCGGGGCCGCTCACCTGCTCAAGGCCCTGGACATCATGAAGGACGGCGGCAAGATCGCCTGCATCCTCAACGCTGAGACGATCCGCAACCCCTATACAAACGAGCGGAAAGAGCTTGTACAGAAACTTGACGCCCTGGGCGCAAAAATCACCTACAAACAAAACGCTTTCCAGAATACGGCCCGCCGTTCCGGCGTTGAAATCGCCCTGGTAGTGGTGAACATCCCCCAGCGCGAACCGGTCAGCAAAATTCGCCTTGAGCTTCAGCACGAAACCGAACAGCGCTTCAGGGAAGACGAAAACCTAGCCGCCCTGGTCAGCTCCGACCCCATCACCGCCGCCATCGAGCGCTACAACGCAGCCGCGCAGGGCATCCGCCGCATCTATGAGGAGTACGACGGGATCAAGTCCCTGTTCTCCTCTGCCTCAGAAGGCGACAAGGAAAGTGCCGTGCTTAGCTTTGACAAAAGCTATAATGCAGCGATTCACGACCTCCGCGCCATGTACTGGAAAAAGCTCTTTGATATGCCCCAGATACGGGACAACCTCACTTGCGAAATGCTGAGCGAATACCAATCACGGATAGCAGACCTTGCCAACTACGATTTCAGCGCCTATAACATCTGGACCGTCCGCGAGGAAATCTCCCGCAACCTGGTGGCCGGCATCGAGCACGAAATCATTTCCCTGTTTGACGACTGGACCAGCCTGCACTATCATCCCGAGTACAGCAAAAACATTCACTACTATAACGGCTGGTGCACCAATGAGGCGTACAAAATCGGGCGGAAAGTTATCTTCAACTGCTACGGGTATGAATACTGGAACTTCAGCCGCTCTTACGAATTTTACCCTTATAAGGTCTACGACAAAATCCGCAATATCGAGCTTGTTCTTCACTATCTCGACACCAGCGGCAAACCCTACGACGGCGATAAGCTGCGCGAGACGTTGGACGAATACCGCGGCGCTCAATCCGTTCCGACCCTCCAGTTCCGCTACTTCAAGGCCACGTTTTACAAGAAAGGCACCTGCCACATCGAGTTCACAAACGAGGATGTTTTGAAATCCTTCAACCTGTTCGCCAGCCAGAAAAAGGGCTGGCTGCCTCCCAGCTACGGGAAGAAGTCCTACCGCGATATGTCCGCCGCCGACAAAAAGGTTGTTGACAGTTTCGAGGGCGAGGCCAGCTATACCGACACGCTTTCCCGCGGCCTGATCCCCACCACAAAAACGCTTCTGCGCCTTGGCGCATGACCCGCAAGGCCGACGGCATCCGCCGCCGCTGGTGCAAGCCCAGCCGCCCCGCCGGGGCGGGCGCTCATGGGTACAATCCCACAACAAAACGAAGGGAGCTGATTTTATGGCAAACGAAAACCGCTGGGCCATTTACGCCCGCCGGGTTGGTCACAAAAAGGTGCACCCCTGTGCCCCATCTCGCGGCCTCTATAACTGCCCTTTGGCGGACTTGGAGCGCTACCCCACAAAACGCGCTGCCGAGGCCGTGCGGGCCTCGCTGGTCCGCAAGAATCCAGGCTTTTCATTCTTTGTGCGGTATATTCACCCTTCGCAATCATGAATTTTACTTCACTTCTTGACAAAGTGAAACAGTCATGATATGCTGTGTATACAAAGAACCTTTCTGTTTATGGAGGCAACGCTATGAAAACATTCTCTGTTCATATGTCGCATGAGAGCGACATGGTAATTTCCGGGGACGGCCTGATCCAGGCTGTCGAAAACAATTTTCAGAGCATTGCCCGTGCGTACCACGTCGGCAATGTCGCCGGCTACGCCCTCGAACGGGTACGCATGGAATGGCGAGATGGCATTCTGGGCGGAAAAGGCGGTGTTGAACTGAGAATCACCGCCCGCGGCAGTGATATGCTGGCCGAATACGACCCCACCGACGACGCTCCCAAGGATACAGTCGTCTGGATTCATGCAAGCCGTGAGGACTTGCCAGAGCCTCACGAATTTGAAATCAACCGGCAGGCTCCTCCAGAGGCAACACCGTTTGATGCCGTAGAAACCCCCGGTGCCGCCGCCGGGTATGCCATGGCGATTATGGACGAAATCGCCGTGCATCACAGCGCCTGCCCGCCCAGCCAGCCGCCGCGGCGGTATGTTATTTCCAAAAGCCCGAACGTCATGACCGTTCGGCCGAGGTGGGCGCTTGAAAGAATGCGCGGGCTGATGACGTCCTGCCGTCCGAAGCGGGACAAAGAAACGTCTGCCCTGCTCGATCGTCTCAACGAGCTGTTTTTGCAGCTCTCAGATGCGAAAATCGAGAACCCGAGCTTTGAGTCTGATGCAACCGTTTACTACTACAAGGGCCGTGGCTATTTTTTGGACAAAGGCAAGATCACAGCCCTCGCTTATTATCGTACAAAGGCCGGTCTGACCGGCAAACAACTTGCAGATGCAGTCGGGATCAGTGAGCGGATGATCCGTAATTACGAAAACCCGCGCGGCTCTACCCTTGGCTATGCTAAATTTGCCGTCGTTCAGGCTCTTGCCAATGCCCTGAACGTCAATCCCGACCAACTTGTCAACTATGGTACAGCCGTTCTTGTTGATAAGGAGTAATCTTCATGACCGGGTATCAGCAGGCTATTCTATATTTGTCCGGCGCATGGTCCGGCGGGAAATATTTAGTCCGTAACGTAGATCGCTGGTATGTTGACGCCGTGTCTGATCTATTCCCTACGGCTCCTTATTTTCAGTTGCGTAGCGACGGCCCCAGCAAGCGTGACTACTGGTGCATCAAAAGTGCTCATATCGCAGTCCCCGCTTTAGACGAGGTGCGCGATTGGCAAGGCTTTTGCCGCGGCTTTGTGGAGCTTCAGGGAACACTTGACTTGTGGTCCCACAAAAACCGTAAAGGTGACACTATTCGTACTCTCCGCCTTCGTATCTATGGGCAGCCCGACGCTTTGGACGCCGTAGCGAACAATCTTCCTGCCGGACGCAAGAAGATGCAGATTTGCCGCACACAAAACGGCGTAACATACTTATACGCCTACCAGTCTCCCGCTGAGGTTTCCGCCATCATCACATATCTCAATGGATTTCCTCGAAACGAACGAATTTGGCAACGCTGGAACAGCTTTCTGTAAAACAAAACTCCCGGCAGGTTTTGCCCCGCCGGGAGTTTCTTTGTCTTTTTGCGCCTGTTTGGGACTTTCGAGTTGTTTTTCTGAGGCCATTCCATGCCTTTCTGCGGAAATCGTGCGCACGAAGCTATTTTCTTTCCCGTCCCTATACAGAAACGCCTTCTTCCTGGCTACCGCCGGCCGGTCCTTCTTCTGCTCGCGTTGCCTTGCGCGCGTTATACGCGCGTTCTAAGAGGGCGTCCTTCTCCGGTGCCTTTTCCAGCTTCTCGCCAAGCATTACAAGCGCCTCATTCCGTTTCCGTTTCAGGCTGGGAACGCTGTAATGCGCTGACCACAAAGTCCGCTTCACCTGCTCCCAGGTAAAGCCATAAATGTACCGTTTTGTAAGGATTTCGCTGTGGACGCTGTGGATGGTCCGCAATTTCTCCAAAATAAGGGCCTCGTCTGCCCGCAGAGACGCTTCTTCTCTGTCCAGGCTTCGCAGCTCTTCTGAAATCCCCAGTTCTTCCATTCGACAGGCCATTGCCGCCGTACTATCCCCTGGTTGGCTACCCCTTGGCATCCCGTCAAATCCCATCCCTCGTAAGCTGCTGATTTCGTCGTTCAGTTCCGCCCTCCGGCGCTCGATCATCCGCCGCTTCCGGCGGATGTCCGCGCAGTACTCCATCACCATTTCCGCTTCCGCCAGTTTCATACGGCCTCCTCAAAACTCTTTCCCGAAAATGGGTTTCTCTCCGCTGACCTGTTCAACGGTCGCATCGACTTCGTAAATATCTGCAACGACGCGGCGCAGGCGCTCATAGGCCACCCATTCCCCATCTTCTGCCCACTCAAGAAACTGTGCATAGTTGTTCCTGGTTTCCGCCACAACGTCCCTGATCTGGTCAGGCGTCGCTTTCATCGCATTGAGCGCCCCTATGCCAAACTGCACCACCATGTACGCAGCGTCGCGGCGCTCTGCGAGGATCATCTGCCCATTTTTCCGCTTGAGGAGGTCACCCGCCGGGAGGATGAAATCATCGTCCAGCAGGCGCGCCGTTTGTCCGGCCAGCCACTCACGCGCCCTCTTGACGCCGACATTCCGCCTTGCCATCTCGTAGGTTTCGGCGCGGGCGTTCATGCCTACCGTCAAGTCGGTGGCGTCCTTTGCGGTATAGTTCAGGATGTCGTGAGCCGCCGCCACAAAGCAATAGCTCACAACTGCCGCTACCGCCTCACGGTTCAGCATCGTTTCCTTTTTGACGTTCCCCAGGCCGGCACGCCGGGCCATCTGCTGGGCTGCGCCGGCATGAAAATACGGCACGCCCCTTTGCCTTCTCTGTTTCATCGCTTGTCCCTTTCTGCTTGCAGCGCAAGCCATTCTTTCCGCTCTTGGGCGGTGTCTGATGTGACGATCTCTGTAAACTTCCACCCCCTTGGCTCCGCAATGAGGTCTATGAACAGCCGGCGGCGGTAAATATAATCCCGCTGCTGGCGGCGTGTGAACTTGCTTTTTATCTCTACGGCCTCTATGCTTCCGTCTGCGCGCTCCACCAGAAAATCCGGTGTAAAGTGCGCCGCCGGCAGTTTTATGCCGCAGTAGTCCTTTTCTGGCAGCAACGCAAACGTTTCGTGTGCTGCCACCCTCACGATCTCCCCGGATTGCAGTCCCGGTAAAATGCTTGCCATGTAATATTCGTACTCGCCCCGGCTGTCAAACTTCATGCCTGCCGGGGGCGTTTGCGGCGCTGGCCGCCGCCTTGATTGCCGGGCTTCGATCTGCCGGGCCGCCTGCTCACGGTAGCGCGGCGGCAGGTCCTCCAGCTCCATACGCAGTCCTATGGCTGATTCCTCCTGTCCGGCCTGTACATCTTGACGATCAGGTGCATTGTTCCGCTTCCCGTGATACGCGGCTCACAGCGGTGCAACGTGTATCCAGGGAATTTTTTCTCCCAAAACGCCCGGTCTTCCAGGCAGTTTTCAAAGGCATCTTTGAGTTTTTTCCGGCTCCACCGGCTGTCGTTGGGGCGCGGCGTCTTCGGGCTTTTCAGCCCCCGGCTTTGCCTCCAGTTTCGCTTGCAGCGTTTGTTCTTGGTTATGTAGCGGGCCAGCCCTTCGACGCTCCCGTGCTCAAAATCCAGGCGTTCGCAACGGGCCCGGCCTTTGCCCCAAAGGTCCTCTATGGCTTCCCGCTCAAGCCCCGCCGGGCGGCTTATGATCGCATGGTGGTGGTGCCGCCCCAGCCTTTTCCCGTCCTCGTCCAGGGTGCTGTACTCGGTCACGCATACCCACTTCGGATGTTCTATCCCGTGTTTGTCGCAGTAGCGGTAAAGACGCTTGATGAAGTTCGAGAAGTCCCGATCCGCTTGCGCCATATCTCCCGCAGCGGGCAGATGCTCGCCGGCGTAGGTCAATGTCAGCGAGTAGTCCTTCCTGGTGAAATTGGTGCTCACCAGCTGGTTCAGATAACGCCGCCTGGCCTCCTCGTTGTATTTGTCTTTCACCAGGCTTGTTGCCAATTCCTTCTTGGCCCTGGCGTTGGCCCTGTGCTGGGCGGCGGTGATCTCGAACACATCCACTTCCATGTAAGGCGCGCTGGCATAGTCGTCACCGCAGATATGTTTTTGTTCTCGAACATATAGCTTGCCGGCCATACCACTACGCCCTCCTTCCCGCAAACTTCCGGTATTTATTTTTTATCCCGGACCAAGCACACCCAAGGGGAACGACGCAAAGGGGAAACACCGGGCCGGGCCCCTTAGCTCCTGCTGTCCTCTGCCTTATGGAGGCCCCGCCCTCGTTTCCCCTCTGCACTCCCCTTCCCCGCCGGGCTTGTCCCTTAACTTATCCTCAGTATACAAGCCCCAACCGCCCGGCTAGGGCGGCTGTTTCAGGTCATGCTCAATCTCGATTGAAATGTACTTCATCGGAAGGTTCGGCTTCAGGAAGGCTTCGCCATTTTCTGTGATGGTGACCTCCCCCATACCGGGCCAGTCATAGCTCCCTCCCTGTGCTCCGTGCCGATACGCTTCCTCTATGTCGTGCTGTATGGCTTCCAACGTTGTCCGCGTCCACCACTCCACGCCGTTCTCATCTTTCATGCAGTCCATTCAATCACCGTCCCACACGCCGTCCGGCCTCATCTGAGCAAGGGCAAGGAGCTGGTACAGCGGCTTGATGGCATTCTGGCGCGTGGGCATCCAGTAGCCGGTGGCTCCCTGTTCTTCGCACTTCCGGCGCTCCTCATCGCTGATGTCCTCTGTCAGGCTCTCCAGCGTCTTGATGGCCTTCTGGAGGACCGGGATGCTTTGTGCCCCGCTCATACCGTAGATGGTGCGGATGCCCTTGCTTTCTTCTCGCGTAGGGGCAAACACACCGGCTCTGTAATACCAGTCTGCGTAGTTCCACGTAATGTTCAGCCATGCCTCGGTCGTACCGCTTACCGCGTAGGTGCCGCCTTGCATCTGGTGCGGCGTGTCCAGCTGGATCGACTCTTTGGTTACGGGGTCATTCAGGGTAATATCATAGCTCATGCTTGGCTCCCCTTTTCGGCGCGCTTGGCCTTTTTCTTTGCTCTTGCCGCGTGTCCAATCTCACTCAAATTGCGGCGCTTGGCGCTTTCTCTTAATCTACGTTTGCGGCATTCCGGGCAAAAGTAGGCGTGTGGCCCGCCATCAAACTTCTTGCCGCAGTCTTCACAAATTATGATTGCCATGGCCCGTTTCCTCCTACCCGGTGTAAAGCGTCCCGTCGGCGTGGTGCGTGGCATCCCATTCGGACACGATACGCGCGGCGCTTTCCGGTGCTCTGTTCTCCAGCTCGCAACAGTCAAGGCCAATCTCGTTAAAAAGCGGACAGTGCGGGCAATCAACGCCGTACTTTTCATTTTCTAGGATGCTGTCGCACAGCCTTTTCCGCTGCCTCAGATACTCCACAGCATCCATGTCTCAGTCCTCCTTTTTCGCGGGCTTGCGTGCCGGGGCCAGCCCGCTGTCCACCCCGTACAGCCGCGCTGCGGATATGACATTGCGGGCCAGGCCGGTGAGGATAGTTCTATCGCTTGGCTGTTCCGGCTCGCTCATGGAATCGAGCGCCTCATGGGCCTTGACTGCCAGCTGGTTGACCGTCCCCCGCAGGGAGACCAGCTCACTATGGTCATCGGCGGCGCTGGCCGCGATCTGCAGCGCGTCGGCCAGGTCCTGGGCCTGCTCCCGCTCGCGGTTGTGGCGGGCCAGGCCGTCCTCTTGGTAGCGCTCCATGGCCCGATCGGCTTTGGCCTGCCAACGCTCGGCCAAGGCAACGATCTCAACTTTTGTCATGGTTGTCCACCTCCCTCTCATTCGTTGCATCCTCCATTCTTGCCCCGCAGTGGGGACAATATTGGAAAAACCTAAAATAATTCATCCCGTCTTTGCCGCAATGGGTGCAATACACAAAGCTTCCGTCCTCTTCTTTTTGCCTGCAATATACGCGGTCTGACTTGATCCTCTTTTTCCACTTTCCGTTTGGCGGGAAGTAGTCCCAATCATCAGCATCGAACATCCCCATCGCTCTCGTCCTCCATCTTTGCCCCGCAGTTGGGGCAGTATTTGAAATCCTCAAAGTCATGATAATAGGGCTCTCCACAATTTGAGCACCATATAACATACGTCTTTTCCCCTTTATTTTTCCAGTACGCCCTTGGCCGCGGACTCTCAGGGTCGATGGTAGGCTGCCGGTCAATAATCTCATGGATTGCACTAGTTACTGTCAGCCCAATCTTTCCAGAAAATGCCGACTTGATTTCTTTTTTGAGGTCTTCCGCGTCAATCAGACGTTTCATCGGTCTTGTCCTCCATTTTGGCCCGGCAAATCCATCCATGCACTTGCCGTCCTCCCGGATGCCAGCGCCGTTTTGTCCAGCCTGCCGGTCAATCACATTTCCCATCAGGGCCACGACTGTGGGGGCCTGATTTGTGCCGCTGGAGCTGGACCGCAACGTCGGCGACAATTCAATTTCCGCTCCCGTGCTGCCCGCATCAGCGCTTTGGCCGGCCATAAACCCTACGCTGGAAAACGGTTTGGTCTTGATGGGTCGCAAGCGTCGCGCTTTTGTCGGCTTGAACCAGTGCGCCTTTACCCCCCCCCCCGCAACATCCCTGCCGAATTTTGAGGGTGTAGTTTTCCCTGCTGCCATCCATGCGAGCACGCCATTGATAGCAGTCAGGAGCAAGGGCGGCAACGGTTTCCCCCGCCGGGATGCGCGGTCCAAAATACCACGGAGTGCCTTTTCGCTCAAAAACAACGTCTCCGGCGGATTCTGCATCAAAATCTGCGACAAGGTAGATTCTTCTGCGGCGCTGGGGGACTCCCCAGTATTGAGCATCGACGATTCGATAGGCAATCGCTCCGTAGTTTGCTGAATTCGGCCACCTTCTTCCAGGGCATCGAATAAACTCGTCTGGCCGGGAAATCTGCAGCAGTTCGTTGATGACGGTTTCAAAATCCTTTCCTCCATTCGATGACAGTGCGCCGGGGACGTTCTCCCAAATGGCAAACCGTGGGAACAGTCCTCCGGTCGCCTGCCGCATCTCCCGGATGATCCGCACGGCTTCCATGAACAGTCCCGACCGCTTGCCTTCCAGTCCGGCGCGGCGGCCCGCTATGCTCAAATCCTGGCACGGCGACCCGAATGTGATGACGTTCACCGGCTCGATAAGCCCGCCGTCAATGTCCGTCACACTGCCCAGGTGTTGCATCAGCGGCAGATGGGTGCGGGTCACGGCGATGGGGTAAGGCTCCACCTCGCTGGCCCAGACGGCGCGCACACCGCACATCTCGGCGGCCAGCGGCATGGTTCCAGAGCCGTCAAACAGACTGCCCAGCTTGACAGTGCTCCAGCCATACAGGGCTGCCAGCCGCCGGATGAAAAACAGGGCATTGGGCAGGGCCATGCCGTTGCCCCACATCTTGTACTCTGCCGCCGCCGAGTGGAGGCCGTCATGCCAGCGGGCCAGTTTGGCCGGATGCTTGACGATTTCTGTATTGACCCGCTTGCCCTTGATCTTGCAGTCGGTGGCGTATACGCCCACCCAAAATAGGATTTCCTCCGGGTCGTCTGCATTCATCGGCGCAATCTCCGCCCATCCGTCCGGGAAACCTTGCAGTCTCCCGCATTCCAGCGGGGCCAGGCGGCGGATAATGTAAGGCAGGCCGGCGGCGCCTCTGGTCAGCACGCCGGTCTGCTCTGCGCCGGCGCTTTCCCGTACTGTCAGCGTCTGGCTCTGCCCCCCCTCACCGTAAATGCGGCGGGACTGGCTGTCCTCCGGGTTCAGGCATCCGGCCACGATCGGCGCTTCATGGTCGCAGTTCAGGCAGGGGGCGCAGTCCTTCAGCGTCTCAGCCCCAGCTTGTCCGGTCGCCCGGCAGATCGGACGTTCATGTACCACCATCGGCGTGTTTCCCCCTCCTGTCCCATATTGCTGTGTAACTGTGTGCGCCACATCCAGCGGGCCGCTAGCCCGGCAGTCCTGACTGTGCCAGTCAAACACCTTCGTCATCGGATATGGCGGGTTCCTCTTGCGTCGCCAAGCCCACTTTGCTTTCCCGTTCGTACTGCTCCACGCACGCGCTGTCCAGTTCAGACAACGCTTTCAGAAAAGCGCTGTTGATTACCTTCATCGGCATGATCGCCGCAATCGCTTCAAATCCATCCTTAATGACGACCACTCTCTGGCCGGAACGGCGCTTACGGATCACTGTCTGCACATATTCGCTGTCCCGCATCACATCCGATACCGGGGCGGCCATTCGGGAATCGTAGAAAAGCAGCTCCCCGTTTGTGCAGCGAAGCGCCGTGGCCTGCACGCCCTTATAGTTCACTTGCAGTTCCAGTTCTTCGGCGGGCAGCTCCCACGCTCCTCCAGTCATGTCAAAGCCGCAGATGTCATGTTCTCCCTCGGCGTTTTCTTCCTCGAAAAATGTATTGCCCCATGCCTTTTCGGGAATATCCAGTACAGCCCTGGCCTGTCCCTCTCCGTGGATGTCGGGCAGCTCAACGGCCCTGTAAATCGCACATTTCAGGCCCAGCCAAATGCCGCTGTTTTGCACATGGATCACCTTGCAGTAGCCGCGCTTGGCCAGCGCAACGTATTTTGAAAGTTTCATATGATATTGCCCTCCCATGCTCGCTTTGAGCGCCCACCCATCCGCTTACAGCAGATATAAAATGCAGAATTTCAACCCTGCGAACGGCGCCACAAAGGCCAGTGCAATCCACGCCGCCGCCATGATGACGCCCAAAATCGAGATGGCCCCGCCGACAATCGCTGCGGCAACTTTTCCGATTTTCTTCACTTTTCGTCCTCCATCATTTTCCTAATTGTCTCAACGTCAATATGGATGCTATTGCCCCCGGCTCGCAGCTCTAACATTCTTCTGATGGTTAGCGTTGCGACGTGAGCCATCGCTTCTTCTATGTCACACTCATACTTTTCATCTCTGGCGATGCCTTCTGCAAAAAGTATTCATGACAGCCGCGATACACGAAACGACGTCTCTGCCTTGCCCCATGATTTCAGTGCGCAAGCCCTGTTCGGAAATTGTGGCCTTGATTTTTGCAGTCTCCATCTTTACTCTCCCTTAAACGTGACGAAAGGCCCCTCAAAACTAACGGTGAACATTCCTTTCTTCCATCGGCGTTCGACTTCTTCCATGAACAGTTCGTTTGGCACTTTCTTCAAGTCGATTTCTTCTTCCTCGCCTTCATAAGAGACCAAGAGTGAAGAGTTGAGAACAATAGCGGGGCGCACGCCGTAGGTGCCGTAGCACCAGCTGTCGTAGCAGTCGCCGTCCGAGCGGACGTACCAGACGTGGTTGGAGCCGTCCGTGAACGGCGCGCGGGGAGCCCAAAACGGTGTCGCCAGCCACCATGCGCCATTCTCGTTGTTCGGGATCGCGGCCTTGTATTTGCCGTAATCCCAAAGCGTCAACGGTGCAGCCAGGACATTCTGGAGAACGCCGTAGCCATCCGACCCATCCGTCTCACTCAAGTCCAGGTCATATGCCACCATATCCTCCCGTTTGGCGCCGTTCTCGATCAGCTTGTTCATGAAACGGACTTCGATTTCTGCCCGCAGTTTACTTTTGCGGTAATCGTTGTAGGGCTTTTCATCGCCGTCATAAAAGGCCGCATCGTGCTTGCTCTGCGCCAGCAGGCAGAGCACCCCGTCGTTTCTGGGGCCGAGGACAGCAAACTTTTCTTTTGCGTAGTTGAAGATCGTACCGGGTTTCAGGTTTCCGAGCCTTTTCATATTGCGCTCCTTTTGTTTTCTCTATGTTTCATCCGCAGCCGGTCCACAACGCGCTGTGCTGCGCCATGTCCCATAGTGCGGTCATACCAAAATTCGCAGAACCCATCATCAGCCGAAAGATCAAGGACCACTATATCGCCTTTTATCGCAGCTCCCCAGTAGCCCGGTTTTGCTACAATCGGCTTGTAGACTTCCAGCTTCTGAAACTCACATCCAGCTTCTTTTCCAAGCTCTTGCAGGATTTCCGCCTTGTTCAGGCCCATGATGTTTACCATTTTAGTGCCACCTTTTTTGCTTCATGGTGCGAGCAGCCGGCATTGAACCGGCGACCTGGTTCGTGGGGGATTGTCGAAGCTCAGGTCCACCCTTGTGCTCGCATATTAGAAACCCGGAACGCAGCGTTCCGGGCGGGAGGTCGCACCCTCCCTTCCTGTTTTTCTGCACAGGCGAACAGGTCTTTCGTTTTTCTGCGCTCAGACCGCGCCGTTCCCGCCATTGCTTCGCACATACGGGCCGCTTTGGATTCGGGCGAGGCTGGTTTTTCACCAGCCTTTAGGACAAGTGAAAGGAGAGCCTGTCATGCGATACCGCCGCCTCCATCCTGTGCGCCGGCCACGCAGAAAAAACTCAAAGCATCGTGGCCGGATGTTTGGCACGTCTCTGGGTCGAACAGAGCGGGGTGGGTCCAGGCCCCTACGCCTCACGTGCCATGGATAAGGGCCCTCATCTGTCGGGCCCGGATTTTTCTTTAGGTTTGCATGGTCTATACCGTTTGCATGTATTGTTTCTTCCGCTGCATACAATGCACTCCTGGTCGGTGATCCTGAATGTGTGCTCACACTGCTCAGGGCTTTTTCTTTTTTCTTGCATCGCTGGCTTTCAGCTTTCCCATCAGCTTCTGGGCACGCCATTGCCCATAGCTTAGACCGGCGGCGTCCGCCTCCCGCACATCCAGCATCAGGTCATCCACCTCAGACGGCGGCAGGCGCCTGTGTTCTCGGATTTCGCGGCAGGCCGGGCAGCGCTTAGCATTGCTTGCGCCGTAAAATTCCTTGCCGCAATCACAGCATATCCGTTTCTTCACGACTGCCTCCTATAAATTTTTCTGACAGGCACCTTGCCGTAGTTCTTCCCCTCAATGTCCAGCTTGTCCATCAGCTTTTTTGTGATACTTCCGGCTATATATGTGCAGGTCATAGTTCCGATGACTGCCAGGATCGCCAACGGCGTGGGACACACTTCCGGCCATTGGATATAAGCGGATGTTATCAGGACCGCAACCGCGCTTCCCGCTGTCACTACCTCCATTGCATACACCGCAGCTTTCAGTTTTGCAATTTTCCTCATCTCACAGCCTCCCTTCCATCGCGGCCACTTGGTAGCCATAGCTTCTGCCGGCCAGGTCAGCCAGCCTGACGATTCGCCTTAGCTCAGCGTCCGCCTTGGACGCGCTTTGAATCACGGGCAAGGCGTGGGCCCGCGCTTTCCGTTTCTCATTACGCCGGCGTTTCCATTCCCGCTCCTTTTCCTTGGCGCAGGTCGGGCAGTATTTTGTCCGCGACCATACATTTTTCATCATTCGCCCGCAGCACTCGCACGGTTTGTCCGTCCTTTTCATTCTTTTCCGGCCTCCCAGTATTTATCGACCAGCCGGTGAGCCATCTCCGGCCCAACGGAACAGACCCATTCGATTCTCTCTTGCCTGGAATCTTTTCGCCTCATGTCTTCCTCGGCATCAATGTTCCGCTCAAGCGTGTCCGGATTGTAGGTGCGTTCTATATGCCCCATCCCGCCGGGGTCACTGACTGTCACATGGATCATCCCATCTTTATAATGCCAGTCGTTTTCAATGCGGATCGCCAGCCCATCCGATCCGCTGTTGCCTCTGTAAATCGCCACGCTCCGGACGGTATTGTCCCGCACCAGCTTTACACCCGGCAGCAACTGGCTCGCTATGCGCTTCGCCGTTATTGCGCTCAACTTTACGAGTCCCTTACTCATAAGCCCTCACCGCCTTTCTGCCCAGCATACTGTCAAGCCAACGGTAAAATGCCGACCTGAAAATCAGTGTCACGGCGCGGCCTTTTTCGGTCGTGGTACCAACCGCGAAGGGCATTTTTCCGTCCAAAATGAGCCGTGTCATGGCGTCTTCTCCAAAGCTGATACCGTTTGCCCTAAGCGCTTCGCACACATCGTGCACGGTCATTTTATCTTGCATCGTTTTGCTTGCTCCTTTCTTTAATTTCTTGATGGAGCCGCCCGCCGGGGTCGAACCGGCGACGGTCGGGTTGTGGGCCCTTCCGCGAACCATCTGCGACTTATGTATCCCTCCCGCCGCTTGCGGTGGCAACGGGAGGGGCCCCTCCGGGGCTGCCGGCCTGGGAGGGGTTTTGCCCGTAAGCTGGGCTGCTCCTGCTGAACTTACCCGCCAGCAGGCACGGGACGCGCGGAAAGCTCTTTTACACACATGATCCGCGCATCGGTGCGGGCGGCTGGATTTGAACCAGCGCCACGGTGCGTTTTCTATGCAGATGACTGGGCCGCACGATCCCGCGCCGCGTATCGTCAATGTGCCACGGCCTGGATTGCCGCCGCTCTACCACTGAGCTACGCCCGCATATAGCCCCGCCGGGGCGGGGCCGCCCTGTTGGCCGGGCCAGCCTTACGGATTGGCTACAATGGTATCGGCACCCTGTACCGTCACCCAGCCATGTTCAAGCCTGGCCTGGGCTTCCTCCCACTGGATCAGCTCAGGGGTAATAGACTGCGCGATTTTGCGGTTGGACTCTGCTTCGGCTTCTGCCGCAATGGTCGCAGCGTCCGCCTTTGCCTGGGCCTCGATCAGCGCCACATCTGCGTCAGCCTGGGCCTTCACCTTATCGGTCTCGGCCTGGGCCATCGCGGTCTGCTTTTCCAGCTCCGCGATTTCCGCGTCCTGCTTTGCCTGTTCTTTGGCCTGCACTTTCTGCATGAGGGTATCGTCCAGTTCCACGTCGATGACCAGCGCGGACGCCACATTGATGCCGTATTCATCCTGCAGCTTCTCGTTGAGGTAGTTCGTGATTGCCTCGTTGACCTCTGACTTTTTGTCCGAGTAAATGTCCATGACCGAGAATTGGGGCGTCACTTCCTTGACATAGGCAATGATGCTATTCTGGATGCGGCTTTCCACCAGGGTCTCGCCGTTCATGCCATTGAAGCGGTTAAACAGTTCAACCACCCTGTCGGGCATGAAGTTGTAGTTCACGGTCAGGTTGATCTTGACCATGCCGCCATCCGCTGGGGCATCAATGCTCCAATCAGCGTGTTCTTTCTCCCCATAGTCCGCCGGGTCGTCCGAAAAGACGATCTGCTGTTGTGACACGGGGAACTTGCTCACCTTTTTCAGCGGTGACAGCAGGTGCCACCCCTGCGCAAGCGTCTGATCTTCAACGCCGGCCGCCGAATAGACTACGCCGACGTAGCCTACCGGCACCCGCTCCACGCTGACGAACAGGGCAATAGCTACGACTACCGCCAGCAGGCCCGCGACGATGCCTGCAAAAGTCTTTTTATGCTGCATACGCACTCCTCACTTGAAGAACTTGTCTTTGATGAACTTCCAGATGATCCAGTAGGCCACCCCATAAATCACCAAGAACATGAAAATTTCCTGTTTCATACTTCTACTTCTCGCCTTCCTTTCATCCCGGCGCAATGCCGGGAGGCCGGTTTTGCTGCATTGCCAGGCGGCGTGCTCTCCAAGGGCGAACCAGCGGCGCGGCAGCTCTGCGACGGCGCGGCGCCCGGGTGCGTTTCTTGATTCTGGTGTAAACCAACGCGCCCAGCTCCCGCATCAATGCGGCTAAATCTTCCGCCATAGTTCCTGCAGCAAGCGCAATCTTCTCTATGGCCTCTGCAAGCTCTTTTGCGGTCTCCTCGGCACGGCTCATGTAGGTGTAATACTCCCACATCCAATCCATACGCCGTTCCCCCTTTACGCCGCCGGGCCAGCGCCTGCCGCCATCTGGCGGCCAAGCTCGACGCCCTTCAGAAACACCAGCATCTCCCGCTGTTCCTGCTCAGTCATCCCGGACAGGGCAATCAATACGCTTTCGGCCTCCGCCTTGCTCTCGCGGGGCATCAGAACCTCCGTATTCTTCATGGTTGTCTCCTCCCTTCTTGCTTTCTGCGTCGCCCCCTCCTATACTTAAAGCGCCGGCTGTTGCGGCAGCCGAGACTATATAGGAAGGAGGATTTCTATGTATCTTGTGGAATATGATGCCAGCGCTTTGACCCCCGGCGAACGGTATTCCATCAGCGAGCGATTTGACCAGTCCGAAAGGTTTTCTACTGTTCGAGGAATAGTCATCAATGTTTTTACTGACCGTCCGCACGAGCTGGAAACACCCGCCGGGTGCCGCATCATCTCAATCACTGGCAGTCCTGATGATCCTTGAAGCTCTTTACCCTTCCAGTGAGTTCTTCACGATAAGTGGCCACCTTATCGTCCGCCGGGTCGTACTCGATTACGATCCGGCATTTTTCGTCCACATCCAGCGCCTCGGCAAGCGTCGTGGCATATGCTTCCAGGGGCGTATATCTGCCGCCTAGCCGCTTGTTTGCCTCTCCGCACCTCTTCATGACATCGTGAAACGTAGATGCAAATTCTTCAAAAAACTCCCGGTCGCATCTGGACATATAGTAGTTTTCAGGTTCCATCTCCCTCACCCCCTTGTCTTTCCGCCCGCTCCCTCCTATACTTAAAGTGCCGGCTGTTGCCGCAGCCGAGATTTCAGAGAAAGGAGGAATTATATTGTGGGTTTACCGTTCTCCCATTGGTCCATTTGTAATTCGGCGTGCTCGAGATGGACGTTATGAGCTTTGGCATGGCAGCGAGTGCTATGGCTGCTACACTAACCCTGTTGCTGCAGCGGATGATGTCTACTTGCAGCATACCGGATGCCACCAGTGGGATGATTTGAACATTTCCGACGCGCCCAGGGATTTGGGCGAATGGGAGAGAGCTTAATCTCTCACGGGAGCGGACTCTGGTCGTCAGTGTCCGCTCTTTCACTTTTCTCCACCATTTTGCATAAGACTGCAAGCATCTTGCTCATAGCGCTGACCGTGTTGGACATCTCAAAGAACATCTCGCTGTTCAGGTTGTCACCTTTAGTGATTCGCTCAGACATACTTTCGCAGTAACAAGCTGCCAGATTCGTGACGCTGCGCATCGCCTTCTCGGCCAAAACCTTGTTTTCCTTACATTCAAACATTTGCTCACCCCCTTTCCGTTTTGTTTTGGGTTGTTATACTCATTTTAATATGATATTGTGGGTTTGTCAACCCTTTTTATTGAAATATATTACTTTTAATGGGTTGACCGACTCATTTTGTAATGGTATAGTATATATAGAATCGGAGGTGATAAGGTGAATGAGCGAATCCGCATGGTCCGCGAAGCCGCCGGGTTGTCTCAGACAGCCTTTGGCGCTCGTTTAGGTGTGAGCCGCGATGTTGTCAACAACCTGGAGCGCGGGCGCGTCGATATTAAGGATCACTTCGTCAAGCTGATCTGTGCGGAGTTTCAGGTTGATGAAAACTGGTTGCGCACCGGCGAGGGCGGCGAAGGCCCTATCTATAATGAGGGCGAGGCGTTCAGCCTGGACCGCTGGGCCAAAGAGCACGGCGCCACCGAGCTGGAGCTGGAGATCGTCAAGGTCTACTTTGAGCTGGACCCCAGCATCCGCCAGGCGGTGATGGACCACTTCAAGGCGCACTTTGCCAACGCCGTTGATCCTGACGAGGCAGAGGCAGAGGCATTGAAGCAAGACTTCTTGCGTCAAAGAAAAGCGGAGGCCGCATCGTCAGCTACCGCTGGGGACGCTGGCGCAAAGCACACGGGCTGAGCTGCTATGTCCCTCTGACATGAAAAAAGCCCGCCGGGTTCACCGACGGGCCTTTTCTGTACGCGGCACTTGCCAGGGGGGCAAAAAGAAAAGGCCCCGGCGTTTCCGCCAGGGCCAGCACCTCGGCAAGCGTTGTAGCATACGCTTCCAGCGGCGTGTATCTGCCGCCCAACCGCTCGTTTGCCTCTCCACACCTCTTCATTTTGTATTGCGCATTATAGATAGTGAATATCACGCCTCCCACAGTCACCGAATCGGCTGACTCCGGTTTCGGTTTTGCTGGGTAGAAATCATGATGTTCCCTGTATTGACAGGGAACATCATTCGGGAGTGGCGGCCCTGGCGGTCTGCCTTTCCCATTTTCTCATTATTTTATTTAGTTTTATTCTCGTGTTTCTTTATTTCTATCATATTTCAACCCACTAAATGGCGGTATATCATGTCCAACAATCAAAAAGAAAGCTCCGGTTGCGGTGGATGTTTAGGCATTCTCGTTTGTATTGGTATCGTGATTTCAGTTTTCCAGAGTTGTGCTTCTTTTATATCTCATCCCGTTCACCATTGGCAGGAGGCAACTTGTTCAGCTCCTCAAACTTGTGTTGATTGTGGCGCTACCAAGGGGGAGCCTCTTGAGCACGACTTAATTGAGGCGACTTGCCAGAGGCCTGCCGTTTGTCGTGTCTGTGGTGCAGAGGTGGGAATACCTAAGTCTCATACTTATTTGCCAGCTACTTGTACTGAACCTGAAAGATGTTCTGTTTGCGGGCACGAAAAGTTCTTTTCTCTTCCGAACGGGCACAAATGGGTGGATGCAACTTGCTACTCGCCCAAAACGTGCACGGTCTGCGGCGAGACCGAAGGTGATGTTCAACATCAATTTTTCTACTCTACGTGGGTAGTAGTCGAAGAGGCAACGTGTCAATCCGAAGGGCAGGAGCAAAACACCTGTTTGCAATGTGGCTCCGTCTGCACTCGGTCTATTCCGTTAAGAGATCACGAAGCCGGAGAATGGCAGATCATACGCAAAGCAACGTCAAAAGAAGCAGGCCTAAAAGCCCATTACTGCACAATGTGCGGGGTCGAATTGGAGACTGCTGAAATTCCTTATCTGAATCTGAGCGGCAGTGGCAACGGTGGTACAGGTGGCAATGCCGGTAACGGTGACAACTTCAATCGCTATAACAACGAGAGCCAGCAGCAGACCTCTGCATCGTATGTATTGAACACCAGTACGATGGTATTTCATCGCCCCACTTGCCGTGATGTTAAAAGGATTGCTCCGCAAAACTATTCTACATCCAGCGCTTCCAGAGATTCAATTATTGCAGATGGATATAGATCGTGCGGGCATTGTAATCCTTAGCTCGTGCATAAAAAGAAACCCCCGATGGTTGTTGCGTTCTTTGCAACGACCACCGGGGCCAGCGCCTCACTTCCGGTAGAGGCATACCGCTTTTTTCATTCCCGTATAGCCGGGCTGCTGTGCTTATATTGTACCATAAAAACGCATAAAAGAATAGGGGCCGGTGCACGCACCATGCCCCCTAAGACAGGAGCCGCCCGTCTTGTTCACCTGTTCATTATACCATCCTTTTTCAAATTACTCAATCAGGAGGTGGTTTCTATGTTGTGTCCTCGTTGCCGAGCCGAACTGCCGGATGACGCCAATTTCTGCATCAAGTGCGGCAAGCGGGTCAATTCCTCCATGCCGTCCGCCCAGAAACACCGGCGGCGGGCAAAAGGCACCGGCACCGTTTACAAGCTGCAGGGCCGCCGGTCAAAGCCCTGGGCCGCCTGCGTCAACGGACGTCTGATCGGCACCTGCCGGACGTCCGGCGAGGCGGTGGCGCTGCTCAATCAGTACAACGCCAGCCGTGCGCCCGAAGCCCTGCGGCGGATCACCTTGTCCGACGTCTACGCCCAGTGGTCGGAGCAACACTATAAAACGATCGGTAAAAGCGCGCAGAACTCCTACACCCTGGCCTATGCTTCCGCAGCCCCGCTCTATGACCGGGCCATCGCAGACCTTGGTACGGCAGACTATCAGCGTGTGATCGACGAGCTTATGAACGCCGGGCGCAGCCGCAGCACTTGTGAGAAGGTGCGGCTGTTATTCGGCCAGCTCTGTCAGTGGAGCATGACGCGCGATATTATAGATAAGAACTATGCCCAGTTCTTGGAGTTGCCCGCCCCCAGCCCCAAAAAGACGCGGGTCCTCTCGGATGTTGAGATCGCCAAAATCTGGACGATGGAGGACGACAAGCGGCTGGGCGACACGGCCCGCATTGCACTCATCATGATCTACACCGGTATGCGGATCAATGAGCTCCTGTATATGCGCCGCGAGAACGTCCACCTTGACCAGCGGTATATGGTCGGCGGTGAAAAGACCGAAGCCGGTCGCGACCGCCCTATTCCCATCGACAAGTGCATCGTCCCGCTGATCCGGTACTTCCTTGAGGGCAATACGACCGAATGGCTTATCCCATCCGCTACCGGGACACCCCGCGACCATCATGTGGTGCGGCGCTCTTTTTCCAGCCTGATGAAGAAGCTGGGCATCGAGGGGGTCACGCCGCACACCTGCCGTCACACTGCCGCCAGCCGCTGGGCCGCCCAGGGTATGCCCATCCAGTCTGTCAAGGAAATTCTCGGGCACAGCAGCATTCAGACCACGAGCGATATTTACACCCATGCCGATCCGCTGGCCCTTGTCCGTGCGCTGGACTCCCGCCCCGGCCCGGATAAGGGGGAGAGTGAGGATGCAAAATAGCTCGTTCGTTTATTTTTTGTACCCGGTTTGTTCGCTTATGTGTTAGTTTATTAGGCGTTTCTGCGCGTTTCTGTACGTTTTTTGGTCCAGAAAATGGAAAAGCGGCGATAAATCTTTACGATTCATCGTCGCTTTTGGAGCTAGTGACAGGAGTCGAACCTGCAACCCACTGATTACAAATCAGTTGCG
>ERZ1643249.320-NODE-320-length-58298-cov-5.832203_pt1 | contig 58298 bp, 54 predicted proteins | sample MGYA00579263_ERZ1643249 | MGnify/ENA primary metagenome ERZ1643249 (study PRJEB29033, sample SAMEA4952264) | chicken gut metagenome | biome: Broiler Chicken; feature: Gastrointestinal Tract; material: Caecum | place: Ireland | collected 2018 | study: Broiler...
GATACCGGACGCTCACGCTTTAACGAAATGCTATTTTGGCTTGTCGAAAAAGTCCTTCACGCTGCAGCACGCATAAAAACAGCCGTATCTGCGGTTGTTTTTTTGCATATTCCAGCAGAAGTGTTTGCCAAAAGACCGGGGTTTGTGGTAGTATATACCGGTAAAGGTTGTGATATGGAATGCAAAAAGGAGATTTAGCAAAGCTCAGGCTGCTGCTCAGCGGTATTGCAGCGCGGCTGGATAAAAACCGCGACTATTTTGTGCAGGCGGATTGCACGTTCACCTCGGGAAAAAAGAAATTTCCCGCCAAACTGACGCATGCGGAGGAAAACTATGTGCTGCGGTTTCAGGGCAGCACCCGCCCAGCGGATGCAGACAGCTTCTGTGCGTTTTTTATCGAGCAGGCAGAGAAATTTGACGAATCCATGCTTGTATATACGGAGCGCAGCACGGTGGTCGCGCTGTCGGTTACTGCGCGCGGCGTACAGATGAAGCAGGCCGAGCGGGAGGCCACAGCAGAGGAAAAGTCCGCAGCGGCCAACCCATTGCTGGACAGCGGGCGGCAGTATCTGATCCGGGTTGATCAGGCGGCAGCCCTGCTGCGCGAAATCGGGATCCTGACCGCGGAAGGCAAGCTCAAGAACGACATGATCCGCAAGTATAACCAAATCGACCATTATGTTGAGCTGGTGGCTCCGATGTTCGAAAAGGATGACAGCGAGGAGATCGTTCTGCTTGACTGTGCCTGCGGAAAATCCTACCTCAGTTTTGTAATGAACTATTACCTGCACGAGGTGCTGCGCCGCCGCTGCCGCGTGATCGGCGTGGATATCAACGAGCATGTGATCGAGGAAAGCCGGGCGATGGCAAAGCGGCTGGGCTATCATAACATGGTGTTCCAGTGCGCCGACCTGCGCACCTACCAGCCGCCGAAAAACGTGACCGCGGTCATTTCGCTGCACGCCTGCGATATCGCGACCGACCTTGCGCTTTCGACTGCAATCCGCGCCCGGGCAAAGTATATCGCCTGTGTGCCGTGCTGCCACAAGGAACTGCTCGACCAGTATACGCTGCCCGGCCTGGAGCCGCTGACCAAATTCGGCGTATTCAAGGCGCGGTTCAACGATGTGCTCACGGACAGCATGCGCGCGTTGAAGCTTGAAGCGGAGGGATATAAGGTGTCGGTCGTCGAGTATATCTCGCCGCTCGATACGCCGAAAAATTTGCTCATCCGCGCTGTGCGGACCGGACAGGACAACCTGCGCGCCCGGCAGGAGTACAATGCGGTGCGCCGTGTACTGGGCACTACCTCTGAACTCGACCGCCGCTGTGCTGAGTTGGAAAATGAGTTTTTCGTCACGGACGAGGATCTGCTGCTGTAACACCTGGAAAACCTCTGAATAAACTGTTATTGAAGTCTCTTCAATCACGTTTTTGGAGGTAATCTACATGGCTGATAAAGTCTGCTGCCCCGGCCCGATCTGCGGCAGTAACAATAATAATGCAGCCGCCGGCGGTTTCCGCGAAGCGGTCTGTGTCCACACCAAAAAGGTATATGACTCCTGCCGCAGCAAGGAATGCCTGCGAGATATCCGCGTTTACCTGTGCCGCGATGCGCAGGAACTGATCAACGCCGGCGGCATCGCGTCCGTCAAGCCGCGCGCAGCCGAACTGCTGTGCGTGAAGATTGATGTCGAGCGCGTTCAGTTTAACCGCGGCTTTTACACGATCGATATCCGCTTCTTCTACCGCATTGAGTGCGAGGTCAGCTGTGTCGTCGGCCGTCCGCGTATCATTGACGGTCTGGCGGTGTTTGACAAGCGCGTTATCCTGTTCGGCGGCGAAGGTGGTGCCCGCATTTTCTCGTCCCATTATGTGGAAGACGGTGCGGATGTCCAGCTTTGCCCGGACAGCAACAAACCCACTGCAGTGGTCGAAGTTGTCGACCCCATCCTTTTGGATGCAAGCATCGTAGCGCCCGAGACCTCCTGCAACTGCTGCTGCTGCGCGCTGCATGAGGTGCCGCGTTCGATCTGCTCACGGTTTGGCGGCGATGATCTGGTACTGAGCGACGATGGCTACCAGCTGTTTGTCACTCTCGGACAGTTCTCGATTATCCGTCTGGAACGCGATATCCAGCTGCTCATGCCGGCGTATGATATCTGTCTGCCGCGCCGCGACTGCTCGAACAGCGGTGTTGGCGGCGAGCAGGATCCCTGTGAGATTTTCGCGAACTTTGAGTTCCCGATTGACGAGTTTTTCCCGCCCAAACAGGATATCTGTGACAGCCTTTTCACCAATTCCGAGAATAGTAACTCCTGTGGCTGCAAAAGCTGCGGAAACAAATAATGAACTGGGAATAAGGATGTCTGTCTGACACCGGACAGACATCCGGCCAACAGCCCGCCAGATACCTGGCGGGCTGTTCTATGTTTGGAAAACGGCGCATAGACTGCAAATGAGCAGGGGGAAGGAGCTGGTTGGAAATGCAAGAGGAAAAAAGCTGGGTTTATACATTGATCCTTGGCGTTTGTATGCTGCTTTGCCTGCTTTTGATCGGAAGAATGCTATTGGGGCACCCAGGAGAAAACTCGCCGGCACAGACCGAACCGGAAACCGATGGACAGGAGGACATACAGATGGGGATTGAGGTAGGGGAGCAGGAACTCAGTGCCATGATTGCGCAGGCGCTTCCTTTTCAAACGGGAGAATTGGCTCTGCATATTGGCGCAGATCAGACTGTGTCTATCAGCGCAACTGTCCGCAAGAAGGATATGGAGAACAGCGGTCTGATTCCCGGCAGCCTGCGGACAGCACTACTGTTCCTTCCGGATCACTGCATGGTGTATGGCACTTGGTTGGTGGAACTGCAGGGCGGTTCTGTGATTCTGCAATGCCAGGAGGTGAAGATCGCAGATATTACGCTACCTGATGAAATAACAAATCCGTTGTCAGAACAACTGGGTGCGGCAATTAACCATATATTGCAGCAGCAGAAAATCTCCCCGGATTCACTGCAGTGGGAGGATGGAATCCTTACAATCCTGCCATAGAAAAATCCCCTCAGCTACTGCTGAGGGGATTTGTTTTTTATAACTTAGTCGAAGATTACACGTCCGCCGCCCTGGAAACGGGTCGCATAGCTGCCGGTCAGAGAATCATACTTAACCACATCGCCGGTATGGGGAGAGTGGATAAACTGATTGTCGCCAACATAGGTACCCACGTGGCTGATCGAAGACGGGCTGCTGCCGAAGAATACCAGATCGCCGGGCAAAAGCTCTTCCAGGGAGACGCGCGTCGTAGCATCATACTGCGCTTGTGCTACACGCGGGATCGAGCCGACCGTGTTAGCGAACACATAAGAAGTAAAGCCGGAGCAGTCAAAGCCGCTCGGCGTGCTGCCGCCGTAAACATAGGGGGTGCCGAGGAACTGCGCTGCGTACTCAAGCACTGCAGCACGCTTTTCGCTCGTACCGTTGTAGGAAACCACGTTGGTAGGCGCGGTTACGGTGCTGGTATCAGAACTGGAACCGGAAGAAGCTTGTACACCGGAGAAACTTACGTAATCTGCACTGATATAGCCGCTCTGTCCGTTATATGTAGCCTTGAACCAGCCGTTGCTGACACCGGTGATGCTGACCACAGTACCGTTCGACAGCGAAGCGATCACGCTGCACGAGGTGTTCGGCTGGGAGCGGAAATTAACTGTCGTATCACAGACGATTTTCGCACTGCCCAGGGAAAAATCCTCTGTTTGGGTGCCGCGCACATATTCGCCGCTGACATAGCCTTCTTTGCCGTCTACGGCCACTTTGTACCAGCTGCTGCTGTTGCTGAGCACAGCAAGCAACGTACCTTCCGGAAGGGTTGTGATAATATCGCCGCCAGGAGACTCACGCAGATAGAGCGCATCTGCAGTTACCTTTGCCTGATACATGGCCAGCGAACTGGGGAGAAACATGGATACCGCCAATGCGCCGGATACAGCAAGGCGGAACAGTCGTTTCGTCGAATGCATGGATAAAAACCTCCGTTTCATGCACATCATGCGAACTACGGTTGTTTATTTGCTGTGCAGAGCACGGCCAAGCCAGATGGATGCAATATCCATCGCAGCCCATAAGCTGTTCTTTTCAGTCTTTTTCACAATACGCTCCCGAACACGGACGTTGGGATTGGTCTGCTGCAGCTGCACGGAAACGCGCTTGGCAACCGGCATACCCTTTACCTCGCCGGACTCCAGGATCTGCATCATAATAATATGGGAATCGCTCATTGAACCATAATAGATGATGTTTTCCTTACGCATCAGCGGGTGACCTTTATACTCCAGAAGCTCATTCTTCTTGGTTGAGGAAGGCATTTGCACACTCCTTATAGTTACAAAATGGTTACAATTCAAAATTACATTACGGTAACAGTATAGCACCGGAACAGCGGTTTGTCAAACCTGAATTGTTTTTTTGATTGGCATTGCGCCTGAAATATGATAAAATAAGGACAAAAATCAATGGACAGGCGGGTAAAACCTCGAAATGAAGTTTGCTTTTTTTACACTGGGATGTAAGGTAAACCTGTTTGAAACGCAGGCGCTGACGCAGCTGGCTGCATCCCGCGGGCACGAGATTGTGGACCGGGATGCGGATGCTGTTATCATCAACACCTGTACGGTAACATCTGTATCCGATCACAAAAATATCAGGGCGTTCCATAAGCTGCGCAAGGAAAATCCGCATGCCGTGATCGCAGCATGCGGTTGTTTCGCGCAGACCGATCCGGACCGTGTGCGTGTAGAGGGGGAAGTAGATCTTGTCTGCGGTACGTCTGACCGTGCGCGCGTAATCGAACTGTGTGAGGCGGCGGTGAGCGGCCGCCCAACACCGGATACCGGATGCCGGGAAAGCGGGGGATATGAGGTGCTCCCCGCAGGGGTACCGCGCGGCCGTACGCGGGCGCTGCTCAAAATTGAGGACGGCTGCAATAATTTCTGTACCTATTGTATTATACCATACGCACGTGGGCGGGTGCGTTCACTGCCGCCGAAGCAGGCTGAGCAGGAAGTGCAGCGGCTGCAGGCTGCTGGTGTGCACGAAATCGTGCTGACCGGGATTGAGATCGCGTCCTATGGGCGTGACCTCATGCCGCAAAGCTCGCTGCCGGAACTGATGCGCCGCCTGCTGCCAGCCTTCCCGGGGATGCGCTTCCGCCTTGGTTCACTCGATCCACGTATCGTGGATGCATCCTTCTGTCAGACTGTGGCAGGCTTTGACAATCTGGCGCAGCACTTCCATCTGTCCTTACAGAGCGGCTGCGACAGCGTGCTTGCCCGCATGGGACGGCGTTATACTACAGAAGACTATTATAATGGTGTACAGCTGCTGCGGCAGGTTTACCCTGACTGCTCGCTAACGACCGACCTGATCGTAGGCTTTCCCGGTGAAACCGAAGAAGAGTTCGAACAGACACTGGACTTTCTGGAGCGGTGCGGCTTTGCGGCTGTGCATGTGTTCCCGTTCTCGGTGCGCAAGGGCACGCGCGCCGCATCCCTGCCGGGACAGCTGGCGCAAAAAGAAAAGGCGGCGCGCGCGCAGCGCGCAAAGGACACTGCGGCCCGCCTGAGCAAGGCCTACCGCAGCCGGTTCGTTGGCCGCCTGCTGGAAGCGCTGCCCGAGCACCGCACAGCAGGCCGGTGGGCGGCGCATGGGCTGTATGGATTTCCTATTTATATAGAAGGCACAGGGGTGGTAAAGAACTGTCCGGTCAAAGTGCGTGTGACTGGATTGTACCGCGATGGGGTGCTGGCGGAAATAATTCCGTAAGGCTGTAACCAACCGTATGCTTCCTCCATAGTATGAAGTGAAATCTTTGATAGGAGGAAATAACGTATGTGTTCTTCTAACGGCATCTTTGGCGAAAACAATTGGTGGTGGATCATTGTTGTCATCATCCTGATCTGGATCTGCTGCTGCAACGACCAGGGAGGCTGCGGCGACACGAACGGCTGCTGTTCCTGCGGCAACAACTGCTGCTGCTGATCCAACGAAAAGCCTTACACAGACGATATGCGTGAGCAGGCGGCGCGGCGGGAAGCCTCGCCGCCTGCTGTAATGCAGGCAAAAAAATTTTTGCAAAAATTTTAATTTCCCTCTTGCAAAATGGGGAGAAATGCGGTAATATATACAAGCACTGTTCGTGAGGGACGTGCAAAAGAGGAAATTTTCTTTGGAGGAATCACGATATGTTGGCAGGCGAATTTCGTAACGGCACCACTTTTGAAATGGATGGCCAGGTTTTGCAGGTTGTCGAATTTCAGCATGTGAAGCCGGGCAAGGGCGCTGCCTTCGTCCGCGTCAAGATGAAGAACGTAATCACCGGCGCGGTAACCGAGCGTTCCTTCAATCCGACGGATAAATACGAAGCAGCTTATGTAGAGCGCCGCGATATGCAGTATCTCTACAACGAAGGCGACCTTTACTACTTCATGGATAACGAAACCTATGAGCAGATCCCGATTGGTAAGGATACGCTGGGTGACGATTTCCGCTTTGTAAAGGAAAACGAGAACTGCAAGGTATGCTCCTACAAGGGCAGCGTATATGCAGTAGAAGCGCCGCTGTTTGTTGAACTTGAGGTTATCGAGACCGACCCGGGCTTCAAGGGCAACACCGCGACCAACACCCTCAAGCCGGCAAAGGTTGAAACCGGCGCGATGGTTCAGGTGCCGCTGTTCATCGAGCAGGGCGAGCGTATCAAGATTGACACCCGCACGGGCGAATATCTCGAGCGTTGCAAGAACTGATTAAGTGTATACGGACGGCAGTTATGCCGTCCTGATATGGACATTTAGCTCAGCTGGAAGAGCATCCGCTTGACGTGCGGAAGGTCGGCGGTTCGAACCCGTCAATGTCCACCATGCAAAGCCGTCTCAAATGAGACGGCTTTTTCATACAGATATGAAACGAAAGGACGCGCGACCAGTCGCGCGTCCTTTCTGTTTATGTTGTCTTTACGTCGTTCTTTTTCATCCACAGGATACTTGCTGCAAGGCCGAGCAGCAGGTACAGGCAGGAGCTGATGATAAATGCTGCCGCACTGCAATCCATTGGCTCGGACGGATTGTGCGAGCACATACCGAGCTCGAGCAGGGAAAAGGGAAAGTACACACCGAATCCCTTGACAAGCGCAGGCAGGCCGCAGAAGCCGCCCAGGATGCCCGCTGCAACCGGTACGGCAAACGACCGGATCACCAGCGCAATGAACAGCAGCAGCGATGCCTGCACGGTCAGCGCCCACCAGCCGCGGAGCACCCAGTATACCAGCGCAAACGGGATCGGTGCGGTCAGTCCGGCGATTTTGCCGCTTATGATAAACAGGATGCCGATGAACAGTTGCGTGATCAGGGTCAGCAGCGAGACCACGGTGAGCTTGGCGACCAGCATGGTGCCGACCGGGACCGGCTGGGTCATCACGGCGTTCCAGTTGCGGTTCAGGTGCTCGAGCCGGCAGACATAGGCGCAGTATACGCCGGTCAGTGCCGGGGCGAACAGGGCGCAGTAAAACAGCGCGTGCTGTGTCCAGAGGGAATACCACTGATCGGTCAGCATACCGAGGTTGTTCAGGTAATTCGCCGTTCCCAGCCCGGCGGAGATCAGCGGCAGGATGATCAGCGCCAGCCAGACGAATGAGCGGCGCAGCTTGAGAAATTCTGCGCGTATGGCACGAAGCAGCATGGCTTAAACCTCCTTTTTGACAAACAGGATGCGGCCGACCGCGTAGATCACCAAGAAATACACGATCAGGCAGGCGAACCCCGCCCAGTCAAGGTCAATGAAATAATAATCGCTGATGCGGGTTGCAGCATCCCAGTCCATGCGGGTGTTATAGAGTACCGCATAATACGCCCACAAAAGGAATTTTTGGAACGACGGCGGGAAAAACAGGGAGAACAGCCCGACAAATGAGCCGATCAGTCCGATGATCATGCCGATCATCTGGTTGGGGATGAGCAGGGACAGCACCAGCTGCAGCAGCAGGATGGTGAGCGTGGTCAGCAGGGTGGCGGCAAAATATTCTGCGATTTTATCCGCCGGCGGCGCGCCCGCAAAACCGCAGAGCAGTCCGAAAGCGATCATCACGACAAGCTGCACAAGCACGAACAGCGTCATATATGCCGCGCCGCACAGAAATTTGGCGTCAAACAGCGTGCCTGTACGCTGGACGGTCTCGAGCAGCTTAAGCGTCTGCCCCTTGTGCTCGATATCCGCCATACGCGAGGCGACGACAGCGGCAATCACCGGCGTCATCATCGCGTTGAGCATGGGAAAATTGTACAGGAGCGTCGCCCAGCCCTGCTGCAGCTCCCTTGCGGTCAGGTCGCGCATGCTGTACAGCCCCCAGGCGAGCTGGGCGGCCAGCATGACCAGCAGCGGCAGCCACAGCCTGCGCCGCCTGCATTTGAAAAACTCCATCCGAAGCGCTTTCATAAGCTTGCCGCCCCCTCGGTCAGCTCAAGGAAAATATCCTCAAGGTTTTTGCGGCGCTCCTCAATGCGGGTCACGCCGATATTGCTGTCCGCCAGCAGAGTAACGCATTCCGCGACCTTTTCATCCTCTAGCGGCGGTAGGATGATCTCGCCCTCGCGCAGCTCGTTCGGTATGCCATGGTGCGTCAGCAGCGCCTGTGCCATAGCGTCGTGCAGCGTGTGCATGGCGAGATGGTGCTCGCTTTTTTCATGCAGGCGGTCGATCGTGTTCTGGTAAACCAGCGCGCCGTCCGCGATCACCCCGACGTGTGTCGCCATCTGGTCGATCTCACTGAGCAGGTGGCTGGATACCACGACTGTCATGCCGAACCGTCCGGGCAGCTCACAGATCAGCTCGCGCATCTCCTGAATACCTGCCGGGTCCAGCCCGTTGGTCGGTTCGTCCAGAATGAGCAGCCGCGGATGCGCCAGCAGAGCGGCAGCCAGCCCGAGCCGCTGCTTCATGCCGAGCGAATAGTGCGCGACCTTTTTATCCTTCTGGCTGGTCAGGCGCACGATATCGAGCGCCTCCCGGATGTTGTCCTCCGGCACATTGCGCAAGGTCTGCAGGATCCTGAGGTTTTCCTCACCGGTCAGGTGGCCGTAATAGGAAGGGGATTCGATCAGCGAGCCGATATCCTTGAGAATGTCCAGCCGGTTTTTCTCGTTCATCCGTTTGCCGAATACGTCGATCTCACCGCTCGTGGGATGAGTCAGCCCGAGGATCATTTTAAGCGTTGTGGATTTGCCTGCACCGTTCGGGCCCAGAAAGCCGTAGATCGAACCCTCCGGAACCGCCATGCACAAGTCCTTGACGCGCATGGCGCTGCCGTAGCGTTTGCACAGCCCTTTGGTTTGTATCAGGTTAGCCATGTTGGATGCTCCTTTGCTTTTTTGCTATAGTGCAATAATACAACTGCTTTCTTACAGCAGCATGAAGCCAACCTTACATTTTCCTTAAATTTGGTGTGCTGCGCGTCGGGTTCGTGGTAGAATAGCATGGGTGATAAAAATGCAGGGATTATATGATCTGAAAATACTGGCGGTCGATGACGAAGCGGCGCTCTGCGGCCTGATCCGGGAGATCCTGGCGCAGGCCGGGTTCCGGCAGGTGCGGACGGCCGGGAGCTGCGCCGAGGCGCAGGCTGCTTTCGCCGCCTTCCGACCGGATGCAGTGCTGCTCGATGTCATGTTGCCGGACGGGGACGGCTTTGCACTGATACAGGCATTGCGTTGTGAGAGGGACATCCCGGTGCTGTTCCTGTCCGCACGTGACGCGGATGCAGATCGGCTGCGCGGGCTGGGTCTGGGCGCGGACGACTATATCGTCAAGCCCTTCCTGCCGCAGGAGCTGGTGCTCCGCCTGACTGCCGTGCTGCGCCGCTCCTATGCTGCGCAGCTGCAAAGCGCGGACAGCAGTTTGCGGCTGGGGGATACGGTGGTCGACTGGGGCAGCGGCACGGTTACACGCGGCGGCAACGCCGTGCAGCTGACCGCAAAGGAATTCGCGCTGCTGCGCAAGCTGGCGGACAACCGAGGCAATATCGTCACGATCGACGCGCTGTGCCGCGCGGCGTGGGACGAAGAGAATTTCGGCTTTGAGAACACGCTCATGGTGCACATCCGCCGCCTTCGGGAAAAGCTGGAGGACAACCCCTCCCACCCGCGCTGGCTGCTGACCGTGCGCGGGCTTGGGTATAAGCTGGTGAAGGAGGAAACGCAATGAAGGGGCTGGGACGCATCCTTGGGCGCTATGTCGGCGCGGCGATCGGCGTGGGCGTGTTCCTGCTCGTGCTGAACGCTGCAGTGTTCCTTGCCTTCATCCTGCATTGCGCGCAGGACCGGCCCGCGCTGGAGGATCGGGTGAGCGTGATCGCAGCGGGCGTACAAAAGCAGGAGGATGGCAGCTTTTTGGTCTCGGAGGAAGCGCGGCTCGCGCTGAACGAGCGGTATGTTTGGGCGATGCAGCTGGATGACGCGGGCAATGTGATTTGGAGCGACCGGCTGCCGGAAGACCTGCCCCGGCACTATACCGCGGGCGAGATCGCGTCTTTTGCCCGCTGGTATCTGGAGGATTATCCGGTTTATGCGTGGTCTGATGAAGACGGCCTGCTGGTGTTAGCCAGCGCGCCGGGCAGTGAGTGGAAATATTTGATGCAGTCCTCCACCTATATGATTGAGCAGGCGACGGTATGGGTTCCGGCGGTGCTCATCCTCAACCTGCTGACTGCACTTGCGCTCGCCTTACTGCTGGGCTGGCGTATGTACCGTGCCGCCTCGCCGCTGGCGGAAGGTATCAGCGGTCTAGCGCAGGGGCAGGGAGTAAAGCTCTCCGAGCGTGGTGTGCTGGGGTTGCTGTCTGCCGACCTCAACCGCGCGTCTGAAAAGCTGCTCGCCCAACGCGCGATGCTCGACAAGCGTGACCGCACCCGCACGGAATGGATCGCGGGTGTATCACACGATATCCGCACACCGCTGTCGCTCGTACAGGGCAATGCTGCCCAGTTGGAGAGCTCGCAGGAGCTTCCGGCGCAGGCGCGGCATAAGGCCCGTGTGATCCGCGAGCAGAGTCAGCGCATCGGGCGGCTGGTCAGCGACCTCAACCTCGCCTCCAAGCTGGAATATGAGCTGCAGCCCCTGCATATCGCTCCTTTCCGCCCTGCGGCCATGCTGCGCGCGGCAGCGGCCGAGGTGCTGAACCATGCCGCAGGAGAACGGGTATCGGTTGAAATGGACATCGCGCCGGAGGCTGGTGTGATGTCCGCGAACGGGGATGAAGCACTGCTGCGGCGCGCGGTGGATAACCTGCTGCGCAACAGCGTGCGGCACAATCCCGGACAGATCCAGCTAAGCCTGCGGCTGTCCGTATCGGAACAGCAGTGGTGCATGACTGTTCAGGACAACGGCAGCGGGCTGCCGGAGGATGTGCTGCAGCGGCTGCGCCGCCCGCAGGAGAACGCCCTGCCGTCACATGGGCTGGGGCTTGTGCTGGTGCAGCAGATTGTTCGCGCCCATGGCGGTACGGTATGTTTCGAAAACACACAGCCAGGGCTCAAAGTCACACTTTCCTTCCCGCGGCTGGCGGGAGAAAATGGTTGAGACGCGGCGGTTTTCGTGTTTTTTTGCGGAATACCCTTTTCGGAAGCGTAGGTATTTGCTATAATAATAGCTGATAGCGGCCTGTATGGCAGTATCTGCTGCTGCACGGGCCGGATGGATAAAAATACAGTGCAGGCCTGTCCTGCGCGGAGAATAGAGAAAGGGATGCAGATCAAGCATGCAGAAGGTTGCAAAATTCCATAAGGTTTCCGAAAAACAGTTCGTTGCGGACTGGCGTATGGCGGCAAAGTGCACAGAATCCGAGGCAAAACAGGTTTACCAGCGGATCCGGCTGCCGCGCCGCGCGACCGTAGGTTCTGCTGGATATGACTTCTTTGCCCCGGAGGCATTTTCGCTTGTCCCGCACGAGACCATTCTGATCCCGACCGGGATCTGCGCTGAGATCGCGGACGGCTGGGTGCTGCAGCTGTTCCCGCGTTCCGGGCTGGGATTCAAATACTGCCTGCAGATGGACAATACGGTCGGCATTATCGACAGCGATTACATCCATGCCAAAAACGAGGGGCATATCTTTGTCAAGATGACCAACTGCAACCGGCAGGGCAAGACGCTGACGGTCAGCGCTGGCGAGGGATTTGCGCAGGGTATTTTCCTGCCCTACGGCATCACGGAAGACGACGATGCGGACGGACAGCGCCAGGGCGGCCTTGGCAGCACAACGTCGAAATAATTTCAAAAAACCGCCCTTGGGCGGTTTTTTTCTGTCACGATTCCGGTATGCGCCGCTTATACTGATGACAGGAGCGTGATGCGCTATGTTCTGTCGTGGTCAGGTGCTCGGGCTGTCCGCCCTGTGTCTTGGGACTGGTCTGTTGATTGGCAGCCTTGTGCCGTCCTGTCTGCCGCTTTGGCTGGCCGCACTGGCTCTGATCGCGGCGGGCATATTCCTATTCCAACGGTGACGGGAGGTTCGTATGATGATGAAAGTAGTTGTCTGGAAAAGCCCGAAATATCTGCGCGGGATCCTGTGCAGGTTGTTCCACATTACATGAGCGAAGCAGAGGCAGTTTTTGCCTCTGCTTTTTTCATATTTTACGGCAGGCGGACATATCGTGATACAGGAGCAGCAGTGAAATGAAGGAGGCAGCATCAAATGGAACTGAATCAAACAAGCATCTGCTACTATGACAAACGGCTGGACCGGATCGCCGCCTGTACGGAAACCGCGGATACGATCGTGCCGGATACCTTCCCGGATGTCGGCCGTGTAGTCTGCGCATACGGTACAGCGGCCGTCAAGGATCAGACGCCGCAGAGCGGCCGGCTGTTGATTTCCGGCACGGTGCAAGCGGTCATTCTGTACGAGCCGGAGGGCGGTGGCCTGCGCCGGCTGACCGTGCCGGTCAGCTTTGCGCATATCGAGGAATGTGACGGGCTGGATGCGGATGCGGTCTGCGCGGTCACTTGCCGGACAGCGGCTGTGGACGCGACGGCGGTCAACAGCCGCAAGTTGAGCGTGAGCGTACAGCTGTGCTTTTCCATAGAGTGTTACTGTAAAACGGAATGCGAGATCACGGAGGATGTGGCGCTGCCCGGGATCCAGCTGCGCAGCACCATGCAGAATGTGACGCTGATCGAGCAGGCGCGCGCCTACCCGGTCACGGTGCTGGACGATATCACGCTGCAGGGGGCGGAAGGACTGTCGCTGCTGCACACGTCCTGCACGATGCACGTTTCAGAATGCCGCGCGATGCGGGCCAAAGCGGTGCTCAAGGGGGAGGCGTCGGTGCAGTGCCTGGCACTGCAGGAGGACGGCGCGGTGCGCGTGCTGACGAGCAGCACGCCGTTCACTCAGATCCTGGAGCTGCCGGAGGCGGAGGAGGGGGACAGCGTCCACGCGCTGGTCGCTGTCCGCGAGGCGGACTGCAGGCTGGAGGCAGACGGGCTGCTTTCCTACACGGTGGCCGCATCCGCCCTGCTCACATTGCGGCGGGCAAGGGGGGTGCGCCGGATCGACGATCTGTATCTCCCAGGCCGGGCGCTGCAGATCCAGGAGGAAAAGACCATGCTGCATTCCATGCCGCCGCTGGCGCCCTTTTCCGCGGAGGCGTCTGAGGCGCTTCAGACTGCGCAGCACGTTTCGCATATCGTATCTGCCGGTGCAGTCTGCTGCGGCGCAAAGCGCGGCGCGGATGATGCGCTGCAGATTACGGCGGCGGTGCAGGTGCTCTATCTGGCGGACGACCAGCAGCTCTGCGCGATGCAGCGCATGTTGCCGCTTACTATGTCGTGCGCCGCTGCAGGCGACGTCTCGCAGATCGAGTTGAACGCCCGCGCTTCCTCCGCGGGGGAAAAGGGCATGCTGCTGACGGTCACGGCTGCCGGTATGGCTTCGCCCGGCGAGACGCTGGCGTTCCGGCATATTACCGCCGCTGAAGCCGGGGAAAAGGCGGCGGGACGCGAGGGCGTGACCCTCCTGCTGCGCTATATCGATCAGGAGCGGGAGCTGTGGGACGTTGCGAAGGACTGCGGCGCCACGGTCGACGCCATCCGGAAGGCGAATGATATGGCGGCGGAGGTGTCCAGCGTGCGCAATACCATGCTGCTTATCCCAATCCAGGCTTGAAAGGCGGGGAAAGAATGGAAAACCAGATCTATCATCAAATCAGCGCGCGGACGGGCGGCGATATCTATATCGGCGTGGTCGGGCCGGTGCGTACGGGCAAGTCCACGCTGATCAAGCGGTTCATGGAGACCATGGTGCTGCCCGGTATGGAAAATGTGTATAAGCGGGAGCGGGCACGCGACGAGCTGCCGCAGTCCGGCACCGGGCGGACGATCATGACGGCGGAGCCGAAATTTGTCCCCGAAGAGGCGGCGGAGATCCGCCTGCCCGAGGGCGGCACCTGCCGCGTGCGGCTGGTGGACTGCGTGGGCTATCTGGTGGACGGCGCGCTCGGCAGCATGGAGGACGACGCGCCGCGCATGGTATCCACCCCATGGCGGGAGGAGCCGATGACGCTCGCCGAGGCGGCCGAGGTCGGCACGCATAAGGTCATCGGAGAGCACTCGACGATCGGGCTGGTCGTCACGACGGACGGCAGCTTCTCCGACATCCCGCGGGAGAATTATGCACCTGCGGAAAAACGCGTCATTGAAGAGCTGAGTGCACTGGGCAAGCCGTTTTTGGTGCTGGTCAATTCAGTGGAACCGGGCGGCGAGGCAGCGCAGGCCGTGTGCGCTTCACTCCATGAGCAGTATGGCGTGGAGCCGGTCGCGGTCAACTGTATCGACCTGGACGAGGGCGGCATCACGGACATCCTGCAGCGCGTGCTGTATGAGTTCCCGGTGTGCGAGATCGGCTTTGTCCTGCCGAGGTACATTGGTTCGCTGCCCGCGCAGCACCCGGTGCAGGCGAGCATCTATCAATGCATCCGCACCTCGGCATCGGCCGGGGACAAGATGCGCGACCTGCGCGGCATGTGCCGCAAGCTTGCGGAAAACGAATACATCGGCCGCGCGGAGATCGACCACCTGGCACTTGGGAGCGGCGTGGCGCGGCTGCGGATCGACATCCCCGAGCAGGTGTTTTACGGCATCGTCGGCGAGCAGACCGGCATCCAGGTGAAGGACGCCGCCGACCTGATCGCGGTGCTGGACGACTTCGCAGGCATCAAGCGGCAGTATGAGCGCCTGCGCGGTGCGCTCGACCAGGTCTACCAGACCGGATACGGCATTGTGATGCCGTCGGTCGAAGAGCTGACGCTGGAAGAGCCCGAGATCGTGCGGCAGGGCGGTCGGTACGGCATCCGCCTGCGCGCGTCCGCGCCGTCCATCCACCTGATGCGGGCCAACATCAAGGCCGAAGTCAACCCGATCGTCGGCACGGAAAAGCAGTCGGAGGAACTGGTGCATTACCTGCTCAGCGAGTTTGAGGAGCAGCCGGAAAAGATCTGGGACACCAATATTTTCGGCAAATCACTTAATGAACTGGTACGGGAGGAGTTGTCACATAAGCTCAGCCGTATGCCGGATGACGCGCGGGGGAAAATCAGGGAAACACTGGAAAAGATTATAAATGAAAGTGCCGGAGGCCTGATCTGCATTATCCTATAAACGAATATGGCAGCAAAAAGGTGCCTGTTTTTCAAGCAGGCACCTTTTAATAACAGAATTCGGGTATCTTGTCTTCATCTGAACTTGCCAAACCCTATATATTGTGCTAAAATACCTTGGGAAAAAACGTTTTGCAGGGGGTATTCCGGTGGACAAGCATGTCTTTGTCATTAACGGCAGCGGCGGCGTCGGGAAGGACACGCTGTGTGAAGCGGCACGTCAGTTTTGGCGGGTGCAGAATATTTCCTCGATTACGCCGGTCTGCGAGGTTGCCCGCACAGCGGGCTGGGATGGCGAAAAGACCCCGGCTGCGCGGCGGTTCCTTTCGCAGCTCAAGGAAGTATGCACGCAGTTCAACGATCTTCCGTTCCGGTACTGCATGGAGCAATACCATGCCTTTCTGCAAAACGATCAGCAGATCCTGTTTGTCCATATTCGTGAGCCGGAGCAGATTGAACGTTTTCGGCAGGCGGTGGGCGAACAGTGCAGGACAGTGTTGGTTCGCCGTCCGGCGATGGAGTGCGCGCGCGGCCCGCTCGGCAACCGCTCGGATGATAACGTGGCGGCGTATGATTATGACGGAATATTCGTCAATGACGGATCGCTGGAGGAACTGCCTGAAAAAGTCCATCGGTTCCTGAATGACCTGATAAAGCAGCGGCTGAAGGCGCAGCATGGATCTGTACATGCAGGAAATATGCAGGAAGATACAGAGCAGAGTCAGGATAGAGAAAAGAAAGGAAATTGTACCCATGAGTGAAGAGAAAAAGCAGCAGAACCCCGAGGAAAAGAAGGGCGGCGCACACGTCGCAAAGGCGGGAAGTACAGTCTCAGCCCAAGCTGCCGGCAATGCCGGGACAGGGGTAGCTGCGCCTGGAGGGGAGCCACCCAAGCGCAATAAGTATGCGGATAAAATGAATAAGAAAAAGAGCCGGCTGAGTAAAGGCGTCCGGATAGGGATTGGCGTCGCGGTCATTGTTTTGTTGATTGCGGCAGGCATCTTTCTGGTAATCAAGACGCGAGGCGCGGGTTCGGAGGATACAGGTAACGATACTGCGGTTGCGTCTTATGGTATGATTGAAACCTATGTGGAGGGAAGCGGCGTCACAGCGGCAAAGGTGCGCGAAGAACTGGGCCTGGATCTGAAAGGTACAGTGACGGATGTACTGGTTGAGGTCGGTGACGAGGTGAAGAAAGGGGATGCCCTGATCGAGGTAGATCCCACTGAAACGCGTCAGGAACTGGAAGCGGCACAGCAGGAACTGAGCCAGGCGCAGAGCGCAGCCACTGCGGCGCAGACCGAGCTGACACAGGCGCAGACCGTGCTGAGCAACGCACAGAGCAAACTCAGCCGCCAAAACATCACAGCGCCTTTTACCGGCAAAGTGATCCCCACGGATGAGGGAACGACCTACCGCGTCGGCCAGCAGGTCAGCGAGGGCGAAGTGATCGGATATATGATCGATGACAGTAAGATGAACCTCACGCTTACATTCAGCTCTGTCTATGTCAATGCGATTAAGAGCGGGCAGTCGGCGACCGTATCCATCCCGTCTGCAATGAGTGAAGTTTCCGGTACAGTTTCCTCGGTAGATACTACGCAGCGTGTTTCGGGCGACGGCGTCAAAGTATTCCGCGTTGTGATCTCGGTGAACAATTCGTCCGGCACACTGACGAAGGGAATGACTGCGACTGCGACCGTCAATACGGCCAGTGAGGGTACGGTATATCCCGCGGATTCCGGTACGCTCACATACAGCCGGGAAGAGGCGGTAACCGCTCCGATCAGCGGTGAGATCACCGCGCTCAACGGGCTGGACTACAACAGTTACAGCAGCGGCGCGACCATCATGCGCCTGTCCAGTTCCTCTGCGCAGGACGAGGTAACCAGTGCGCAGGCGGGCGTGACAGCGGCTCGCAGCAGCGTTACCGCGGCGCAGCGCGAAGTGACCGAAAAGCAAAAGCACGTCACCGAGCTGCGTAAACTGATCGAGGATTCGACGATTGAATCGCCGATTGACGGTGTGGTTGTCAGCATGAATGCGGTAGAGGATCAGGCGTTCGCCGGTACAGAGCCTCTGGTAGTTGTTGCCGACCTGAATGACATCGTAGTCAATGCAGAGGTCATGTCGACAGATGTCGGTTCTGTGGAACCGGGGCAGAATGCAACCATGACCATGTATACCAATGACGGCTCGCAGCTGACGCTGACCGGTGTGGTTGATTCGGTCGCGCTTGAGCCCACACAGGATTCGGGCAGTGCGCAGGGAAGTATGCCCACCTTTACTGCTGTCATTTCAATAGACCCCATTGAGGGCCAGTCAATTTACAGCGGTATGATGGTGGAATACCAGATCACAACTGCTTCTTCGATGGACTGCCTGCTGGTTCCGTCACGCGCGATCGTCAACACCGAGGATGGCACAGCGGTCTTTGCACAGCCGCTTGTAGACGAAAACGGTGAGGAGATCCCGTTTGATGAAACGCTGGAAATCCCGGAGGGCACGGAGGGAATACCTGAGGGGTATTATCTCGTTCCGGTCGAGACCGGCCTTTCGGATGGCACTAACACGGAGATCTACTGGGGCATTGACGAGGGCACCACGGTCTATCTGGCCGGTCCGCAGGATGTCTATGCGGATATGTACACGGATACGGAAGTCGTATACTGAGGAGGGCGCTATGTTTGGTAAAAAAGCGCCGCAGGCAGATACGGCGGGACAGGTATCTGCCGGCCCGGGATTTCTGATTGATGTGCAGCAGATCAGCAAGATTTACAATGAAGGGCGAGAAAATGAGGTGCGCGCCCTGGATAATGTATCCCTGGCTGTGGAAAATGGGGAATTCCTCTGCATCCTCGGCCAGTCCGGATCGGGAAAATCCACCCTAATGAACATTCTCGGCTGCCTGGATATCCCGACCTATGGCACCTATCACCTGAACGGACAGGCAGTCAGCGATATGAAGCCGTCTGTGCTGTCCGGTATCCGCAACCGAGAGATTGGATTTATTTTTCAGGGCTTTAACCTGATCCCGGCGCTGACTGCGCTGGAGAATGTGGAGCTGCCGCTGATTTACCGCGGCATGGGGCGCGAGGAGCGCCGCCGGCTTGCGGTTGATGCACTGGTTTCGGTTGGCTTGGAAAAGCGCATGGATCACCGGCCGGGTGAGATGTCGGGCGGCCAGCAGCAGCGCGTCGCTATTGCGCGCGCGGTTGCGGCAAAGCCGCCGATTATCATGGCGGATGAGCCGACCGGCAATCTGGATTCAGCCTCCGGCAAAGAGATCATGGAGCAGCTGAAAGTGCTCAATGCACAGGGGACATCTGTGATCCTGATTACGCATGACAATCATCTGGCGCTGATGGCCAAGCGGATTGTGACGCTGCAGGACGGCCGCATCATCTCCGATGAACCGGTGCGAGAGGAGGGCGGCGCATGAACCTGATGCAGACCATACGCATGGCGTTCAAGTCGATTATGAACAATAAGTTGCGCTCCATCCTGACCATGCTGGGCATTATCATTGGCGTGGCATCGGTTATTGCAATCGTTGCTTTCGTACAGGGTGCCAGTACGCTGCAGAGAATGCAGTATGAGGCGCTCGGCGCCAACCGCATTGATGTAAGCGGCTGGGGGGCAAAAAACCAGGACTGGAAGGAATTTGAACAATACCTGGATACCGAGCTGGCGGACAAGGTTGAGGCATGGTCCCCGCAGAGCCAGTTTTATGACTGGCAAGGCGAGGGGGTCCAGTACCGCGCGCAAAAGCTGACAAATGAAAACAGCGATACCTATATGTATTTTGGCAACCAGAACTACGGTAAAGTGACCAACCATGTCATTTCAGCCGGCCGTGATATCTCCGAGGCGGACTGCAACAGCCGCGCCCGCGTCTGTGTAATCGGCGATACGATCCGCAAGTACTTTTTCGGCGCTATGAGCCCGCTGGGGCAGAAGCTTCGCATCGGCGGGAAGAGCTTTGAGATCATCGGCGTGTACGAGGGCAAGTACGGTGGCAAGATCAATACCGAGGACCAGCTAATCGTCATGCCGTATACCCTGCAGGGAAGTATGATGAGCATGGGCGGCTACTCGGACAAGCAGTATATCATCATGGCTGCGGACAGCAATGATCTGGAGGAGCTGACCAACACGTTGCTCCCGGAGTTCATGCAAAGCCGGTGTGAGGAGAGCGGCGGGTATTTCTACGCGAATTCCAACAGCCTGATGCAGCAGCAGACCGAATCCGGCGCCAATATGATGGCGCTGCTCGGCGGCGGCATTGCCGGGATCTCGCTTCTGGTTGGCGGCATCGGCATTATGAATATCATGCTGGTATCGGTTACTGAGCGTACGCGGGAGATCGGCATCCGCATGGCGATCGGCGCGCGCAAGCGCGACATCATTGGGCAGTTCCTCATCGAAGCGTCGGTGGTTTCCTGCTTTGGCGGTGTGATCGGCATTGTACTGGGGTGCTTTCTGTCTGCGATCCTCGGGAACTTGCTGATGGACACGATCCAGGCGAGCTATCTGCCGGCGATCGAACAGTTTACCGTCCTGCCTTCGCCCGCGCTGATCATTGGCGCATTCCTGTTCTCTGCGCTGCTTGGCATCATTTTCGGACTGTATCCGGCGAATAAGGCATCCAATCTGCAGCCGGTCGATGCGCTCCGGACCCAATAAGGAAGGAAAGAAGAATGAAGAAAAGATTGATCAGTATATGTCTGGCGCTGCTTTGCGTGTTTGCGCCGGCATCCGCTGCATTTTCGGACATTACAGACAGCAGTTTGGCGCAGAAAGTCGCGATTTTAGATGCGCTTGGTATTATGCAGGGCATGGGGGACAACCAGTTCAACCCGGACGGTTCTCTGACCCGTGCGCAGTTCTGTAAGATCGCAGTTACCGCGATGGGGATTTCTGATGTCAGCGCCTATGCCAGCTACACGATCTTCCCGGATGTCAAGCATACGCACTGGGCAGCGGGTTATATCAATGCAGCGGTGCGTCATCCGGATCTGAAGGAACGTTCCATTATCCGTGGATATGTCGACGGCACGTTTGGCCCGGACAAGACGGTCAACTACGGCGAGGTATGCACCATGCTGCTGCGCATGCTCGGATACACCGAGGAGGATGTCGGTCCCTTCTGGCCGGCGGACTACATCGCTAAGGCACAGGCTGTCGGACTGACGGAAGGCGTTTCAGTGACGGATGCCAAGTCAGCAGTCAAACGGTCGGATGCAGCCATTTTGCTGCTCAATACACTGAACGCACCGCTGAAGGATGATGCAGGGGCAACCCTGATGGATAACCTGGCATCTGTTACAGTAGACGGCGGTATCCTGCTGGCCACCAGCGGGACAGACAGTTCGCTTGCGGCAAACGAAGCGCTCTTTTTTGAAGACGGTGCAGCAGACGCTGTGACCCGCCGGACTGCCGGGGCGCTGGACAGCAGCATGATTGGCGTGCGTGGTACCTTGGTGCTCAAGAGTAACGCGGTGGCAGGCATTATCCCGACGCAAGACAGGACGGAAAGCTATACGGTCACTGCGGTGTCGGAAAGCGGCATCCAGACCAGCACGCAGACCATCCGTCCCGGCAGCGATGACAAACTGTTCGTTTCTCGTGCCGGGCATTCCGTTGGTACATTTAGCGAGTTGTGGTCGGATATACAGGCCGGTGATACGCTGACAATGTACTATGATGGACTTGGTTCGCTTGTGCTGATGGCTGTCCTGTCCGGCTCTTCGCCGGCTGCGGGCAATTCATTTGTATTTGGTGTGGAGGATTCTGCGGAAATCCCGCAGGATTATACCATCCTCAAAAACGGCGCAGCTGTCAACAGAGAGCAGCTGCAGAAATATGACGTTGTTACACTGGACGCGGATAGCCGGCAGGCATTGGTCTCGGATGCAAAATTGAGCGGCCAGTACAGCGCGGCTTCACCAAGCGCCTCGGATCCGGAAACGGTAACGGTGTGTGGACAGTCCTATTCTGTTTCCGGGCGGGCAGCTTCGGCCTTTGCCGGCCTGGAGCTGAAAGATTACATCACGCTGCTGTTTAATGCAGCGGGCGAGGTGGTTGCAGCCTATCCCAAGAGTTCAGTAAATGCGGATATGAAGGGCGTTGTGACCGATGTGCAGGAAGACCAGGTGACGGTTTCCTTGGTAAACGGACTGACGATGCGCAATATGCAAGTCAGCGCGAGCGACTTGAGCGGATTGCTGGGCCGTGTCGTCACAGTAGGCCAGTCTTCAAACGGCTCTGTTTTTCTGACACGCAGCAGCTTTTCCGGTAAGGTGGAGGGCAGCTGGTCGGTTGCGGATGCGAAGCTGGGAAGCGCGTCTGTCTCGACGGACGTACAGCTGTATGTGCAGGACGGGGATGATGGGGCAGTAACAGCTGCACGTGTATCGGACGTCTCGCTGGATGTTGTGCCGGAAAGCGAAATCCTTTATACGGAGCAGGATGGGACGGGAACCGTTATTTTGATTGTTGCCGGCCCGGATGTGATAAACGGATAAGCCCAAAATAAAACGGCAAGCAAGGCAGGTGTTCACAAAACCGTGAATGCCTGCCTTTTTCGCAGACTGGATAAAAAACAGGAACGGCAGTATGCAGCCCCCTGTGAAGTATGTCATCCATACCGGGGCGGGGAAGACTGTCAGAAACAGGTATTGAAAAACCGGAATATTATAACAAGGGTTTTACTGTACTTTTTAAAACTGCCATGGTATACTGTTGCCAAAGGAGGGATAGCTGTAATGTTATTTGGGATCAATACCCTGTATATCTGGCTGGCAGTTATCGTTCTGTGTGTTGTGATTGAAGCGCTTACGCTGGACTTGTGTGCGATCTGGTTCGCAGTTGGCGGTGTTGCAGCGCTTGTTGCGGCAAGCCTTTCTCTCGAGGTCGTTACACAGCTTATCATCTTTGTGCTGTTTTCCGCAGTGCTGCTTGTTCTTATGCGGCCGTTTTGCAGGCGTTTCCTCAAAACAAAAAAAGAGCCGACGAATGCCGACCGTATCATTGGGGAAACTGCTTATGTAACCGAACAGATCGATAATATCCGGGAAACCGGTGCGGTCAAGGTGCTTGGTGCGGAATGGAGTGCGCGCAGCCGGGATGATTCGATTATTCCCAGTGGAGCAAAGGTGAAAGTCGTGGAGATCCGCGGTGTTAAAGCCGTGGTGGAAAAGGTTGGATAAATCTTGAAGTGGAGTAAAGGAGAGATAGCATGCCGCCGATTGTAAGCACAATGATTTGGATTATTTTAGCAATCTTGCTGATTGTGTTCCTTGCGAGCAACATTGTCATTGTTCCGCAGGCTAAGGCGTATATTGTGGAACGCCTCGGTACGTATAAGTGTACATGGGGAACCGGCCTGCACTTCAAAGTTCCGCTGTTTGAACGCATTGCGCGAAAGGTAACGCTTAAGGAACAGGTCGTTGATTTCCCGCCCCAGCCGGTTATCACCAAAGATAATGTAACCATGCAGATCGATACAGTCGTCTATTTCCAGATTACAGATCCCAAGCTGTTCACCTACGGCATCGAGAGCCCGATGGCAGCAATTGAAAATCTGACCGCAACTACTCTGCGCAATATCATCGGCGACTTGGAACTGGATCAGACCCTGACCAGCCGCGATATTATCAATACCAAGATGCGTTCCATCCTGGACGAAGCGACTGACGCATGGGGCATCAAAGTCAATCGCGTAGAGCTGAAAAACATCATTCCGCCGGCAGCCATTCAGGAGTCGATGGAAAAACAGATGAAGGCCGAGCGCGAGCGGCGCGAGTCCATTCTGGTGGCAGAAGGCAAAAAGCAGTCCGCTATTCTGGTTGCAGAAGGTGAGAAGGAAGCTACCGTGCTCGCTGCGGAAGCGAACCGTCTGGCAAAAATCAAGGAAGCGGAAGGCGAGGCTGAAGCCTTGCTGACAGTACAGAAGGCGCTGGCAGACTCGATTGCCATGCTGAACAATGCTGCGCCCAGCGAACAGGTTATCAAGCTGAAATCGCTGGAGGCATTCAGCGCCGCTGCGGACGGCAAGGCGACCAAGATCATCATTCCAAGCGAGATACAAAACCTCGCCGGACTTGCGACCTCGTTCAAAGAAGTAATTACAGACCCGAATACGCAAAAATGATCTTTTTCAGCCTGCCGTATCCCGCACGGCGGGCTGTTTTTTCGTCTTTTCTTGACAGGTCAACGTTTCAATGCTACTATATTTGAATAGGTACTCATCTGTTTCGGGAGGGATTGGATTGGCTGTCAATCAAAAGGATACAGAGATCGAATGCTGTGAGGAGCACGTGGTCCACATGGACGCGGTCGATCTGGCTCGCAGCGAAATGCCTGGAGATGAGATTACATCCGCAGCATCGGACTTTTTTAAAGCCTTTTCTGATAAAACGCGCCTGCGTATCCTGACTGCACTGGTTACTGGCGAGCTTTGCGTATGCGATATTGCAGCCCTGCTCGGGATGAGCCAGTCAGCGATTTCGCACCAGCTGCGATTCCTCAAGCAGGCACGTCTGGTCAGAAGCAGGAAAAACGGTAAAACCGTGTATTATGCATTGTGCGATGACCATATCCAGATCATTCTGGCGCAAGGCATTGCAGGAGGGATAAACCAATGAGTGAAAACAACAACCGGATTCCCGGTCAGCCAGGGGAAGATCAACTGCCGGCGCAAAACACGCCTGCGGAGCAGTCCCCTGAGGAGATTCTCGCACAGGTTAATCTGGATGAAATGGGTTTTCCGTCTGATTTGATTGATAACCTTCTGTCAGATCTGGAGAGCGATGCAGTTCCTGCAACACCGGAAGCGGCGGAAAAACAGGAAGAGCAGGTGACAGCTCCGGCTGAGCCTGAGGAAACAGAAGCCGAACCCCTGTCCGCTGCGCCAGAGCAGCCCGCAGCAGACCTGGAAGAGATTTTGGATCAGCCGGTACAGCCGGAGGAAGCGGCCGCGGAAGACGATGCAGCAGAGCAGACGGCTGTGGATGCGCTCGCCGAAGAAGCGCCTGCCGGTCCAGAGGAGGAAAACGGCGCGGCTGAAGAAAATGCGGATGAGCCTGCGGGGGAACCGTCTGAAGGCGTACCTGCCGAACAGGCAGAGGAAGCGGTGGCAGAGGCGGCAGAACCGGCAGAGGAATCAGAGATCCCTCCGATCCCGGAAAAAGCGCTGGCAGTATCTGATGCAGGCGCAGATCCAACTGCGGGCATGACGCTGATCGAACGGGCGCAGTACCATGCGCGGATGCGCCGGCGTGAGCAGACCCGCCTGCGCCGTGAGAATGCGCGCCGCGAGGCAGCCGGAATCGAGGTTCCCTATCAGCCTATGTCCATCATGGATATCCGATTCACGCTGATCCGCCTGGCAATTGCAGCGGCATTCCTGGTTCTGGGGCTGGTTTTGAGCAGTACGCCTGCGGCCTTTCCGCTGTACTTGATTGCTTATCTGATCACTGTACTGCCGGTGGCGGCCAAAGTGGCAAGAAACTGTACGCATGGCAAGTTCTTTGACGAATACATGCTTATCCTGATCGCTTCCTTTGGCGCATTCCTGCTGCGCAACTATCCGGAAGCGAGTGTAGTTCTGATTCTGCACGGAGTCGGGACGATTATCAGCGACCTGGTATTAAACTCAACGCATAAATCGGTATCACAACAGACCGCCACAGTGCCGGAAAAGGCTTCGGTTGTTAATATGCAGGGCGAGGAGCGGCAAGTTGCTCCCGCGGATATCCGCATCGGTGATTTTATCCTGGTCCGCTCGGGAGAATATGTGCCGATTGACGGCATTGTTCTTCGCGGTGAGGGAACAGTGGATGATGTGACGCTGACAGGGGATGCGGAGTCTCTCCAGGTTGAGAAAAATATCCGGATACTGGCAGGCAGCCTGTACACCGGCTCTTTGCTGCTGATGCGTGCGACGGCGAAGTTTGAAGATTGTGCACTCAACCAAGTTGCGCGTGTGCAGGAAGAAGGCAAGGAACGCAAGGCGGCGCTGGAGAAAAGTGCCGTTCATGGTGCGGCAAAGTTCATCCCGATTATTGTGGTGCTTGCGATCCTGCTTGCGGTCATTCCGCCGCTTTTTAATTCAAGCACGTCAATGGCAAACTGGATTTATCGTGCGCTGACCATTCTGGTCGTCTGTTGCCCGACTGCATTGGCAATTTCTGTGCCGCTTTGTTTCCTGTGCGGAAATGGCCGGCTGTCTCAGAAGGGGATTCATGCCAAGGGCAGCGAAGCGATTGAAAAGCTTGCGGAACTTCGCATGGCAGTCTTTGATAAGACCGGTACACTGACGGAAGGTGCGCCTCATGTCAAGGAAATCCACGCCACAAAGGATTTTAATCAGGAGAGTATCCTTGCGCTGGCCGCTGCGGCGGAGCAGTTGTCCCCGCATCCGGTTGCGCGGGCTGTGGTTGCTGCATATCAGGGAAAGCCGCAGAAAATCAGCGAGTTCGAGGAATTCCCGGGCCGCGGTGTGCGTGCCCGGATCGGCAACCGCAACCTGCTTGCAGGCAACCGTCGGCTGATGGTGTCCCGCGGCGTGAAGGGCGTGCCGGATATCCGCGGCACGGTTGTCTATGTTGCATATGAAGGGGACTATGCCGGTGCGATTGTCATGGAGGATACCATCCGCCCGGAGGCAGCGGATGCCATCAAGGGTCTGAAGGGACTGGGTGTCCTGCGCACGGTTATCCTGACCGGCGATACGGAATCGCCTGCGCAGCAGACAGCGGATGCAATCGGCATTGATACGGTGCATTTTGGGCTGCAGCCTGAAGAAAAGGCATCCAAGATGGAGTTTTTGATGCGCACCATCCCGACCGACGGTACGGCCGCCTATGTCGGGGATGGCATCAATGACCTGGAAGAGCTCCGTATGGCGGATGTGGGGGTTGCAATGGGATCCGCTGGCATCAGGCAGACCGCGGATGCCGCCAATGTGATCATTCTATCCAATGACCTGACACGTTTGAGCGATGCTGTGCGTATTTCACACCGGACACATGGCATTGCCATGCAGGATATGATATTTATTCTTCTGGTCAAACTTGTGCTTGTACTGCTGACTGTATTCGGGGTAACCTTCATGTGGCAGGCTGTTGCGGCCGATGTGCTGGTAACTGTGCTCGCAGTGTTGAATGCAGCCCGCATTATGGGAGCGAAGTAAAAGAGAAGACCATACCGGCCTATTCCGGTATGGTCTTTTTGCGCAAAATATGTTATACTTACTCTGTATTTGGTTTTGGAGGAAAACGCCTTGCATAAAAAAATGGAAGCGATTTTGTCCCGCGTACAGAAGCCGGCGCGCTATGTCGGCGGTGAGTGGGGCTCTGTGATGAAAAACAAAACGGAAGTGGATCTGCGCTTTGCGTTCTGCTTCCCGGACACCTATGAGGTCGGCATGTCGCACCTCGGCTCGCGCATCCTGTATGGGCTGCTCAACGACCAGAATGGCATCTGGTGCGAGCGCGTTTTTGCGCCATGGATCGATATGGAAGAGGAAATGCGAAAGGCGGATATCCCGCTGTATGGGCTCGAAAGCGGTGACCCGCTTTCGGATTTTGATATCATCGCTTTTACGCTGCAATATGAACTGTCCTTCTCCAACATCCTCAACATGCTCGATCTGGGCGGCATACCGGTGCTGGCCAGGGAACGCACCGACCTCAAGCATATTGTGGCATGCGGCGGCCCGTGCGCCTATAACCCGGAGCCGCTCTGCGATTTTGTCGATCTGTTCATGATCGGTGACGGCGAGGAAATCATGCTCGAGTTTACCGACCTGTACCGCAAGGCAAAACGCGAGGGCTGGAGTAAGCAGAAATTTCTCATACAGGCGGCGCAGATCGAGGGCATGTATGTGCCGTCGCTCTACGAGGTTTCGTATCGCGAGGACGGCACGATCGACCGTGTCACGCCGACGAACGGCGCGCCTGCGCTGGTGCAGAAGCGCATTGTCAAGGATCTGGATACCATGTATTATCCGGAGTCCTTTGTCGTTCCGTCGACCGATATCGTGTTCGACCGCGCAATGGTCGAGCTGTTCCGCGGCTGCCCGCGCGGCTGCCGCTTCTGTCAGGCTGGGCATACCTACCGCCCGCTGCGCACAAAGAGCAAAGAAGTGCTGCTGAAGCAGGCGGAAGCCGTGCTCAAAAACTCCGGTTATGAGGAGATTTCGCTCTCCTCGCTGTCCACCAGCGACTACGGCGACCTGTCCGGCCTGACCGAGGGCCTGCTGGACTACTGCGAGCCGAGGCATATCAGCCTGTCGCTGCCCTCGCTGCGCGCGGACAGCTTCAGCGCCGAGCTGATGCAGCGCGTGCAGAAGACGCGCAAGAGCGGCCTGACCTTTGCCTGCGAGGCCGGCACCCAGCGCCTGCGCGACGTGATCAACAAGAACATCCGCGAGGAGGACGTGCTCCATGCGTGCGAGATCGCGTTCCAGGGCGGCTGGAACAATGTAAAGCTGTACTTCATGATCGGCCTGCCAACCGAGACCACCGAGGATCTGGACGGCATTGCAGAGATCTGCAAAAAGGTCGCCTACTGCTGGCGCATGAACACCAACAACCGCGCGCGCGGCGTGCGCATTACGGCGTCCGCCTCCTGCTTTGTGCCCAAGCCGCAGACCCCGTTCCAGTGGGACGCGCAGGACACGCTCGAGCAGCTGCGTGAAAAGCAGTCGTATATGAAAACCATCATGAAGACCAAAAACGTCACCTACAACTGGCATGATGCGGAAACCTCGGTGCTCGAGGGCGCGATCGCCCGCGGCGACCGCCGACAGGGCAAAGTGATTCACCTCGCCTGGCAGCGCGGCTGCAAGATGGACGGCTGGGACCAGTGCTTTGATTTTGACAAATGGATGCAGGCCTTTGCCGACTGCGGTCTCGACCCGGCGTTTTATGCGTCCCGCCAGCGCCCGCTGGACGAGGTGTTCCCGTGGGATCACATCGGCTGCGGCACCCGCAAGGAACATCTCAAACACGAGTGGGAGCTGTCCCGCGAAGCGGCTGTCACGCCCGACTGCATGCGCAAATGCGCGGGCTGCGGCGCAAACGCCCTGCTGAAGGGAGGCAAGTGCTGTGTTTAAGGCCAGAATGAAATTTGCTAAGGAGGAGCGGGCGAAGTATATCTCCCATCTCGATCTGATGCACACCATGCAGCGCGCGATGGCGCGCTGCCAGATGCCGCTCTGGTTTACCGAGGGCTTTAACCAGCACGCCTATGTGTCGGTGGCCCTGCCGCTCTCAACCGGCTACTCCGGCGAGTGCGAATTCCTGGATTTCAACATCACCTCCGAGTCTGTGCCGATCAACGCGGTCGAAGCACTCAACGACGTGTTTCCGGAGGGGCTGCGCGCGATCGAGATCTATCCGCTTGCGGACGGCGGCATGAAGGTCGGCGCGATCGAATGGTCGCAGTACCACATCACCTGGGGCTTTGAGGGCAAAGTACCCAACGGCTTTGCCGACGCGGTGCGCGGACTGTTCCGCCGCCCGGTGGTCGAGATCGTAAAGCGAAGCAAGCGCGGCGAGAAAACCGTCAATATGAAAGACCTGATGCGCGACCTGACCATCACCGAGGGCGAGGACGAGGTCGTCGCCGTGGTCACCACCGCCGCAGGCAACAACAACATGAGCCCGGAATACCTGACCCGGGCAATCCGCCAGTATCTGCCGGAATACGACATCCCGTTCAGCGCGTACCACCGCATGAACGTGTTTACGGCGGACGGCACCCCATTCCGATAAGAGGAGGCAACCCATGCCCACCCCAGTTACTGTTTCCGAGGAACAGCTGCAAAACCAGTTTACCTATATCGACGCGGTCGCATCGCTCATCCGCGACAAGCGCCTGCGCGCCTATACCCATACTTTCGGCTGCCAGCAGAACGAGGCGGATACCGAACGCATCCGCGGCATGCTGCACGAAATGGGTTATGAAATGACCGATGATGTCAATGAAGCGGATTTTATCCTGTTCAACACCTGCGCGGTGCGTGAGCATGCGGAGGACCGCGCATTCGGCAACATCGGCGCGCTCAGCCATTTGAAAAAGCGGCGGCCTGAGGTTATCATTGCGCTGTGCGGCTGCATGGCGCAGCAGGAGAAAAACGTCGAGAAGATCAAAAAAAGCTATCCGCAGGTCAGCCTGCTGTTCGGCACGCATGCGCTGTGGCGCTTCCCATCGCTGCTGTACCGTGTGCTGAGCGGGGAGAAGCGCGTATTCGATATCGGCGGGGAGGATGACATTGCCGAGGGCCTGCCCGTGCTGCGCGCGGGCGGTGCAAAGGCGTGGCTGTCCATTATGTATGGCTGCAACAACTTCTGCACCTACTGTATCGTCCCCTATGTGCGCGGCCGCGAGCGCAGCCGACGACCGGAGGAGATCGAAAAAGAGCTGCGCGAGCTGGTCGCAGCGGGGTACAAAGAGATCACTCTGCTTGGCCAGAATGTCAACTCCTACGGCAAGGATTTGGGGCTGGATATTGACTTTGCCGATCTGCTGTGCCGTCTGAACGCCGTGCCGGGCGATTTTTGGCTGCGGTTTATGACCAGCCATCCCAAGGACGCAAGCCCCCGGCTGTTCGATGCCATGGCGGACTGCAAAAAGGTGGCAAAGCAGCTGCACCTGCCGTTCCAGTCGGGCAGCGACGAGATACTGCGCCGCATGAACCGGCGGTATACGGCCGAAGAATATAAGACCCTGATCGCCGACGCGCGGAAAAAGATGCCGGATATCACGCTTTCGAGCGATATCATTGTCGGTTTCCCGGGCGAGACCGAGGCTGATTTCGAGCAGACGCTTGCTCTCGTACGCGAGGTGCAGTTCGACCTGCTGTTTACCTTCCTGTACTCGCCCCGCAGCGGTACGCCTGCGGCGTCCTATGAGGACAACGCCACGCCTGCGGAAAAGCAAAAACGATTTGAGCGGCTGCTGCAAGCACAGGATGAAATCGTCGCCCAGCGCCAGACGGCCTATCAGGGCAAGCGCCTGCGTCTGCTGGTGGACGGCACGGCCAAGGGGCCGGACTACCCGTTCACTGCGCGTACCGAAGGCAACCTGCTTGTGTGCGTGCGCGGGGCGGATATCCGCATCGGTGATTTTATTGAGGCGGAGATCGAAAAGACGACACTTCGCTGCCTGTTTGCGCGAAAAATATAGAAAGAGGTACAAAAATGGCTGAACTCACGCCCATGATGAAGCAGTACTTTGAAATCAAAAACAAGAACAAGGATTATATCCTGTTTTACCGTCTGGGCGATTTTTACGAGATGTTTTTTGATGATGCCAAGCTGGTCTCCCGCGAGCTCGAGCTGACGCTCACCGGCCGCGACTGCGGCCTGGAGGAGCGCGCGCCCATGTGCGGCGTGCCGTACCACAGCGCGGAAGGGTATATCGCCAAGCTCGTGCGCAAGGGCTACAAGATCGCGATCTGCGAGCAGATGGAGGACCCCAAGCTCGCCAAGGGCTTGGTCAAGCGCGAGATCATCCGGCGCGTGACGCCGGGTACGGTCGTGGAAGCCTCCATGCTGGACGAGAACCGCAACAACTTTCTCGGGTGCGTGTTTGCCGTGCAGGGCGGCATCGGCGTATGCTTTGCCGACATCACAACGGGCGAGGTATATGCTACCGGGTCGGATAACTGGCAGGATATTGCCAGCGAACTCGGCCGCTTTGCCCCGCGTGAGGTGCTGGTCGGCGGCACGGCCGCAACGGCGGAGTCCTTCCACAGCTTTCTGAAGGAGCGGCTGGAGGCGCTCATCGAGCCCATGCCGGAGGAATGCTTTGATCCGCAGCGCGCGGCCGCGCGGGTGATGCAGCACTTCTGCATTGAGGATTTTGACGCGGCCGGGCTGACCGACCTTCCGCAGACCGTGCAGTGTCTGGGTGGGCTGCTGGATTACCTTGGTGAGACCCAGCAGGCCAGCCTTGCGGCACTGAACCACCTGCAGGTCTACCATCAGGGACAGTATATGGAGCTTGACCTGATCGCGCGGCGCAACCTTGAACTTTGCGAGACCATGCGCACCCAGGAGAAAAAAGGCTCGCTGCTCTGGGTGCTTGACCGGACGCGGACCGCGATGGGCTCGCGCCTGATCCGCCAGTGGCTGGAAAAGCCGCTGTACAACCCACTGCACATCGCGCGCCGCCAGCAGGCGGTGAGCGCGCTGTGCGACGATGTGGTCACCCGTACCGCGCTGACCGACGCGCTCAAAAAGGTGTTCGATATGGAGCGGCTGATCGGCCGCATTGCTTACGGCACAGCAAACTGCCGCGACCTGCGCGCGCTGGCATCTGCCATTGCCTGCCTGCCGGAGATCCGGGAGCAGGCTGCCCTGTTCGGGCAGGCCATGCTGCGCGAGCTGACCGGCAATATCGACCTGCTCGAGGACGTGCGCGCGCTGGTCGAGCTGGCGATCGTGGACGAGCCGCCCATCCTGCTGCGTGAGGGCGGCCTGATCCGCGCGGGCTACAATGAGGAGATCGACTCCCTGCGTGACCTCGCCTCGGGCGGCAAGGGCAAAATTGCAGCCATCGAGCAGCGCGAGCGCGAGCGCACGGGCATCAGTAAGCTCAAGATCGGTTACAACCGCGTGTTCGGCTACTATATCGAGGTGAGCAAATCCAATCTGGACGCTGTGCCGGACGATTATATCCGCAAGCAGACGCTGGCAAACGGCGAGCGATACATCACGGATGAACTCAAGCAGCTCGAAAGCACGGTGCTCGGAGCGCAGGAGCGGCTGACCTCTCTGGAATACGAACTGTTTGTCGAGGTGCGCGACAAGATCGCCGCCGAGGTACACCGCGTGCAGAAGACCGCGCAGGCGGTCGCGGCGCTGGATGTGCTGTGCGCGCTCGCAGATGTCGCCTGTGACAATAACTACACTTGTCCGGTCGTGGATTTCTCCGACCGCATCGAGATCAGGGACGGCCGTCATCCGGTCGTGGAGAAAATGCTGGCCGACAGCCTGTTCATCCCGAACGATACCATTCTCGACCGGGGCGAAAACCGCGTCGCTATCATCACCGGTCCGAATATGGCGGGCAAGTCCACCTATATGCGGCAGGTGGCGCTGATCACGATCATGGCGCAGATCGGCTCGTTCGTGCCCGCGTCCTCCGCGCACATCGGCGTGGTGGACCGCGTGTTCACGCGCGTCGGCGCGTCGGACGATCTGGCGAGCGGGCAGTCCACCTTCATGGTGGAGATGAGCGAGGTGGCGGACATTTTGAAGCACGCGACCCGAAACAGCCTGCTGATCCTGGACGAGATCGGCCGCGGCACTTCGACCTATGACGGCATGAGCATTGCACGCGCGGTGATCGAATATGTCGCGGATAAGCGCCGCGTGGGCGCGCGCGCCCTGTTTGCGACGCATTACCATGAGCTGACCATACTGGAAGAGCTGGTAGACGGCGTAAAGAACTACAACATCGCAGTCAAAAAGCGCGGGGACGACATCACCTTTCTGCGCAAGATCGTGCGCGGCGGTGCGGATGACAGCTACGGCATCGAGGTTGCCAAGCTCGCGGGCGTGCCGAACGCGGTCATCAAGCGCGCGAAGGCGGTGCTGGCTGACCTGGAGGCGACCATGCCCAAGATAGAACTGCGCGAGGTCGCCGAGGAGGACGACGTGCCCCAGATGACCATGGACAGCCTGTCCGGCGACGCGGTCGCGGAGCGGCTGCGTGCGCTGCAGGTGGACACCATGACACCGATCGAGGCGCTCAATGCGCTGTATGAGCTGAAAAAGCTGGTGTAACAGGAGCGAACAACAGTATGGATAGGGATAAATTGAAATGCCTGCGCTGCGGCGCAGCAATGAAAAGTGTAGGCCGGGAAACCATCCAGCTGGGTCAGACCGGATGGCTGCTTGGCGACCTGCCGAACCTTCTGGCGGGCGGGCTGGACGTGGATGTCCGGCTTTGCCCATCCTGTGGAAAGTTGGAATTTTTCTGCGGCGCGGAGGAACCGCCTGCTTTACCGCAAAAAACCTGTCCGAAATGCGGTAAACAGCACGATTTTGACTATCCGAAATGCCCGCATTGTGGCTACAACTACTATGTATGACATTCCGTTGTTTACTTTAGAAAGGACACCCAATGGCAATCATCCATGAATTATCCCCGCATCTTGCCGACCTGATCGCAGCGGGCGAGGTGGTGGAGCGTCCGGCCTCGGTCGCAAAAGAGCTGATCGAGAACGCGATCGATGCCGGCGCGACCCATATTACCGTGGAAATCGAAAACGGCGGCATCACTTATCTGCGCATTGCGGACAACGGCTGCGGCATGTCGGCGGAGGACGCGCCTGTCGCCTTCCGCCGCCACGCGACCAGCAAGCTGCGCACCGAGGAGGACCTTGCCGCAATCGGCACACTGGGCTTCCGCGGCGAAGCGCTTGCTGCGATCTCTTCGGTGACCCGCATCGACCTGTTCACCCGGCAGACCGGGGCGATCGCCGGGCTGCACCTGCATCTGGAGGCCGGTGAAATCCAGACAAATGAGGAGGCAGGCTGCCCGGAGGGCACGACTATTGTGGTGCGTGACCTGTTTTACAACACACCTGCGCGCATGAAATTCCTCAAAAAGGATTTCACCGAAGCTGGTTACATATTGGGTGTGGTCCAGCACGCCGCGCTGTCCCATCCCGAAATCGCCTTTACGCTGATCCGCGACGGCAAGCAGGTATTCACGACCGATGGAAAGGGCAAGCTGATCGCCCCGGTGTTTGCGGTGTTCGGCAAGGAGATGACCGCTAATATGATCGAGGTGCCGCGCACCGGGCGGAACGGTATGACGGTTTATGGCTACATCGTCAAGCCGCACGCCGGACGCCCCAACCGTTCGATGCAGCACTTTTTCGTCAACGGCCGCTATGTCAAGAGCCGCCTGATGCAGGCCGCGCTCGAGGAGGCCTACCGCAACGCCATCATCACGGGGAAATACCCCTCGGGCGCGGTATTCCTCGAGCTGCCGCTTTCGGCGGTGGACGTCAATGTGCACCCGGCCAAGACCGAGGTCAAGTTCTCGCAGGAAAAGCCGGTATTTGAAGCGGTGTACGTCGCATGTAAGAACGCCATCATGGCAAACGACAATATGCCGCGCATCGAGCATAAGGACAAACCTGCGCCCGCAGCCAGGCCGCAGGAAAGTGCGCCTGTTTATGAGCAGCAGAGGTTTGCGGTAGCAAAACCCGCGATGCCCCCGGCTGCGCCTGCACCAGAGAAAACAGGGCAGGATGTGCCGGATCTGGAGGATTTCCTGGTAGCTGTGCCGCCGCGCGCGCAAAAGCCGCGCAGCTTCGGCATGTACGCCGCAGCACCACGTATCTTACAGGATGATGTGCCAGAACCTCGTCTAACAAGCCGGGGAAATGCCGGCGACAGCCGTCCGCTTTCTCAGTTTGATGTGCCTGAACATACCTCTGCCGCACCCACCGGGCCGTCAGCGCCGGTGCAGCAGCCCGCGGCCCCGCAGACGCTGGAGCCGCTGGATTCCGGCGCACGGGTGATTGGGGAGTGCTTTCATACCTATCTGATCGCGGAGGACAAGGACGGCCTGATCCTGATCGACAAGCACGCGGCACACGAGCGCATCCTGTTCAACAAGCTGCGTGCGGAGACTGAGATGCCCCAGCAGGAACTGCTTACACCGGTGGTTGTTGAGCTGACCGGCGAAGAAGCAGCGGCAATTCAGGCCCAGCTGGAGGATATCCGCAAGGCAGGCTTTGCGATCGATCCCTTTGGGGAAAACAGCTTTGCTGTGCGCAGCGTCCCGGCGTATCTGGACAGCGGCGATGTGCAGAGCGTGATCAGCGAGCTTGCCGAAAAGGCGATGAGCAGCCGTGCCACGGTACCCGACCGGCTGGACGATCTGATCCATACCGTTGCCTGCAAGGCGGCGGTTAAGGCAGGCAAGCCCACCAGCATGACCGAGCTGCAGGATCTGTGCGACCGGGTGCTGGGGGATGAAAACGTGCGTTCCTGCCCACATGGCAGGCCGACTACGGTCCGCCTGACCAAATATGAGCTGGACAAGCTGTTCAAACGTGTTAACCAATGAGGAGGATGGAATGGAAAACCGCCTGATCTGTATCTGCGGCCCGACCGCCAGCGGCAAGACCGCTCTGTCGGTCGCACTTGCGCAGCAGCTGCACACCGAGATCATTTCGGCGGACTCTATGCAGATCTACCGCGGGATGGATATCGGCACCGCGAAGCCGACTATAGCAGAACGGCAGGGTGTGCCGCATCACCTGCTTGATGTCTGTGCGCCGGGCGAAACCTTTTCGGTCGCGCGGTATGTGGAGCTGGCGGATGCTGCGGCGCAGGATATCCTGTCCCGCGGGATGGTGCCGGTCGTAGCCGGAGGCACGGGCCTGTATATGGACGCGCTGATCGAATGCAGCACGTTTTCCGGGGATGAGGCCGATCTGACCATCCGGGAAAAATACCAGCGCATGGCGGCAGAGCAGGGGAACGAAGCGGTGCATGCCTGCCTTGCTGCAGTTGATCCGGAGGGTGCGGAGCGGCTGCATCCGAACAACCTCAAGCGGGTCATCCGCGCGCTCGAGGTATATGAGCAGACCGGGATGACGCTCGACGCGTTCAACCGCCTGCACAAGCGCCCGGCGCCCAAGTATCAGGCGCTCAAGATTGCGGTATGCCCGGCAGAACGGCAGACACTGTACGACCGCATCGACCGGCGCGTCGACCAGATGCTGGAAGATGGCCTGCTGGACGAGACCCGGCGCCTGCTGGATGCCGGCGCGCTGGCCGGTACGGCGGCGCAGGCGATCGGCTACAAAGAGCTGCTGGGCTATCTGCTGGAGGGCCAACCGCTCGACGAATGCGTTGCGCTGCTCAAGCAGCGCAGCCGCAATTATGCGAAGAGACAGCTGACCTGGCTGAAAAGGGATGACAAGATCCATTGGATTTATTATAATAAAGGGGAGGAGCTTCCGTCCATCTTACAGGAAGCGACAAAATATCTGCAAAATCACGGTGTACAATGATATCCAGAATTTGTAAATTCATGGAGGTATCATAATGCGTAACGAGATCAATTTGCAGGACAGAATGCTGGGTGCGCTCCGCCATCAGGGGCAGTCGGTGACCGTTTTTCTGACAAACGGTTTTCAGATGCGCGGTATTGTCCGCGGATTCGACAGCTTTATTGTGATTCTGGAGTGCGACGGCCGACAGCAGATGATTTATAAGCATGCCATTTCCACTCTGGTCCCGCAGCACCGCGTCGACCTGTACGCGCCGCGAGAGGAGCGTGCGGCGGAGTGATTACATACGAGGTTGTATATGGAGCAGGAAATCGAAAAAAAGCAAAGACGCAGGAAAAAAAGGGCAGCGCCAAACACCCGTGTGGTTTTCGTGCTGGTTGGGGCGGTGCTGCTTATCTATTTGGGCGTCATGGTGATCGGTGCGTTTTCCGATACGCCGGAGACCACAGCGGCCGTCCATGTGACGGTCAACGACAGTTTTACCGCGGACGGCTGGTTCTTCCGGGATGAGATCCCGGTGACAGGGAGTTCCTCCAGTTCAGTCAGGCATATCGCATACAGCGGTGAGCGTGTGCAGAAGGATGCAGCGCTTGCGGTTGTCTATTCGGACGAGGAATCGCTTGCGCTGAGCCGTGAGATCGAACCGCTGCAAAACCGGATCTCGCTGCTGGATGCGGCGCTGCAAACGGCAAGTGAATCGTCGGACAGCACAAATCTGGATCAGTCCATCACACTTGCGATTCAGCAGCTGGCGTCGCAGGCAAAGGAAGGCACTGGGACAGCGCTTGCCAACTCTGCCAATTCGCTGCGCACGCTATCCCTGCGTAACGCTTCAGATGAATTGGATTCGTTTGCAATCCAAACAGAGCGGGATGCGCTTGCTGCAGAGCTGAGTGCGCTGGAGCAGCAGCTTGCAGGACGGACAACCGAACTTGCTGCACCGACATCCGGCTACTATTCCGAAGTTGTGGACGGCTACGAGGATGTCCTGACGCTGGAGGAAATGGACAGCCTTACGCTTGCCCGTTTTCGGGACCTGACGGAAAACCCGGAGCAGGTGGACAGCGGCCAGATGCTGGGAAAGATGATTGAAGGGTTTACCTGGTACTTGGCTGCGGAGATTCCCAAAGAACAGGCCGACCGACTTAGTCAAGGACAAAGCCTGCGCGTCAGTTTTACACAAGCCTCGATGGAAACACCGGTTACGGTCTATTCGGTCATCCAGGAGCGCGGCAGCGACACAGCGCTTCTCATTATGGAGGGGACTGAATTTAACAGTGAGCTGGTTTCGATGCGAAACCAGCCGATCGAAATTATTCTGGCAACCTATTCCGGACTGAAGGTCCCCAAGGAAGCGGTGCGCATTGTGTCTTCTACCGACAGCAGCGGAAACACAACGCAGCAGATCGGCGTATATATTGTCAGCGGTGGCATACAGAAGTTTAAGATTATCAGCGAGCCGCTGTTCGAGACGGAAGATTATTATGTCGTAGAGCAGAGCGCTACCAACGTGGACATGCTGGTTGAACAAGACCAGATAATTGTCCGAGGCAGAAATCTGCAAAATAATATGGTGGTGAGATAAGATATGACAGAACAGGAAAAAATTGAACTGCAGGATCGGATTCAATACGTGCAGGAGCGCATCGCCCGTGCAGCGGAGCGTGCAGGAAGGGACCCGCAGGATATTATCCTTGTGGCGGCTTCCAAAATGAACGATGCGGAGCGTGTCCGTGCAGCAATTCAGGCGGGGATTCGCGTATGCGGAGAAAACCGGGTGCAGGAATTGTTGGAAAAATACGAGCAGAACGCCTATGAAGGGGCAGATCTGCAGTTTATCGGTACGCTGCAGACCAATAAGGTCAAGTACCTGATCGGCAAGGTATCCCTGATCCAGTCGGTCGGTTCGGTACACCTTGGCGAAGCGATCGCCAAAGCAGCAGAAAAACACGGCATCCGGCAGGATATCCTGCTGGAGGTCAATATTGGCCGGGAAGCGGCAAAAAGCGGCCTGCCGCCTGAAGAACTGGACGATGCCGTTGCCCGCCTGAGCGAGAAAAAGTCGCTGCATATACGGGGGTTGATGGCAATTCCGCCTGTTGCAGATGAAACAACGAAAAATTTAGGCTATTTCAATGAAATGCATCAAGTATTTGTTGACAACTTGACAAAAAAATACGATAATGTAGATATGGATTATTTGTCGATGGGAATGACAAATGATTTCGAAACGGCGATTGCGTGCGGTGCAAACATGGTTCGCATCGGCACGGCGATTTTTGGTGCACGTCCGTATCAGATCGTTTCGCCTTAAAACATAAGGAGGAACTTTGCATGGGTTCAATCAAAGGCTTTATCGATTGGGTAAAGGGCGAGGATGTCGAGGACGAGTACGAAGAGGAAATGCCCCGGCAGCGTAGCGAGGAACCTGCAATGAGCAGTGCGCCGTCCTATGAACGCTCTTACGACCGATCCTATGACCGTGCATACGACAGTGCAGCGGCAGAACCGTCTTCATCCCGGCGTGGTAATAAAGTGGTTAATATCAATACGACAACACAGCTTGCTGTTGTGCTGGTCAAACCGGACCGGTTTGAGAACGCTGCTGAGATAGCAGATCATTTGAAGGATAAACGTACCGTTGTGCTTAATCTTGAACAGACCAATAAAGATGTAGCTCGCCGCTTGGTTGATTTCCTCAGCGGCGTTGCGTACGCCAACGAGGGTAAGATCAAAAAGGTAGCCAACAGCACTTACATCATTACACCCTATAATGTTGATATTATGGGGGATCTAATTGATGAATTGGAAAGCAGCGGGATGTACTTTTAAGGTTGTGCGTCAGTGAATACAATTGTAATTTATCTGGTCAGCAGCCTGCTGAGCATTTTGGAATTTCTGTTTCTGGCCCGCGCCATTATGAGTTGGTTCGCGCAGGGAAGCGGTTCTAAAATATATGAATTCCTCTGCTTGGCGACCGAACCGCTCATCCAGCCGTTCCGCGCTCTGCTCAGCCATATCGATGCGCTGCGGAACAGCCCGTTTGATTTCGCATTCTTACTGGCTTTCTTCGTACTGGTTGCTTTGGAGCGGGTTTTGTATATGTTGTAATGCCTGCCGGACAGACGGCATCAAAGTGGTCGGGCAAAGCCCGGCCATTTTCCCGTAAGTACGGCAAAAGAAAGAAAATATCGGAGGAGTTCTATATGACGGTGCAGGAAATTCAGGAAATCGGCTTTGAAAAAGCGGTTTTCGGCGGTTATGATATGAAGTCTGTCGATACTTTCCTGGAGCGCGTCGCAGAGGAATTTGCGGCAATGCAAAAGGAAAACGCTGCAATGAAGGCCAAAATGAAGGTCCTGGTTGATAAAATAGAAGAATATCGCGGACGTGAAAACAATATGGGACGCGTGCTCAGCATTGCAGAGGAAACGCTTGATCGTGCCAAGCAGGAGGCGGATGCCATGGTGGCCAAAGCCAAGCAGGAAGCGGCCAGTATCGTTGCCTCAGCCAAAAGTGAAACAGCTGACAAACTCAAGGCAACGCAGGCGGAGATTGACACCGAAGCACAGAAGCTGGAGGCAGCACGAAAAAATACAGTTGAATTTATTGCGCGTGTTTCCTCTGTGTATCAGGCGCAGGCAAAAGCGCTGGTTGAGCTTGCCAAATCCGAGAAACTGGTGCGCCAGCCGCAGGATCAGCCCAAGCAGGAGGCATCTGCGCAGCCGGCACAGTCCCAAACTGCGCAGAAAGAGCAGCAGGTGAAGGCGGATGCGCCGGCCCAGGTAGAGGACGCGACCCGGAAGTTTGACTTCGGTGAGTTAAAATTTGGGGCGGAATACGACCCCAAGGATGTAAAGTAAAGCAACTTCGAAAGGACTGAACACTGCACAATGCAGCAGGATTATAACAATACGATCAATCTGCCAAAAACTGATTTTCCTATGCGTGCCGGCCTGCCCAAGCGTGAGCCGGGTTTTCTGGAGGGCTGGGAAAAAGACGACCTTTATCATGAGCTGATGAAGAAGAACGAGGGCAAGCCGCTCTTCGTTCTGCACGATGGCCCTCCGTATGCCAACGGCAACCTGCACATGGGCCATGCGCTCAATAAAATCCTCAAGGATTTTATCCTGCGTTCGCGCAATATGCTCGGCTATCAGGCGCCGTATATCCCCGGCTGGGATACTCACGGCCTGCCGATCGAGCGTCAGGCGATCAAGGCTTACGGCATGGATCGCAGCAAGGTTTCCACCGCGGAGTTCCGCTCCAAGTGTGAGGAGTTTGCGCATGAGCATGTCAACACCCAGCGCACGGAGTTTAAACGCCTGGGTGTCATCGGCGACTGGGACCGCCCGTACCTGACGCTGACCCACGACTATGAGGCTGCCCAGATCGAGATTTTCGGCGAGATGGCCAAGAAGGGCTATATCTACAAGGGCATGAAGCCGGTCTACTGGTGTCCGCACGACGAGACTGCGCTTGCCGAGGCGGAGATCGAATACCAGGATGAGCCGTGTTCGTCCATCTATGTCAAGTTCCACGTGACCGATGACAAGGGCGGCAAGATCGCCTCGATCACCGGCAGCCTGGATAACGTATACTTTGTGATCTGGACCACGACCACTTGGACCCTGCCGGGCAACCTTGCGATCTCGGTCAATCCGGTGTTTGAATATGATCTGGTCAAGGTTCCGTCGGGTGACATCTATGTGCTCGCCAAGGAGCTGGTCGAGGCTGTCATGCAGGCGGCAAAGATCGATTCCTGGGAGGTGCTCGGCACCCTGATGGGCTCTGATCTCGAGCTGATGCGCACTAAGCATCCGATCATGGACCGCGAGAGCATTGTCATCTGCGGCGACCATGTCACGCTGGATGCTGGTACCGGCTGTGTCCATACTGCACCGGGCTTTGGTGCGGACGACTTTATCGTCTGCCAGAAGTACGATATCCCGATCATCGTTCCGGTCGACGGCAAGGGCATGACGACCGAGGATGCGGGCAAGTACGCGAATATGTATTACGAAAAGACCACGCCGGTCATCCTTGAGGACCTCAAGGCCTGCGGCGCGCTGCTTGCGATCGAAGAGATCGTGCACAGTTATCCGCACTGCTGGCGCTGCAAGAACCCGATCATCTTCCGCACGACTGAGCAGTGGTTCTGCTCGGTGGATGCGCTCAAGGATGAGGCGGTTAAGGCCTGCGAGCAGATCAAGTGGATCCCTGCATGGGGCGAGGAGCGCATGACCTCGATGATCCGCGAGCGTTCGGACTGGTGTATCTCCCGTCAGCGCGTCTGGGGCGTGCCGATCCCGATTTTCACCTGCAAAAAATGCGGCAAGCCGCTGGTCAATGAGCAGACCATCCAGATCGTTGCCGATCTGTTCCGCGAAAAGGGCTCGAACGCATGGTTCGATATGGAACCGTCCGATATCCTGCCTGCGGACATCAAGTGCGAATGCGGCTGCAGCGATTTCGAGAAGGAAACCGATACCATGGACGTTTGGTTCGACTCCGGCTCGTCCTGGCGTGCGGTTATTGAGAACCGTGAGCATCAGACCACCCCGGTGGACGTTTACCTCGAGGGCAACGACCAGTACCGCGGCTGGTTCCAGTCGTCCATGCTGACCTCGATCGCGACGCAGGGCAAGGCGCCGTACAAGACGGTCATCACCCACGGCATGATCGTGGACGAAGAACGCCAGAAGATGTCCAAGTCGCGCGGCAACGGTATTGCGCCGGACGATATCCTGAGCCAGTACGGCGCGGATGTCATGCGCCTGTGGGTCGCCTCCTCGGATTACCGGCAGGATATGCGCATTTCCAAGGACATGCTCAAGCATCTGTCCCAGAACTATCTGAAGATCCGCAACACCGCGCGCTATATGCTCGGCAACCTGTTTGATTTTGATCCCAAGACCGATCTGGTCGCGTATGACGAGCTGCCCGAGCTGGACAAGTGGGCACTGATGAAGCTCAACGATCTTGTCTCCAAGGTGCGCGAGGGATATGAAACATACGAATTCCATACGGTATTCCATGCAATCCACAATTTCTGCGTGGTCGATATGTCCAACTTCTATCTGGATGTAATCAAGGATCGTCTGTACTGTGACGAAACCGCCGGCCTGAGCCGCCGTGCCGCGCAGACTGCGATGTACCAGATCCTGAGCGCACTCGTACGCATGCTGTCTCCGATCCTCTGCTTCACAGCGGATGAGATCTGGCAGTCCATGCCGCACACGGCGGAGGACGACGCACGCAATGTGGCGTACAACGAGATCCCCGCTGTGGACGAAAAGCTGTCCTTTACCGAGGAGCAGCGCGAGAAGTGGTCCAAGTTGACCGCGTTCCGCGATGACGTGAACAAGGCGCTTGAGGGCGCGCGTAATGAAAAGACGATTGGCAAGCCGCTGGAGGCAAGCGTGACTGTCTATGCCGATGAGGAGGGCGCGGCCTTCCTGAACGGCTGCGGTCAGGATCTGGCTGACCTGTGCATCGTTTCCGAGCTGGAGGTTGTCCCCGGCGCGGGTGAGGGCATGGACAGCGATTATTTCCCGGGCCTGAAGATCGCGGTTTCCCGTGCAGCGGGTGAGAAGTGCCTGCGCTGCTGGAAGCAGTCCAAGTCTGTTGGTTCGGATGCGAAGCATCCGGCGCTCTGTGTGCGCTGTGCCAAGGTTGTTGGCTAAAAAATAAGAGGGAAGGGGAACAGCTCGACAACTGTTCCCCTTTTTGAGTGATAGGAGATTTCTATGCCGTTATATATTCTTGCTGCGCTGGTGCTGATCGGGCTGGATCAAGCGGTCAAATACTGGGCGCTTACCAGTCTGCAGGCGCAGCACACCATCCCGCTGGTAGAAAATGTGTTCCATCTGACCTATGTGGAAAACCGCGGCGCGGCGTTCAGCCTGTTTGCGCAGTTTGATTCGCGGTGGATTTTTGTGACGCTGGCCTGCATTATCACGGTTGTGATCCTGGTCGTGCTGCAGAAAAAGCTGATGCAGACCGCGCTGGGCCGCTGGTCGCTTGTGCTGGTGGCTGCGGGCGCACTGGGAAATGCGATCGACCGCGTTGTGCACGGCTTTGTCGTCGATCTGTTCGACTTCTGCCTGATCGGCTTCCCGGTCTTCAATGTGGCGGATATTTTCATCTGTGTGGGCGGGGCGCTGTTCGTGATCTATTTCCTGTTCCAGCATCAGGATGAGAAGCCGGAGCAGGAGACGGATGATACAGCGCCGCAGCAGACGGAGCAGGAAAGCCATGAATGAACTGCATCTGACAGCCGCGCCCGGACAGGCGGGCAAGCGCATTGATTCCTGGCTTGCCGAGCAGGTCGAGGGGCTGACCCGGTCTGCCGCGCAGAACCTGCTGGCCGGGCAGGCGGTTCTCTGCAATGGGCAGGCGCTGAAAAAGAATTACAAACTGGCGGGCGGGGAAAACGTTACCGTCCGGATGCCCGAGCTGCGCGAGGTGGATCTCGTGCCGGAAAATATCCCGCTGGATATCGTGTACGAGGATGCAGACATTATTGTCGTCAATAAACCCCGTGGCATGGTCGTGCATCCTGCTGCGGGAAATTGGAGCGGCACGCTGGTCAACGCGCTGATGTACCATTGTGGGGACAGCCTTTCCGGCATCAACGGCGAGCACCGCCCGGGCATCGTGCATCGCATCGACAAGGATACCAGCGGCCTGCTTGTTGTGGCGAAAAACGATGCAGCCCACCAGAGCCTTGCCGCGCAGATCGCGGCGCACACGGCGCATCGCGGCTATGAAGCGATTGTTGTCGGCTCGCCGCGGCTGGATGAGGGGACGGTCGACAAGCCGATCGCGCGCCATAAGACCGACCGCAAAAAAATGGCGGTCATTGAGGGCGGGCGCGAAGCCGTTACGCATTATACCGTGATCAGGCGCTACCGCGGCTACACGCACATGGCGTTTTCTCTGGAAACCGGACGGACGCACCAGATCCGCGTGCATATGGCGTCGATCGGCCATCCCATCATCGGGGACCCGGTGTACGGGCTGAAAAAAGACCGTTTTTCCGACATCGGCGGGCAGTGCCTGCACGCCGCACGTCTGACGCTCACCCATCCGCGTACCGGAGAAGTGCTGCAGTTTTCCGCGCCGTTGCCGGTCTATTTTACCGATATCCTGAACAAACTGGAGCGAATGCAATGAAAAAATTTGAGGGCATGATCCTTGCCTGCGATATGGACGGCACACTGCTTGACAACAACCGCGAGATTTCGCGGGAGAACGAGCAGGCGCTGCGTTACTTCACGGAACAGGGAGGGCGTTTTACGCTTGCGACCGGCCGTGCGCCCCGGGCGATCGAGCCGTACATCCCGCAGTTGCCGTTCAACGCGCCGTACAGCCTGCTCAACGGGGCGTTGATTTTGGATGAGCAGCACCATGTGCTGCACTGCGCAGGCATGCCGGACAGTACAAAGGATCTGATACACATTACACTCGATGCATTCCCGCAGCTTGGCTGTGAGATTTTCGCAGGTGAAAAGGTGCTGATCCGCCAAATGAGCGACGTGACCGAAAATCATATCCGGGTGCTGGATCTGGACTATACAATGATTACGCAGGAGCAGCTCGGTGATACGTCCGGCTGGTGCAAGATCAATTTTACCGGGGAGCCTGCATTGATGGAAAAGGTCAAGCTGTTTCTCCGGCCATATACCGACCGGTTCTGTATTGCCTCGAGCCTGCCCAGCTTCTGCGAGATCACGGAAGCTGGTGTGAACAAGGGGGCAGCCCTGCTGCGGATCGCAAAGGACTGCGGGATCGACGCGAGCCGTACCTTTGCTATTGGGGACAGCTATAACGACGAGGCCATGATCCGGGCCGCGCAGGTTGGCATTGCGCCGTCCAATGCGGATGACGGCATCCTGCAGGCGGCGGACGTTGTTGTCGGCAGCAATGATGACAGCGCGGTCGCGCAGGCAGTCGAATACATGGAGGCGCATTACTGCTGAGCGCTGCTCCGGTGCTCGGGGCAGGCCTGCATTGCCCTGTCGCCCGGCGGACAAACCCGGCCTTGCGTTCTGTCCGGCGGGATAGTATAATGGTTTGGGTGATAACATGCAGGTGATTACAAACGGCTTGCCCCTGAGTGAGGCGGAAAAAGACCAATATGTGCGGTATATCCGGGAAAAGTATCCAGACCGGATCATAGATAAGGTATTTCTCAAAGCGGATGAGGATTCGGTTGCTATCCGGTGTGAATATCATACATTGCGGCCAGTTGCCAAGATGGGCGGCTATTACATCGGTGATCCGGAAACATGGAACAGCGCCAAGCAGGCAGAACTGCGGGATACCCTGCCCAACCGTTTGTAAAGGAGAAATACTGTCCTCGTTGCAATGAGAGGACAGCAAAAAGCCGGTATGGATATTGCAACAGGCAATATCCATACCGGCTATTGTTTTATTCAGAAAATTGCTGCAGTTACCAGATTGACACGCGATCCTTGGGCGCGACCCACATGCCGTCGCCCTCAGTGATGCCGAAGGTGGTGTAGAACTCGTCAAGCGTCTGCAGAACGCGGTTGGCACGCAGTTTATCCTGCGCATGGACATCAAGCGTGGCGTAATACGCAGCCGTGTCGCGCGGCATGGTCGAGCACCAGGTGTTCGCAATGGAACGGAACATGGTTTCCAGATCCGGATCCTCCTCGCGCTGCGCGGCTTCAAGGATGCACTGCGCTGCTCCGAGGTCGGCAATGTTTTCGGAAAGCGTCAGCGAACCGTTGCAGGTGATGCCGGGTGCGGCTTCGATACCGTCATAGTAGGAAACCACATCGTCGCACAGCTGCTGGAATGCCGCATAATCTTCAGGCGTCCACCAGTCGGTTGCATTGCCGTTCTTGTCGAACTTTGCACCGTTGTTGTCAAAAGCATGCGTGATCTCGTGTGCGATGACATATCCGATGCCGCCGAGATTTTGCTCGCGCGATGCGTTCACGTCGTAGAGCGGAGCCTGCAGGATGCCGGCTGGGAACACGATCTCGTTGCTGGTTGACACATAGCATGCGTTGACTGTATAAGCGGCCATCGGCCAAAGATCCTTATTGACCGGCTGGTTCTGCCACTTGATCAGCATCTGCTGCTGCGCCTTCATCATGGTGATGATGTTGTCAAAGTAACTGCCGCCCTCGTCTGCGGTACGTAGCATTACCCCCTTGAAGTAGTCGTTCCATTTGCCCTCATCCGGATAGCCGACCTTAACGCCAAGCGCATCCAGCTTTTCGATGGCTTTCGCCTTGGTTGTGTCACTCATCCAGTTGAGTGAGCGGATGCGATCCTTATAGATGTCAATGAAATCGTACACCATATCTTCGACATCTGCCTTGGCTTCCTCGGAGAAGTATTCCGCTGCATACAGGCGGCCGAGCTCGTCGGACAGGTACTGCTGGATGAGCTGGGTGGCCATGGCTTCGTCGCTCAGCGTGCCCGAGATGCCGAGGAAGGCTTCCTGATACGCATTTGACGCGTCCTGGAAGTCGCGGCTGAGATAGCCGCCGTAGCCCGCGAGGATGGACAGGCGCAGATATGCCTTAAGGTCATCCAGATGTTCTTCGGTGAAGTATTTGGGCGAAGCCTCGAGCAGGCCGACGTCCGAGACGATGATCTGGTTGTCCGAGCGTGCAAGGCCGCTCTGCGCGTAGATGTCATCCAGATCACGGGTGGGGAACAGGGCTTTCAGCTCATCCATGGTGTAGACGTTGTAGGTCAGATCTACATTTCCGGCGTCCTGCCGTTCAAGTGCGTGCGTGGACAGCTCTTTTTCCATCTCCCAGATGCGCTGCGCATCCGCCGCAGCACTCTGCGCATCCGCTCCGCCGATTTCAAACAGCTTCTGTACATAGGCGAGGTAAGCGTCTTTTTGGCTGCCACTGTCCGCCGCATAAACCTCCTTTGTCAGAGAAGGGGAGAATGCAGAAAAACCGACGGTGTAACGGGTAGAATCCCTGGCATCTCCCGAAAGGCTGAAGCCAGCAAGGAAATTGCCCGCCAGATCCTCTGCGATCCGCTTTTTGACTGCCATGACCTCGTCCACGCTCTGTGCGGCTTCGGCTGCTTCCAGATAGGGGCGGATCGGCTCGATGCCTGCGGCATTGCGTGCATCCCAGTCAAGGATGTTGTTGTACAGCGCAGCGATACGCTGCGCGTCCTCTCCCTCAGGGTTGGCAACCGCCTGCCGGATCAGCGCGTTCAGCGGCTCGGTGTCATACATTTTTTCTGCGAGCGTACCGTTCTGCGCCTGACCGGCCGGAATGACCGAGCTGTCCAGCCAGCTCTTGTTGACTGTGGCATAGAAGTCATCCTTCAGATTGCGGCCGAACAGGGAATACGTGCGGTGGATGAACAGATCAAGCTGATCCATGGTAACCGGATCATCTGGCGAGAAAGTAGTCTCAGAGGTGCCGGCAACAATGCCGGAGGCGAATACGTCTGCCAGCTCTGCCTGCGCCCAAGCGGGTACATCTGTGAAGTTGGACGCCGGGTAGCCCTTGCGCGCGTTGTCGCCTTGGGGTGCGGGTAAGCCGCCGAACGCACGCTGCAGCATGACCAATGCTTCTGCGCGTGTGACTGGATCGCTTTCGCGCAGGTCGCCGCCGGGGTCGCCGTGCATCACATCGGCAGCCGTGATGCCGGGATTATAGTCATCTGCGGCTGCAACCAGCACGGCACAAACCTCGCCGCGTGTGGCGGGGCCGCTCCCGTCTGCCGCCAGCGCAGTGGGCAGGGCGGTGAGCAGTGTAGCAGCGGACAACGCTGCTGCAAGCATTCTTTTTGCTTTCATACACTCGGTCCTTTCTTTTATACACATATTGTGTTAATGATACAATACAATAATACACTCGGTGCTTTGCGTTGTCAAGGAGGATAATTGAATATATTCAATATATACAATATAACATCAGGATATCAACATGTCAATGGCAGATTGCAAAAAGCAAATACCTCCGATAGCCTGTATCATAGTAAAAATAGATAAATAGAGGTTGTAAAACTAAGTCCTGTGTGATAAGATGAAAGAAAGTATTGCACAGAAATGTAGCATACTTATTAGAACATTTGTCAAGGAGGACAAAAGATGAAACGGAAGATGAGAATGGCGGTTGCCTCTGTGCTGGCAGTTGCCAGTTTGGCGATGAGTGCGGGCGCAGCAAGTTATGACAACTGTGCAGAACGCCTGAGCGACTTGGGGCTGTTCCGCGGCACGGAAAGCGGCTATGAGCTCGATCGTGCGCCCACCCGTGCAGAGGCTGGCGTCATGCTGGTGCGTCTGCTTGGTGCGGAAGAAGAGGCACAGGCACTTGAGTATACAGCACCTTTTACCGATCTGGAAGGCTGGGAGCAGCCCTATATCCAGTATCTGTATGATAACGGTCTGACCACGGGCGCGACCGAGACTACTTTTGAGCCGCTGAACACCTGCTCTGCGCAGATGTATACCACATTCCTGCTGCGTGCACTGGGATATAGCGATGCTGCAGAGGGTGATTTTACTTACGCGGATGCGGTTGATTTCGGCAAGTCGATCGGCTTGGTTGATATGGCAAACTGCAATGAATCCAATTTCCTGCGTGACCATGTTGCAGCGATGAGCCTCACAGCGCTCAACACCGCTGTCAAGGACGACGCAGATACCAAGCTGCTGGAAAAGCTGGTAGCGGATGGCGCTGTTGAGGCTTCTGCGGCAGAGGATATGCTTACTTTCTTTGAAAACTACGACGCTTATGTAGAAGCGGCAGCTGCAATGAACGAGGAGACTAAGATGGATGTCTCGGCGGATGTTGCAGCTACTGTAGATATCGATGGACAGCAGGTAATGACCCTGTCTATGCCGATGAACATGAAGATGGACATGAATATGGATAACCTGGATCAGTCCCAGATCTCCATGACTGGCACGATGAATCTCGAAATGGATGAGGCGCTGGCGGGTGAGGGCGCAGAAACCTCTATCAACCAGGATGTTTCCTATTACTATGCGGATGGCGTCTACTACATGGATCTGGGCGATCAGAAGGTTAAAATGGATATGTCCTTTGAGGATGCGCTTGCGCAGATGGGTGATCTGGCCAACCTGGCTGAAGAGAGCGCTTCCGAGCCGATCTGCCTGATCGATTCGATCACCACCTCGGGCAATACCATGACTGTAACCTACTCCGCGGCTGGTATGAGCGGATTTATTGATGACGTACTGTCCAGCATGGGCATGGACGAAGCTGCAACAGGCGTTGATTTCAATATGGGCGACGTCACTTCGACTGTCACGATTGAAAACGGCGCGATCCGCGCAATGTCCATGACTGCAGTTATCAACCTGGGTATTGAAGAGATGACCCTGACCATGGATATGTCTATGGACATGGATATCAATGCAACCGGGAACAGTGTGACTGTTGATGTTCCGGATGATCTGGACAGCTACACCGACCTGATCGGCGGCGCAGATGCACCCGCCGATGCAGCGGCCTGAACAAACGAAAGTCTTTTAAGCAGGAAACAAAAAGCCGCCCTTGTAGGGCGGCTTTCCTGCATTTATGAGCTGATTTGATCAATGAGTTCGCGCATTTTGGAGGCTGAAGTTTGCAGGCGTGCGAGTTCTTCGGAGGAGAGCGGGATATCGAGCACGGCCTCTACACCGCGGCGGCCGACAATCGACGGCAGCCCCAGACATATCCCATCGATCCCGTAATGTCCGGAGATCATAGAGGATACGGGGAGTACCGAGTGCTCATCGCGCACAACCGCTTCAACAATGCGGCGGACTGCCATACCGATGCCGTAATAGGTTGCACCTTTGCCCTCAATGATCGGATAGGCGGCGTCGCGCACGCTTTCGTAGATCGCATGCAAAACAGGCTTGGGGTTATCCACACCGGTGATACGGCAATAGTCGTCCAAATCCACCCCCGAAATATTTGCGCTTGACCAGACCGCCAGTTCGCTGTCACCATGTTCACCAATGATGAAGGCGTGCACGTTTCGCCCGTCCACGCCCAGCCGCTGGCCGAGCAGGTATTTGAGCCGCGCAGTGTCCAGCACAGTGCCTGAGCCGATTACGCGGCCGGCCGGCAGTCCGGACAGACGGTGTGCCATGCAGGTGAGCACGTCCACCGGATTAGAAACAATCAGGAGTACTGCATCCTGTGCTGCCTGCATCACCTGGCCGACGACCGAAGACAGGATGGCCTGGTTGCGGCCGAGCAGCTCGATACGTGTCTCACCCGGCTTCTGGTTCGCACCTGCAGCAATAATCACCAGCCCACATCCGGAGAGGTCTGCATAACTTCCCGCGCGCACCAGACATGGCTTGGCGAAAGCCACGCCGTGGTTGATGTCTGCAGCTTCGCTTTCCGCCTTTTTTGCATTCATGTCCACCAGCACCATTTCGGAAAACAGGCCGGACACCGCCAGCGTATACGCGCATGTTGCGCCGACGAAGCCTACGCCGATCACACCGCATTTCTGCATATTACCCATGGGATACCACTCCTTTGCGATTTCCTGTAGTATGCCCCTTTTCCGGTTGGAAAACACGCGGGGATGTGGTATGATAAACGCAGCAGACTGAAAAAGAAAGGAGAAATTCTAAAATGAAAAAATGGCTTCGTCTGGCCTGCACCGGTGCGGTGCTCGCCGGGGCCTTGACCGTATCCGCCTTTGCGGCGGATTATGCCGCCTGCGCTTCCCATTTGGAGGATCTCGGCCTGTTCCGCGGTACAGAGCAGGGTTATGAACTCGATCGGGCTCCGACCCGCGCGGAAGCAGCCGTCATGCTGGTGCGCCTGCTGGGCGCGGAGGGCGAGGCGCAGCAGCTGGAATACAGCGCACCGTTTACCGATCTGGAAGGTTGGGAGCAGCCCTATGTACAGTATCTGTATGAGAATGGGCTGACCACGGGAGCGACGGAGACGACGTTCGAGCCGGAAGATACCTGCTCCGCACAGATGTACGCAGCATTTCTGCTGCGCGCACTCGGCTATACCGAGGCGGCAGGCGATTTTACTTATGCGCAGGCGGCCACGGCGGCGCAGGACTATGGCGTATATGACCCGGCCGTTATTGACACAGCGGAATTCCTGCGCGACGATGTGGCTGCGGCAAGCTATACAGCGCTGTCCGTTGCGCCCAAGGGCGCGGAGGGCACGCTGCTCGACCGGCTGGTGCAGGAGGGAGCCGTGTCGGCGGATGCCGCACAGCCTTATCGGGAGCTGTTTGCCGATTACGCGGACTACCGCGCAGAGGTTGCGGGGATGGCAGAACTGGACAGCTTCTCCGTGCGCGGCGGCATGCAGGCTGTTGTGAATGGGGAAGAAGGCTATCAGCTGACTGTACGCACCGAGGATTATACCACAGTGGGCCGTGCGGACAGCACAGCGGTTTCCGAGGGGACACTGACGATGGAGTCCCCGGCAGTCGAGCCGTATACGGAGGCATATCGGATGGATGCGGCAGAGCAGACAAAAGCGCAGCGGATGGCTATGCTGTACGGCTATGGCGCTGTGCCGCTTGCGCTGGTGGAGGAGATTGGGCAGTCCGGGAGCAGCTGGACTTTTACGTTCAGCAGCCTGCCGCAGATGTATCAGGGGCAGATGGGGGCACTGTCCCGTTCGGGCGGTGCGGCATGGGAAATTCTGGGGCAAAGCACGCTGACACAGAGTGTAAGCAGCGGGCGAATTACCTCCCAGACGCTGACCATGAAGGCTGCTGCGGCAGAACTGCATGCGGACATCACCGTTACCGGTGAACTGGATACCGCGCAATAAGCAAGCATGACAAAAGGACCTGCCGCATGGCAGGTCCTTTGCTATGTAAGGGAAAGCCTTACTGCTTGTTCTTGATGTATTCATCCATCGCCGCGGCAGCGCGCTTGCCCGCGCCCATGGCAAGGATAACGGTAGCCGCGCCGGTCACAGCGTCGCCGCCGGCGAACACGCCGTCCTTGGACGTGATGCCGTGCTCGTCGTCTGCGATGATGCAGCCCTTGCGGTTGGTGTCCAGACCCGGGGTGGTGTGGCGGATCAGCGGGTTGGGGCTGGTGCCGATCGCCGCGATCACGCAGTCCAGATCAATAGTGAACTCGCTGCCCTCGACCGGTACCGGACGGCGGCGGCCGGACTCGTCAGGCTCGCCAAGCTCCATCTGCTGGCACTTGAGGCCGGTGACGTTGTAGTTCTCGTCGCTGAGCACCTCGAGCGGGGCGGTCAGGAACTTGAAGATGATGCCCTCTTCCTTGGCATGATGGATCTCCTCGAGACGGGCGGGCAGTTCCTTCTCCGAGCGGCGGTAGACGATGTACACCTCTTCCGCGCCCATGCGCTTGGCGCAGCGCGCCGCGTCCATAGCCACGTTGCCGCCGCCCACGACTGCAACCTTGTGCGCGTGGAAGATCGGGGTGGGGGCGCCATCCTGATATGCCTTCATCAGGTTGATGCGGGTCAGGTATTCGTTGGCCGAGTATACGCCGTTGGCGTTCTCGCCGGGTACGCCCATGAAGGTCGGCAGACCTGCGCCCGAGCCGACAAAGACCGCCTCGTAGCCGTCTGCAAACAACTCGTCGATGGTCTCCGAGCGGCCGACGACAAAGTTGAGTACAAATTCAACGCCAAGGTCTTTGAGCGTGTCAATCTCCTTCTGCACGATTTCCTTGGGCAGACGGAATTCCGGGATGCCGTACATCAGCACGCCGCCCGCGGTGTGCAGGGCCTCAAATACAGTGACCTCGTAGCCCATGCGCGCCAAGTCGCCCGCGCAGGTCAGGCCGGCAGGGCCGGCACCCACGATCGCGCACTTGTGGCCGTTGGAAGCAGGCTTTGCTGCTTTCTCCTCGCCGTGCTCGCGCGCGTAGTCTGCGACAAAGCGCTCCAGACGGCCGATGGCAACCGGCTCGCCCTTGATGCCGCGCACGCACTTCTGCTCGCACTGGGTTTCCTGCGGGCATACACGGCCGCAGACAGCCGGCAGCGCGGAGGTCTCCTTGATCTTCGCAGCAGCCTCGAGGAACTTGCCCTCAGCAACCAGCGCGATGAATTCCGGAATCTTGACTTGTACCGGGCAGCCCGAGATACAGGGCTTGTTCTTGCAGTTTAAGCAGCGCTGCGCTTCTTCGACCGCCATTTCCGGCGTGTAGCCGAGCGTTACTTCATCGAAATTCTTATTGCGGACGTCCGGAGCCTGTTCAGGCATGGGCATCTTGTTCGGATTCATATTCGGCATGTTACTTGACCTCCATCTTGAACAGGTTGCAGTGCTCCTCGCGGCGCGCGACTGCGTCCTTTTCCTGCGCCTTGTACATAGCGCCGCGGCGCATGGCGCTGTCAAAGTCGACGAGGTGGCCGTCAAAGTCCGGGCCGTCGACGCAGGCGAACTTGGTCTCGCCGCCGACCGTCAGGCGGCAGCCGCCGCACATGCCTGTACCGTCCACCATGATGGTATTCATGGAGACAATGGTTTTGATGCCGTAGGGGCGGGTGACCTCGCAGACAAATTTCATCATGATCATCGGGCCGATCGCGATGACCGCGTCATACTGGTTGCCAGCTTCGATCAGATCCTTGAGCTGGTTGGTGACAAAGCCCTTGTGGCCGTTCGAGCCGTCATCCGTGACGATGTACAGGTTGGTAGAGGCGGCCTTCATCTCGTCCTCCAGGATGATGATATCTTTATTGCGGAAGCCTGCGATCAGGTCAACCTCGCAGCCGAGTTCATGCAGCTTCTTGGCCTGCGGATAGGCGATTGCGCAGCCCAAGCCGCCGCCGACGACAGCCACTTTTTTCATGCCGTCGAACTCGCTGGCTTTGCCCAGCGGGCCGACAAAGTCATGCAGGCAGTCGCCCTCGTTCATTTCGCCGAGCGCCATTGTGGTTGCGCCGACTTCCTGGAAAATGATTGTGACTGCACCGGTCTCGCGGTCAAAGTCCGCGATGGTGAGCGGGATGCGCTCGCCGTCCTCGCTGACGCGCAGGATGATGAACTGGCCCGGCTCGGCCTTACGCGCCACGTGCGGCGCATCAATCACCATCAGCTTTGTGTTTGCGTTCAGCGTCTGTTTTTTCAGAATTTGATACACTGAATTTCGTACCTCCTTGCGTTTGTCGCATCGAACACCTTTATTATACTGTCAATACAGTTCAAACGCAAGAATAAAACAGATAGAAAATACAGCGCTGCTGAGAATAAGTCGGCTTTGCATGAAAGCGGGACAAAAGTGGTTTCAGTAGTGCAGGACAATGCCGTCTCCGGAAACAAACCCCCTGGCCTCATTGCAGCATACGGCATACCAGCTGCCGCACCGGCCCTGCACGGTGAGGCTGGCTCCGTCCGGAATGCAGCCGGTGCAGGGAGCGTCAGGGAATGGAGCGGATAAGACAGAGAGCGATTCGCCATTGTTTTCAACAGTTGCAGTCCGTGTGTGCGGAGTGCGCAGACAGTCGGCAAAGAAAAGCAGCGCACTGCGCAGGACGGCATCGATCGGCCCGGACATCGGTTCGGAGAAAGGCTCCTGCAGCATGGATAAAGGATATGTATGACTCATGACGGGTTCCTCCTAACAGGATAATGTCGCTCTCAGTCTATGCCAGGTCCGTCTTAGCGGACACAGCTCCGGCGGAATACCCAAATCGAAGGTTAAATTTTATGGTTTTTCAGTTAGAATGGACTTGCATTTTCTATCATAGGCTTGTATAATAATAAACATGTTTGAACACCGGCCAATGGCCGGGACCTTTTGGGAGGAGAGAAATTATTATGAAGAAGCTTTCGATTGCTATGCTGAGCATGGTGCTTGCAGGCTCGATGCTGCTGACCGGCTGCGGCGGCGGCAACAACCAGGCCGCAGGGGAGAACGATTCGGCGGACACCCAGCAGTCTGAGACTGCAGAGAACACCGACGGTGGCGTTCTGCGCATGGGCACCAACGCGACGTTCCCGCCGTACGAGTACGTTGACGAGAACAATGAGGTTGCGGGTATTGATGCAGATATCGCAGCTGCAATTGCCGAAAAACTTGGCATGGAACTGGAAATCACCGATATGGCGTTCGATTCGCTGATCCCGGCGCTGCAGTCGGACACGATCGACATCGTGCTGGCCGGTATGACGGTTGACCCGGAGCGCGCGGAGCAGGTGAACTTCACGGATTCTTACGCGACCGGCGTCCAGGTCATCATTGTTCCGGAGGGTTCGGATATCGCGTCCCCGGACGATCTGGAAGGCAAGAACATCGGCGTACAGACGGGTACCACGGGCGACCTGTACTGCACCGACGACTACGGCCAGGAGTTTGTCAAGCAGTTTGACAACGGCCCGCTCGCTGTTGCGGCGCTGGTTAACGGCCAGGTTGACTGTGTTGTCATCGACAACGAGCCTGCCAAGAACTACGTCGCTGCAAACCAGGGCCTGAAGATTCTGGACACCGCGTACGCAAATGAGGAGTATGCGGCTGCGATTGCCAAGGATAACACCGAGCTGTTTGAGCAGGTAAATGCTGCGATCCAGGAACTCAAGGAAGATGGCACCATCGATTCTATCATTGAGAAGTATATCCCGGCTGAGGGCGACAGCGAAGACGCTGCTGCATAAGTGCGGATAGTCAATAGAAAAGGGACGGCGCACGCCGCCCCTTTTCTTCCGTTCCATACATTTCATCGTTGAAAAGAACAGAAAGGGGATAAGCTGTGAGCGTTCTCACAATGGATAGCTGGCTGCAAGCATCGCCTGCATGGATCGCCTCACTGCCGGATGGATTGCAGACACTGCTGTTCCAGCTCTATCAGACTTTTATTTATCAGGACCGCTGGACATGGTATGTTGATGGCCTGAAGATTACATTTATCGTCACGCTTGGTGCGCTCATTCTCGGTATCATCATCGGCATGCTGATCGCAGTTGTCCGCACTGCGCATGATTCGCAGCGCGCGGGCAAGCACAACCCGGTTCTGGGCGTGCTCAACGCAGTGTGCAAGGTTTATCTGACTGTGATCCGCGGCACCCCAATGATGGTGCAGCTGCTCATCAGCTGTTTTGTGATCATGGTGCCCAAGGATGATACCGGCCGCCTGATCTGCGGTATTGTTACGCTGGGCATCAACTCGGGTGCCTATGTGGCAGAAATTGCACGTTCGGGCCTGATGTCGATCAGCGCAGGCCAGATGGAAGCGGGCCGTTCACTTGGCCTGAACTATGGGCAGACCATGTGGTACATCATCATCCCGCAGGCGATCAAGAACATCCTGCCCGCACTGGGCAACGAAATGATCACCCTCCTTAAGGATACCTCGCTGGTATCGGTCATTGCGCTGCGCGATGTGACCAAGCAGGCGCAGAATATTGTCGCCAATACCTATACACCATATGTACCGTACATCAGCCTTGCGGTAATCTATCTGGTGATCGTTATCATCCTGACCAAGCTGCTTGGCATTCTTGAAAGGAGGCTGCGCGCAAGTGATCGACGTTAAAAACCTGTGCAAATCCTTTGGCGATCATGAGGTACTAAAAGGTGTGAATGAGCATATTGAGAAAGGTGAGAAGGTCGTTATCATAGGGCCTTCCGGCTCAGGCAAGTCGACCTTTCTGCGCTGCCTGAACCTGTTGGAGGAGCCGACAAGCGGTGATATCATCTTCGAAGGACAGAACATCACCTCCAAACAGACTGATATCAACCTGGTTCGCCGCCGCATGGGGATGGTGTTCCAGCAGTTTAACCTGTTCCCGCATCTGACCGTGCGCGAGAATATCAAGCTCGCCCCGGTCAAGCTGAAAATCATGACCGACGAGGAGGCGGACAAGCGCGCCATGCAGCTTTTGGAGCGCGTTGGCCTGCCGGACAAGGCGGACAGCTACCCGATCCAGCTTTCGGGTGGCCAGCAGCAGCGTATTGCGATCGCCCGCGCGCTGGCGATGAACCCGGACGTGATGCTGTTCGATGAGCCAACCTCGGCGCTCGATCCTGAAATGGTCGGTGAGGTACTCGAGATCATGAAGGAGCTGGCGGACGAGGGGATGACGATGGTTGTCGTGACCCACGAGATGGGCTTTGCACGTGAGGTTGGCACCCGCGTGTTGTTTATGGACGGCGGCAACATCGTCGAGCAAAATGAGCCGCATGAATTTTTCTCCAACCCACAAAACCCACGCCTGAGGGATTTCCTATCCAAGGTACTGTAAGTTGTAATCAAAAAGAGGACGCGGGAAGCGTCCTCTTTTTGTTTTATAGAAAAGCCTCCTATGCTGCAGGCTTTCACGGCATTTGCATTGTGCGGACAAAACAAAAGGCAGACGCACATCCGTCTGCCAGTTTATACAAAAATATCCTTGACATATTGTGAAAATACATGGTATAATAAAACGCTTACAAAATTCGGTCAATCCATACCGATTCCTAAATACATGTTAGCACGGTCTGCATAAGATTGCAAGATCAAAAATAATGTTTTTACCACGCCGCCGGGCGTATCAAACACCAACACAGCCGAAAGAAACGGAGTGATCAAAGCACATGAAGGTGAAAGAC